>Ga0315268_10001166_pt1 | contig 30258 bp, 28 predicted proteins | sample C1_top_MG_FD_204535 | JGI IMG/M metagenome (GOLD analysis project Ga0315268, IMG submission 204535) | Sediment microbial communities from Yellowstone Lake, YNP, Wyoming, USA - C1_top | ecosystem: Environmental > Aquatic > Freshwater > Lake > Sediment | place: USA: Wyoming | collected 2017-08-01
CAATGGTGAGACGTAAAAGCATCAAGTAATACCAAACTCACTAGAATTACGGCACTGTAAGGGGCAATATTAGGGAGATTGAAAATATGCGTTACTTAGCCTAGAGCAGAGTACGACAACTGGACCTTTCAATTAAAAGAGGGTTAAAAAAGGCGCTTTTATGCGCTAAGATTTCCGTCGCTTATAGGTCTGAGCCCAAACGGTGATTGCGGGTTTTTCAACCAGACACTCTTTTAGGTAGTCGTCCAGTGTGGAAGCTGGAACAACCTCTATCTTGTAGTCTCTGGCATCGATTGAGTGTTCATAGTTCTTCTGTGGAACGACCACCTTCTGGAAACCCCATGTCTCGGCAGATTTAATCTTCTCGTAGACGCCGCCCACGGCGGTTATCTGCACGGAGTCTCCGACTCCCAAGTTTATTTCACCTGTAACAGCGACATCTTGCCTTATCGGTTTTCCTTCAATGAGCGAGCACAGAAGAATTGCCATCGTTACGCCCGCCGATGGTCCATCAACACCGTAGGATTGTGCGAAATCGATGTGCGTCAGGTAGTCTTGCGCTATGTCGATGCCGTACTTCTGCAAGATTACGCTTCTGACTTTGGCTATGCTGTCTGATATGAAGCTTTGACCTTTAGCTACTCCCGTGACTTTGTAGTAGCCTTTGATCGGGTAGGTTCTTGAAAGTTCGCTTCTCTTAGACATGTGAGCCTTCACGGACAGGACACTTCCGGTCATTTCTCCGCTGTACGGGTCTCTGACAACTGCCAAACCGTACATCTGTCCAAGCTTAACGCCTTTGGGCTTTATTTCTAACAGTTTGCCCCTCTCGTTCATCTCGTGCTCCAATATCTGTCTCTGTATCGTTTTGCAGTGGTGCTCTATGGCTTCTCTGACGTGACGCTTTTCAACGATTTTGCATTCCTCGTTCATGGCGAGAGTTGCAGCCGTCTTTATTATCGAGATCAGGGGTCTGAACTTAGTTGTCAGGGCGTCTCTCTTGTTGCTTCTGCGTCTGCCTTCTTCCACTAGCTCTTCGCACGCCCCTCGGCTGAACGGTATCAGGTTGAAGCGCTTTACTTCCTGCGCTATGAACTGCACGTACCTGCGCCTGTTTTCCAGAGTGTTGGGCATGTCGTTGTTCATTCGCACGACTTTGCCGTAGCCATAGATGCGGTCCATCAGGGCTGGGTGTAGCTGGCCTATGCTGTCAAAGTTTCCGGCGCCAACGAGGAAGGTTATTGCCGGTGCGGGCTCGGTTGAAACCGCCATCGCGGCTGTGTCTCCACCGTGCCATCTTCCCCTCAGAGTTATGGGCAACTGCCCGTCTTCGAGAACGGTTAAGAGCGTCACGGCTTCTTCTGGGTCGAGGTTCTTTATCTCATCAATATATAGTATGCCCAGAGAGGCTCTGTGAACGTCGCCAGCAGTTACCCTTTGATGTTCCGGAGTGCCTAAACCCCCGGTTTGGTACGGGTCCCATGCTATTGAACCGAAGAGCTGGGCGCTTCGGTGACCTGTTGCGTCCACGAATGGTGCGTGCCCTGAAGTGTTGTCAACTATTAGTTTTGGGACCTCTGTTTGTTGGGCACCTCCGATGCCTTTCATGTTTCCGAGGCCGCCGAGTTTGGAGAACCACCACATGAAGACGCCGAAGAAGATCAGGCTGCCGCCCGGAATGAATGTTAACGGCACTAGGCTAACGAATCTCCCGACAAGGTAGTCTACGAAGTTGTAACTATAAAATTGTTGAAGTGGTTCTCCCATATACATGGGGTTTGCATTCCAAGTTTGCCACGCCTGGAACAAGAAGTAGAAGCCTAACAGTATGAGGAACAGCCCCATCACTATCATGAAGGTTTGTAGGGCTTTGAACCCCACTTTTGTGACAAACTTCCTCTTCAGCTCTTTAAGCTGCTCCTTCTTCAGCATCTTCTCTCCGTCGCCAACCTTATGAATAGAAATCTTGGGCTGACTTGGCAAAGCACTGTTTTTCCAGCACAGGACGTCGAAGAGTTTTATGCCGTTCTCCTTGTAGACCTGCGTGAGTTTTTCAGCCAAGGCTCTGCCGATCAAGGATTTGCCCGTGCCGGGGTCTCCCAGCAGCAGAAGGTACGGTCCTGGGCTTATGACGTTTTTGGCAGATTGTTTTTGCTTTTCTGGCTCGCTCCAGCTCTCGTACCATTTCGTTTCTTCGAGCCACTTGAGCTTGTGCACCCACTCGTCAAGGCATAGGAAGCATTCTTTCAGGGCTTGCTCCTGTCCGATGACCCAGTTTATTAGATTGTCGTCAACCGGGAAGCCTTCGGTGCTCTTGAATTCTCCCCAATCCCACTTCACAGTGATCGTTCTGCCGCTGACGTCTTTTTCGAGTATTTCGACGTCGTTTCCAAAAGAGCTAACTGGCAAGCTTGAACACCTTTAAACTGCCTTCTGCTATTCCTCTCTACCAGAAAACGTGGGCACGAATTATTATAGAGGTTATTTCAGAATTGGCAATATGAAAAAACCCATAACATGCCTCTACAAGAGTTAAAAACTGAAATCAAACCGACGCGCCTTTTTTCAAGTTTTAACCAATTTCCAAACATAATTTCCATGTGAGAGACATTATTTCAGCTTGTTTTGTTTCGAACTTTTCTGCGCTAAAAATCTCGGCAACGCCTCACGCCGGTACAGAAAATCTTTAAGCTCAAATCAGGCGCATTTCGCCATTTCAGGCGATTTTTGGCTTTTCTGTTTTGCCAGTCAACCAGACGCATGGACTTCGCCAACGCCTCATAGATAAACCGGTGAAAATCTCCAAGCGAAGTTGCGGGGCTTATGCTTCGGAAATGCTTCGAGTTTTTCGTGGGGTTTTTCGCTTGCTACGAGTGTATTAGTGGGCGAGTAATTGACAGCTGTTTGCTCTCGGTGAACCTTCGATTAGAACTGGGTGGAAATGGCTGCTCTGGAGCGTCTACCCCTCCCTTATATATAGATTCAACTTTTGGTTGAGGTTTCTCTGTCAAAAGCAGCTAAGGGGAAACTGAAAAAAAAGGAGATATGAAAGAATGCTCTACTGGATTTTTGCTTGTTGTTGTTCTGTTTTCTGCATTTCATTGGCGAGGTATTCAAACCATTCAAATATTGTCGGCTGACCAAACTCTTTTCTGGCCTCAATTACAGTGTCTTTCATTTTGTTCCATGTCGCTTTGATTGGCGAAGTGAAATCCTCCTCGGAATAGTTTGAACACGTTTATTGACCCCCAGTCTTTCTGTGGAAACGGCTTTCTTTGTGATTCTAGTTTATGATTCTGTATACCAAGAATAGGGGCTTTCACCAAGTTGTTGCCCGGCGTTTAACGTTCAGAAAAGGAGCTTTTTCTCAGCTTATTTCCCATGAACGTGAGAAGTTGTTTCGCTTACAGTAGGTTAAATGGCTGATATTCTCGGCTTCTTTATATTGTGTTTTTGCTTTTAGGTGGGCTTAGTGAGGTTAGTAATACCCAGCATTTTCACGTTTCACCAGCGTTCTCCAGACGCGCAGGGTTAAGCGTCTGTATACAAAAGCATCAACGAGGCTCACTTTTCTGGCTCGTGCTGATGCTGAAAACTATTAATGCATCCACCACTCTAGCTTTAGGCTATGAAGTCTGGGAAAGTCATCCGGAGTTTCAGAGCGAAGGACGGGCGCAAGGTAGTCTTGAGAACACCCAAGTGGGAGGACCTAGACGACTTTCTGGAACTCATCAACTCACTCGTCGAAGAACGGGCGGACATCCTCAGAAGCGAAAGGGTTCCGAGAGAAGAGGAAATCGACTTCCTCTCCAGAGTGCTCAACCGCTTAGAAAAAGACGAGACGTTCTTCCTGGTTGCCGAAGTAGACGGCAAAGTAGTCGCAGTCTCAGACATCAACAAGCGGAGCGATTATGAGAAGCACGTTGGCGTACTAGGTATAGCAATAAAAGATGGTTTCAGAGACTTGGGCATCGGCACAGAGATAATGAAAACTTTAGTGAAGGAGTCCCGGAGAATGGGGCTAAGTGTACTGACTCTCTCGGCTTTCGCAACTAACAAGCGCGCAATCTGCGTCTATGAGAAAGTTGGGTTCGTGCAGACCGGTGTTATTCCGAGAAAGTTTTTCAAAGGCGGCAAATACATAGACGAGATAATGATGACTAAGTTGCTGGAGTGAACCGCCCAATGTCTGACTTCAAGGTCTTTAACACGAGTCACAGCTTCCAAACGAAAGGCGAGATAGAATTCGTAGACCTAACAGACAAAGTGCAAGAGGCAGTCTCTAAATCTGGTGTGAAGAACGGCATGGTCCACGTTTTTGCTCCACACGCCACAGGAGTGCTAATCCTGACGGAAAGCGAGTACGGCTTACTAAGCGACATCAAAACCCTGCTCGAGAAACTAGTTCCGAAACACGGCGCGTACAATCACCCCTCGAACGCGCACTCACACCTGAGGTCCGTGCTGCTACCGCCGGACAAAACCCTACCAGTGATTAACGGCAGAGCGGAGTTTGGAACGTGGCAGTCGCTGCTCTTTGTGGAAACAGACGTGCACCCGAGAAGAAGAACAGTCATTATTCAAGTAATTGGCGAATAGAAGACAAGGTATGAGTGATTTTTAACAACAATTAAATATGGCAATTATCACATAGTTCTCAGCGACTGAACTTTTCGCTAGTTCGTATTCCCTTGTCTCAACTCAAAAAATGCCTTATGGTAAAATTTAAGTTTTTTGAACACTTTCCAATCTTCATGATAGCAGGTTTTTACATTTTCATTTTAAAATTAACATTTTCGTTCATCTTTCGTAGGGCTAAAAACAACAAACTCCTTACATTCTCGGAAATTCCCTCACGATTTCACTCTATCTCAACATCATTAGAGCGGGGGGCTATTGAAGTCACTTCGAAAAAACGGTACAAACGGCATGCACCTAGTCGCCTGTTTTATGTACTTATAGGCTTCGTTCGTGTTCGTTTTCGCCGAAAGGTTTATACGTGCTTCTCGCATAGAAAATTACGAGAGCTCGTAAATTTCAGGTGAACGCCTTGCAGACGCAACTTTCCTACGACGCGGAGGAGTACGTTGAAGCAATCTATAGACTCCAGAAAAGAAGCGGAGTCGCCAAGACAAAAGAACTCGCAGAAGAGCTCAGCGTAGTGCCAGGGTCTATCACAAACACAATCGAACATCTGGAAAAGCACAGTCTGGTGGAGCACGAGCCTTACAGAGGCGTAAAACTAACAGCAAAAGGCGAGAAACTGGCGCTAGACATCCTAAGAAGGCACAGACTTGCGGAAAGACTGCTAACGGACATTCTAGAGGCTGAGTGGAGCGAGGTCCACGAGAGTGCATGCAAGCTGGAACACGCTCTGACAAAAGACGTGATTTCACTCTTAGAAAAGCGCCTTGGGAACCCAAAGTCCTGCCCCCACGGAAACCCGATACCAACGGAAAAAGGCGAAGTCGAAGAAGAGGAATGCCGCCCACTTACAGAGGTGAACCTGAATGAAATGTGTAAAGTTGCGAAAATAACCGACGAAGCACGAGAAAAACTGCAAGCACTAGCCAACAAGGGAATAAAGCCAGAAATTCCCATTCACGTTATCAAACGAAAACCTTCAGAAATGATTCTGTGTGTGGCTGGAAAAGACTGCGTTTTGAGCTATGACGACGCTTCAAGGGTATGGGTCAAGATTGCCAAGAGGAACACGCATGCACTTCAGAAATAGAAGACGCTCTCAAACACACGATGTACAGTTTAATTGTGAAGCAACCTCTCTGATGTGCCTGTGTGAAGGAGAAAAGGGAGTCATAATGAAGGCTGAAGGAGGCTTTGGAATCGTCAGAAGATTAGCTGAAATGGGCTTAACACCAGGCGTCGAAATCAAACTACTCAGAAAATGCCCCTTCCGCGGCCCTATAGAAATTGAGGTTAGGGGTGTGGCACTTGCCCTCGGCTACGGAGTCGCCTCAAAAGTCTTTGTCAAACAGTTAAGGGCCGACTCAAATGGCTGAACAGCTACGAATAGCGCTTGCCGGAAACGCAAACGTTGGAAAAAGCGCAATCTTCAACCAGCTCACGGGTTTAAATCAGATTGTTTCAAACTGGCCTGGAAAAACTGTTGAAAGGGCAGAGGGAACATTACATTATAAAGGCTTCACTATTCGCGTAATCGATTTGCCAGGAATATACTCACTCTCTACATTCTCTATGGAAGAGATAGTTTCACGCGATTACGTGGCCGTTGAGAAGCCAGACATCATAATTAACGTTGTTGACGCTTCAGCCCTTGAGCGCAACCTATACTTCACGCTCCAACTCTTAGAATTGGACGCCCCTATAATCATTGACTTAAACCAAGTTGATTTTGCCGCCAAAAAAGGCGTAAAAATCGACGCGGAAAGCCTCTCTAAAGCTTTGGGAGTGCCCGTCGTTTCGACGGTTGCGATTACTGGGAGTGGGATAAGCGAGCTTCTCTCAACTGTCGTAGCTGTCGTAAGCGGAGAAAAGAAACTCAAACCGTTAAAAGCCAGGTACGGCAAAGAAATCGAGAAAAGATTGCCGGTAGTCGAAAAACTTGTCAATGATAACCTTCCGCAGCTATCTGCTGTTTATCCCGCAAGATGGATTGCGATAAAGCTTCTGGAAAGAGACACGGACATTGTCGGAAAGACGAAGAATTATGAGAACGGGAAGGTGGTTTTAGATTGCGCAGAGAAGTCAGCCGATAGATTGGAAGAAATCCATGGAGAACAATCCTCAGTCGTCATAGCGTCTGAAAGATACGGATTAGCAAACAAGATAGCCAAAGCCGTAACAATCATTGAATCGCCTCCAAAGATAAGCCTAGAACAAAAACTCGATGCACTAACAACCAACAAGACCCTAGGGTATCCGATCTTAGCCGCCGTGCTGGCAGCCATGTTTGCAGTGATTTTCGTTGGCGGAAACTACATCTCAGCTGGGTTGGAGTATGTTTTTGGAATCCTCACCGCTAACGTCGAAAATGCACTGTCTCAGCTTCTGCCTCAAATTGGCGTGGATTTGATTAACAAGGGAGTCTTGTCGGGGGTAGTTGCGGGAATAACCATAGCTCTGCCCTACATCGTGCCATTTTACATACTTTTAGCGCTTTTAGAGGACAGCGGTTACCTGCCGCGTGCAGCCTTCCTGATGGACAACCTGATGCACAAGATAGGCCTGCACGGAAAAGCCTTCATACCCCTGATGCTGGGATACGGCTGCAACGTTCCCGCGTGCATCGGCTGCAGAATAATGGAGACGGAACGAGAAAGATTCTTAGCTGCTTTCGTGGTTGTTTTGATTCCGTGCGCGGCAAGAACGGTGGTAATCCTCGGACTGGTCGGAAGATTCGTTGGGTTGTATGCAGCTCTAGCCTTATACGCTTTCGACTTAATCCTAGTCTTCGCTCTGGGCAGAGTCGCGTTCAAGGCTTTGCCCGGCGAACCAGTCGGCTTGATCATGGAGATGCCGCCCTACAAGAGGCCTTCAGCTAAAAACGTTTTGATGAAAACCTGGAGCAGAACAAAAGACTTCGTTTACATCGCCTTTCCGATAATAATAGCCGGTAGTCTCGCAATAGTGGCCTTAAACATGACAGGATTCATGAACTATATCGTTAATGGCGCGAGCCCGCTCATCAGTGGCTGGCTTGGACTCCCAGTCTTAGCGGGTATCCCGTTGATATTCGGAATCTTGCGCAAGGAATTAACGCTCATTCTGCTTTCACAGCTTGTTCCACTGGCGTCTTTAACGGCTGTTCAAATGGTCGTCTTTTCCTTAGTCACGATGATTTACATTCCGTGTCTGGCAACAATCGCCGTTTTTACGAGAGAATTTGGGTGGAAAAAAGCCTTGGCAGTCACGCTGATAGACATAGGGCTTGCTCTGCTTCTCGGAGGAATAGCCTACAGGCTTTTGTCACTGTGAGATTTTTGGATAAGAGCTAGGTGCTGTTCATTTTAGTCGGTTTCTCTCTTTTTGGGAAGCTTGAAGGACAGCAGGAGCGCGGTTACCGCGAAAGTTGTCAGTATGTAGAACGCTACGTCCAGACCGTAGATGTCAGCCACGTACCCTGCTATCAGCTGCGAAATGGAGCCTATGCCGAATGAGGTGAAGAAGAATATGCCGTAGACCGCTCCTCGCTGGTTTTGGGGAGACAGAAATCCCGCCAGCGAGTTTAGTGCGGGTTGGTGCGCGTAAAACGACACTCCGTATAATAGAATGAAAAGTGCTACTCCAAAAAGGTAAATCGGCACAAGCAAGAGAGACAGGAAACCTAAGCAGACTCCGACGGATGTGACTATCAAGACCTTCTTTGAACCAATCTTGTCAGCGGCTTTCCCCCCAATCCACTGTCCTGGAACTCCGGCAGCCAAAACCAGAGTGAGAGCCACTGAAGCCCATGCTGAGTCTATTTGGCGGTTCTCATTGATGTACGTGGGGAAGTACAATTCCACGCCTTTCATAAAAAGTCCAACCGCCACGTTGAAAATCAGGAGTATCCAGAGTTCGCGAATCTTTAAGGCGTCAATTATCGTTCCACCATTGCTGTTTCTTTTGTCTGTTTGCCGGAAACCTCTCACAAAGAGCAAAGCAAGCACTACGCAGGACACGCCGAAAATGACAAAAGCCCACGACCATCCGAAAGTTGCGCCGATAACCCACGCTATGGTAGGAGTTAGCACGACGCCTAAGGTTCCTCCAACACCATGCAAGCCCATGGACTCGGCGACCTTGCCCTTAAACGCTTTTGAAATCAGGGAGTTGGCTGTTGGGTGGTAGAGGCTTGCCCAAGCAGCCATCAGAACCAGTGCTAAGCCGTAGATGTAAATGTCTCTTGTGGCTCCGGCGGCGAGCATTATGAGTGTTGAGAGTCCGGAGAACGCGAGGCACAGCGTGATGGTTTTTGCTTCTCCGATTTTGTCGCCCAGCGGTCCGCCCACCAACGCTCCGACGCCGTAGATGAAAGACGCTGCGGTTGAAACAGCGCCTATGACTGACTTTGTGATGCCCAGATCGCTCATGATCAAAGCCAGCAGGGGCGGTGCGATGACGAACAGGGAGTGGTTTAGAGAGTGCGCGGCGCCTAAGAGCATGATGTGAACGTTTTCTCTGAACTTCTGCAGCATCCGCTTAACCTTTCGACATTCAGATAGCTAGGGATTGTAGCCTTTCTATAAAGGTTTAATCTTGCACTGGCTGGATTTTATGAATAAAAAGGAGAAAAAGTGGACGATGAAATTACGTGTCTATGGCCCGTAAACTGCCTTTAACCCGTTGATGTCGCCCAGTCCCAGCGTTCGTTTGTGTGTTTCGCCGAAGTTTCCGTAGCCGTACATCGTAAGCCAGTAGTCAACGTCGTTGTACAGGTCGGCGAGACCGCACCAGTGTCCAAGCTCGTGAGTCATTATGTTCTGCACATCCATCTTGCCAGCCTCGCCGGAGAGGCTCCATTTGTAGTAGGTGTTCATGCGGCAGTCCGTCTCAACTACTCTGGAACCGCTGGACCAGATGTACGTGACGGCTATCACGCCCGCTTGGTAAGCGCCCCATGCGATTACGTTGTAGCCGTCTCGTCTTCCGGCAGCCCGTGTTGTTGTGCCTCTGTAGCTGAAGACCTGGAAGCTCGTCTCCTTGTCCCAGGTGTTGACTGACGCGGTTATTGTGTTAACTACGGCTGTTGTGGAAAAGCCGTACCTGTTGCTGGGGTTTATGTAGTAGTTGATGGTTGTGTACCAGTGGTAACCCAGCAGTGCATAATCGGGATTTGTCATCGAGTCGTCTGTCGGCGGAATCGCATAAACGACGATGACCGATTCGTGAATTGAGCTGTCGAAGGCGTAGGCAGCGGCAACTACCGCGAAGATTGGGAACAGCATCAAGAACAACAGAGCCAAAGCGTTTAACTTTCTCATTTCACCACATCCAGAAATCCACTTCTTCTTAAACTACGTAACTATTTATAATTTACTAGAAATCGATTCCGACCCTAGAAAACATGAATAAACATTGCAGATATTTCAAAGTAGGATGAACAAAAAATAGTGACCAATAAATGAACTGGATGTCTTTCAGGCTGAGGTTGAGTGTTCGCTACGCAGCCTTGTGCCTGAAATGACCTTTCACATGGACCGTTCTTTTCTTCTGTCCAGGTTTCCTTCGCATAAAAGGCCTGATTCTCGGTGTCACTGTTTCACCACCTACAGACGTAAAACTCTTCGTCTGTTGAAAAGCATTATGAACTATCGCTTAATATCTTCAATTAGTATCAGAAGATCACGGATTGCACACAGCACAAAACCTTAGTTTGAGTTTTCTAGTTCTTTCAATCTCCTTCACTTTCTGAAGCGTGCCTTCACGGTGGTCGGAATACCAGAACTCTCCAGTCTTGTTTGACGTCTTGTACGAAGGATGAATTCCCTTAGGACTGTCGGGATTGACATGCGGACAGCCTGTTCTGTGCACTGTTGCATCCTTGGTCGCGTAGTCCACACTCAGGATAAAGCCTGTTTTTCCAAGCAGGTTCTTCAATTCTTCATTAGTGGATACTTGAATCGCCATCATCTCGCCACACACGTCAAGCAACCCTCATGTAAGACATACTCACTAAATAAAGCATTCCAGAATTAAACACAGAAGTATGCATCAGCATCGAACGCACTTTATTTGAACAGGGCAGCGATGAGTTCACGATTGGAATTACCGACAAAACAGAAAAGGTTAAAGCGCTGCTGAAAGTCGAATCTGAATACACCTGTCAAAAGGATAGCCTAATATTTCTGAGGAAACGCAAAAGAGTAAGACTGTCATAAAAAGAACCGAAGTCAGAAAAACAGTGGCCGGGGTGAGGTAGCTTGGTAGCCTATAGGCCTGTGGAGCCTAGCGCCCGGGTTCAAATCCCGGCCCCGGCCCCATAACCTTCTTCCTAAAAAAAGAAGACCCGCTAAGAAAAATTGGAGCTTGCGTGCAGCCTACTTGTTCGCTTATCTTTTGGCATGCGCGAGAATGGATTCGATCTGCTTCTTAGTCATGTCGCCTTCGATTTTTAGTGCAGTGCCGACCACCAACGTTGGAAAAATTCTCACCCGTTCAATCTGCTCCTGTATTGCTCTGTGAAGGACGTTCTCCTTTGCAACGTCGACGATCTCCACTTCTAAGCCGTGCTTGGAAGCAACTTCTTTTACCGTTTCAACGACACGCTGCTGATCCTCGGGGAGAATGAACTCGTACTGTGGCTCTGTTTCCGTTTTATACGCTTTCAGCTGGAACGTCCCCTCCATCCTCTTGCCCTCAATCTCGATTCTGTCGGGACTGTCGCCGATCTTGTTCGCGATGGTTCTGCGTTCAACTCTGTCTTTCCAGTCACTGTTTTGATGCTCTTCACGAAAAGCCTAGCCGAAGCGCCTCCTCCCAACCCTGTCACCTCATCCCCAAATCTAACCTGTCAATCGGCGATAAGTGAATTACGGTAACGACTCGACGCACACTTAATGGAGAGTGTGGCTTCCAGCACGAAACAGTCCTCCCTCCTTGTTCTCTCAAATCCCGACCACCGAGTGAAATGCTTAAATCACAAGAAGGACTGAACAAACTAACATCCGTGGAGAGATTGTTTTGAGTGGTCTGAAAGAAAGGTTAAGAATCAGAGAAGAGAACTTGAACGAAATTAACGCTTTCCTACTAAGAAAAGATAACCCCCTCATAGACGGTTTGCTCGAAATTGTCGAGAAGTACGGCGGAGTTGAAGCGATAAACCGCAAGGCCAAAGAGTCACGCAAGCTCGAAAACTTGATGAAAAGACTAGAAAAGAAAAAATCGCCTTTCGTTAAAGACCTTGACTGGCTCGCAAGACAACGCGACAAAGAAGCCTTCATCAGCATACCAGACTACCGACGAAAAGTTTTAGGAAAGAAGGCTGACTCCGTGAAGTTTGACGAGTCTTTCGTGGTGACGCTTGAAATCAGCGCCTTCAACTTCTTCCCGTGGCTCATAGAAGAAGCCAAACACTCCATAAAGAAGCAAAACATCATGCCAGGCAGATACATACGCGTCCGCTCCATGAAAGAGCAGGTTGAAGACGACGACATTCTCGCTTCCGTGGCGGCGATGCAGATGGTAGGCGCCTCGTTCGTGGAGACGCTTGACACGAAGGGAACGATGCCGGGACCAGACGGCAAGCCCATAAACGTTCACTTGAGCGGTCCGGAAACCATCACAGGCTACTTCGGCGGCGTCGGGGTGCCCAACGCTTATGCCTTAAAGTGGGTTGACGAATTTCTTCACTATTACACTGAGTATGGTACCCAACAGGTTCTGAACACGAACTCGGGCACAGTGCTACTAGGATATCTGCTGCGCAAACTCGGCGTGGACATAGAGTTTAAGATTTCAGTCTTTCTTGGCAGCGACAATCCATACTCAATCCTTTGGACGCTCATGACCGCGAAGCTCCTGAGCCGAGAGGACGACACAACCCCACTCATAGGCTTCAACCTTTCGAACTCCGTCAACAACGAAACCATCGAGCTGTCTGCGTACGCGCGAAAAGCCTTCGGCTTCGAGGACATCGTGCGAATTGAGCACCATATCACGGAAGGTTACAAGAGCATTGTCCGACAACCGTATGACAGGTTGAGCGAATTGCTAGAAATCGCGGATCACGTCAAAAACATAAGCGCCAAACACGAGGGAGGAGTGCCAGAAACCGAAGAGACTAGGGAGCATCCTTCAGACGTCTTGGACTACTTTGTGCCCAAAAAGGAAATAGTGGGGAAGGGGCTGATGCCGAAGTTTCTGGGTAACTATCTGGACAAGCACGATGCTGTCAACAGAACAGCCAGGGCTCTCACAGAACGAGGGTTGGCATTCATCGCGGCACGAAGACTGCACAAAAAATAAAAAGGACGAGATTAAGCGTTACCAGGATTGTCTGGGCTTTCTGATGAGTAAGTACACTGTTGTGGCTACGAACAGAGCGGATATGACTGCCAAAGCGATTACCGCTTGCCTCGTTCCCTGAAGTTCGCCTAAGTTTCCTTGAAGCGATGTGTAGTTCTGCTGCAAGTCCCAGTAGGTTTGATTGAGTTGTTCGTAAAGACTCGCTAGACTTTTGAGCTGTTCTTCAACGTTTTGGAGGTAAACGTTTTCAACGTTGGTTGAGGTGAAGCCACATGTGAGTCTTTCAAAGTCTACTGTCACGATGTCGTACTTTGCGGAGTATGTCAGGACAATTTCTCCGTAGGTCACGCCCCAAACGTCTCCTGGCACCTGAAAGGTGCAGTTGTAGTCTCTGGAGTCGTTGTTTAGTGGAAACTCGCTGTCGGTTATGTTTGCCATTAAGATCCTGTCAGTCCCGTTAATGAAGCCGAATATGCTTAGGTTAAGATAGTTGATGTAGATGTCTGTCTGAGTCGTCAGGCTTAACGTAACGTTGATGTATTCGGTTGGTTGGGTTTCCGCTGTCGCATTGACTTGAAGGTTTATTCCGGGAACTTCGGAGTCGAAGAAGGTTTTCATCTCGGTTGACGGTTGTGCCTCAACACTTCTTAGGAGTGCTAATGTGAGAGTTATCGTAACCAGAAACGTTACTACGCGTTTACAACTCTTCAATCTTTTTCACCATCCGACAACGGGATTATTGATTGAGTTTTATGAATGGTCATTTAAGGTTTGTTGTCGTTCTCTTACAACCCAAAAGAAAAAAGGCGCCTATCTTATTGAACGGATGAAGCGTTGGTACATGTATACGAAGTAGATGAAGGCGAAAGCCGTTAGGGCTATCTCGAGTGTTAGGATTGTGGGGTTGTTTTCGACCGCCATGAAGTACCCGCGCTGGGCTATGTCCGCGAAAACGAGAATTTGGAGGAAGATGGCGCCGCCTAAACAGCTTAACCCCAGAGTGTGGAGAAGCACTCGTATTCTGCGGTCGATGTTTTCGGCGGCTTTCATGGTTATCGTGGATAACAAGAGACGATACGCCCAATTATAGGTTATGAATCTCAGCGCAAGACAAGACCTAACAATTAAACATCAGTATCCACGTTAAATCCCCCGATAAGGAACAAACGATTCAACCCTGCTACGTTTTTTGTTTGGGGGGTTCCTGCTCGAAAATCCACGCGGCTCTCCTGAGTATGTCTCTTATGGGCAGTTGTTGAGGGCAGAGCTCCTCGCATTTTCCGCACGCCTTGCATCTCTTGGCTTGACTTTCTGGAGTTATGTGCTCCCAGTACTTTTCTTTGACTTCGTCGCTCATGTCTTTCACGTAGAACTCGTTGTAGAGACAGATTATCTCAGTTATGTTGACGCCCTCGGGACATGGCAAGCAGTATCTGCAGCCCGTGCAGCCGATGAAGCCCGCGTTCTTGTATTCCAGAGCAACTTGATTGATGAGTGACAGGTCTTCTTCTGTGAGCTTGTTTACGCCCGAGTGGCTGGCGGTTCTGACGTTCTCTTTCACCTGTTGCATGGTGCTCATGCCGCTGAGCGCGATGGACACTTCTGGCTGGTTCCAGACCCAGAGGAGCGCCCACTCCGCTTGCGTTCTTTTGGTTCGCGCCTTGTTCCATATGCCTTGTATCTGTTTGGGGGGCTTGACGGCTAGTCTTCCGCCGGCTACCGGTTCCATCACGACTACTGCGAGTCCTTTGGAGGCTGCGTGCCTGAGTCCTCTTGTGCCGGCTTGGTATTTTGCGTCTGAGTAGTTGTACTGGATTTGGCAGAGTGTCCAGTTTTTGTAGCCGTCTATGATGTTTTTGAAGACGTCGTATTCGTCGTGGAAGCTGAAGCCCACGTGCTTGAATTTTCCTTCATCCATTTTCTTCTCAGCCCAGCTTGTCACCTTCAGTGTTTTGAGTTTTTGCCACCGCTCCTTGTTTAGGCCGTGCAGAAGGTAGAAGTCGATGTCGGTGTCCAGTCTTCTGAGTTGCTCTTCCAGGTATTTGTCCATGTCTTGCTGAGAGTTAACGAGCCATGTGGGCATCTTGGTGGCTAGCTTTACTTTCTCGCGGTATCCGTCCTTCAGCGTCTTGCCGACTAGGGTTTCGCTGTTTCCTCCGTGGTACGGGTAGGCGGTGTCGATGTAGTTTACCCCGTGGTCGATGGCGTATCTCATCATCTTGATGGCTTCGGGTTCGTTTATCCTTGCAGGGTCGTTGCTGATTGTGGGCAGTCTCATCGCTCCGAAGCCCAGAGCGGAGACTTTCCAGTTCAGTTTTCCGAAGCGTCTGTACTTCATGAAGCGGGGTCACCAACTTTTAACAACGGAAAGTCTCCTTATAGACGTTCTGCAATCGCGCATCTTACTTCCCTGTTTCCTAAAAGGTTGATGTAGAATGTGACAAAAATCATTCTGCTAGTTTTTGTATGGCTTCTTTTATTGTCAGGACAGAGTTTTCGAGGCGCTTCCTTGTTTCTGGCATCAGCTCAAGCTCCAGAACCTTCTCAACGCCGTCCTTTCCAAGAATGACTGGCACGCCGATTGAAACGTCTGAAAACCCGTATTCGCCTCGCAGGCATGTGGAGACGCCCATGACCCTGTTTCTTCCTCGAAGGATTGCGTCTGCCATGATTGCGATGACGGCTGCTGGCGCGTAGACTGTCGACCCTTTCAGCTTAATCACGTCTGAACCAGAAGTCACTGTCAGGCTGACTATTTTGTCGATTTGCTCTTTCTTTAGCAGGCTGGTTATGGGTATGCCTGAGACAGAGGCACACTCCACGAGAGGAACCATTGAATCGCCGTGTTCGCCGATGACTAAGGCTCGGACGTCTTCTCTCGAGACGTTCAGTTCTGAGGCGATGTGCGACCTGAAGCGGAGTGTGTCGAGGATGTTGCCCATTCCGAAGACGCGGTTTCGCGGGAAGCCCGAATCTTTGAGGGCTATGTAGGTCATTATGTCAACTGGATTTGTCACCATCATGAGCCTGCACTCGGGCGCGTAACGCACAACTTCCTTGACTATAGACTTGACTATCTTCGCGTTCCTGTTCATCAGGTCAATGCGCGTCATGCCGGGCTTTCGCGCTTCGCCAGCGGTTAGGATTACTATTTCTGAGCCTTTCATCTCGCTGAAGTCGTTCGTTCCCTCGATTTTTCCGTCAAACTCTATGGCGGGCGCGGTCTGCATCATGTCCAAAGCCTCACCCTTGGCTAAGTTCTCAGAAATGTCGATTAGAACGACATCGCCAAGCCTATAGCGTAAGAGGTTGAACGCCGTAGCGCTACCTACTTTACCTGCACCAATGATAGTTATCATACTGCTAGAAGAGTACAGTGTCACAATTAAATATAATTAACGCACACTTTTCAATTCTAACTCCTTCACGTTAACCTACAGTGACAAACCTAAATAATCCTTAGACACTAAAAATTACAGAGTGAAAAGAGAGAACTCAAGATGAAGATTTGTGAGACTTCGAGTCCGCCAGAGACACTACCACCACCTCCTAAAAGGTTTGGAAAAAAGCTGTACCTCATAGCAGGATTAATCGCGGTCATAGCTGTGGTTTCCGCCGTCACATTCATATTTCTACTTCCTTCAACGGGCGAGGGCGCGCCCGTGCCGTTGGGCTTGAACTACACTCCGGGAGAGGAGATGACCTACAGCATGACAATAACAACAAGCGGAACGGGTGTATCGCGGACAGATGCCGGGATAACAAGCATGGAAATCCTGAACTTCGACGGAGAAAACTACACAATGGAACTAAACTTTCAGACTCTGACGCCCTCGTCAGGCGTAGCGTCTTACACCATAAAAATGGATAAAACGGGACGCATAATCGAGTACAGTGGTTTTTCGCCCGAAATGGAGTTCTTCATGTTTGCAGGCATACCGGGCTGTGGCTCCTACTTTCAAAAAGACCAAGTGAACGTAGGAGAAAGTTTCCAAACACCAATCTACATCAGCTCAGTGGGCTTCAGAGCAAATGTCTCCATAGACGGTACCGCAAACCATAGAATCAGCGAAATAAAAAACACCACGATTCCAAACTGCGGCACGTACAGAGTCTTCAAAACTGAAATCGCGGCAGACAACATCATCCTGGGCGATGAGTCTTCTGGTACAGCAGCCAGCCTACACATAAACATTGATGGGTACATGTACCTCGAATACGGCACTTGCCGCCTTATCGAGTACAATGTACAAGAATCCGTGATTTTTCCATACATGGGACAGCCCCCAATAATCGTCATCGTGACGATGCAATTGCGACTCACGGAACACGTCAAGCCTTAAGCAACCATGAAGACCGCAGGACTCAAAGGAGACTAGCGCTAGTTCTATCTGATAGTCGTTGTTATTGTATCTGCTTTGGAATGCTCAAGATTGTTGGGAAGGTCGAAGCTACCAATAAAAAAAGACACGAAAAAACACACGCAGTCAATAACGCCTTTTTCAGTTATTCTTCCTCCGTTTAAGGAATAGCGCACCAGTGAAGATCCAGCCCACTGCCAAAGCTGTTCCTAAGGGAAACTGCCACTGCTGTTGCTTGTATTGATCGGGCAGGAGTCTAACTATTTTGGGCACGTCTCCAACCGCCGGAGTAGCCCAATCTGCTGAGACTTGATAGAACTTGTCTTTGTACATGAATATTGGCTGCTTCTCTTGTAACGGAAAAGGCTCACTTTCTCGGTCAACTGCTATATGAAGCCATGCACCGCCTTGATACTCATACACCTCATATATTCCTAGTTGCTCAGGTATGTACCACTCAGCAGGCAGCATGTCCGATTTAAACTCATATGCAGCGTAAGAAACGTAACGGAGGGAACCGTAATAACTAGAATTAGTAGTGGCATACGCCACAGCTCCAATGAAGGCAGCAGTTAAAATTGTTAGAACTACTAAACAGATTTTCAGTGTTCTCTTCATCGTGTCATTCCTTGTTACTTTTTTTCATCTTCGAACCCACGATGCGTGGTATCATTAATATGAAAGATTAAACTGCCAATCAATTCAACGATTGATTTACTCGCACTAGTTATCGTACCTCTTTAACCTAATAAAACTTTCCCAATAGTACAAGCCTTGGTTGGACCTATTTATAGGGGGGCTATAACACTTGAACAGCTACAAAAGTATCAAATCGTGTATTCCTTCCCCTTTTCAACGAGAACAGTCTCACTTCTAGAGTCTCGCATGAACTTTGCGAACAGTTCCGCCTTCTCCGTGTGCACTGGGAAAATCTTTTCTGCATTAATCTCTTGGAGAATCGCTTTCAGCTGTAGCGGCATTATGTGCCCAGAAACGTGCGCGTGATACTGCGGCAAACCGTAATGCCCAAGCCAGTTGACAAGCCTCTCATAATCAATCTCCATCTCCTCGTTGAACGGCTCAGACGCAGAAAGCACATAACAGCTTCCCGGCTCCGGCTGAATCTCCACAAGCTCCTCCAAATCATAAAAAGACAAAGCCAAAACAAGCTTACACTGCTGCTTCGAAACATCGAACGCGTTCCTAACCTTGTCCCCATACTTCTCCATTACTCGACTCTCCCACTTATCCACCGTCTTCTTCGACTTCCGAAAAACCACGACACTCTCATCACACAAGTCCGGAACACTCAAACCCTTATCCCTTCGCAACGCCTCCAGCAAGTACGCCTGCCTCAGCGAAACAGCCAAACACCGCCCACACTTCTTGGCGATTCGATAGAACGAGTTCAGCCGGTCAACATCCGAACTGGCAAAATCAGCAAACACGATACCGCTTGCCTGCCCAACAACACTGCCCAACCTCCCCTCAACCTCAGCCTCCGAAGAAACAGACGCACCAGTCAAGTTAGTAGCCTCAGTAACAACCGCCACAGGCTCAGCAGCCCTCGCCCTCTCAACAAAATCCCGCGTCATCTCCGGCTTGGCACCATGAACCCTAAAATCGCCAGTGTAAACAACCGTCCCACAAGAAGTGTGAACAACAAAGCCGTAAGCGCCCGGAACAGAATGGTCAACATGCACGGGCTCAATTTCCAAACTACCTATGCGCTTTTTGTCGCCCGTCCTGAAAGCCTTAAACTTTATACCTTCAACGTTAAACTCCAAATCAGCCCTACGCATCTCACCCAAAGCCTGCAAAATAGTCTTCGTAGTTTCCCCGCAGTAAACCGGAATCTCCCGCTTAATGAATGACAAGTAAGCCGAATGGTCCATGTGTCCATGAGAAATAAAAACCGCGTCAACATCCGGTGCCTTATCATCAAACTTGTAGACGCCCTCAATTCTGGGCAGAATCCCAAGCTCCTGCAGACTCTTCTCGCTCTTGGGCGAAAGAAAAGGCGGAGAATAAAACTGCTTCTTCATGGCGAACGACATACCGAAATCAAAGAAAACCCTCGTGTCGCCGTCTTGAAGTAAGATTTTGTTTCCGCCGATCTCGTTCACTCCGCCATAGAAGGTTAAACTCGTCTTGGGCTTGACCATGATTAAGCCTTCTTCAGTTTATCCGCTTTTCTACAAACGCTGGAAATAGTAAGCATTATGTGAGGAAGCGTGAAGATGCTGAAAACCTTCGTGTACTTAGGATTCGCAGCCCTCTTAACGATTCGCACATCCCCACCAGCTTTAAGATAACCTTCAATAAAAGCCCTCGCAACAAGCTCTGCAACCTGTGCGCCAACAAAAGGCGTAGCATAATGTCCAGCATAATACAAAAACTCCGCAACATCCCAAACCTTGTCACCGTTACGCGAAGCCTGCTCAAAATCCAGCATGAAAATTTCGCCTTTTTTCCCCACCATCATGTTCTCAGGTTTCGTATCACCCAACGAAATACCAAGTGCATGTATCTCAGCAAATATCTCACCAACCAAACCAATGATGCCTAACTCCTTCTCAACACGACCAGCATCCTTTGAGGACAGAACTCTTCGTACCGCTTTTTCAAGGTTTTCGCCCTCCACGTACTCCATGAAAACCAGACGCTCACTGGGGCTTACGTGCAAAACCTTTGGAACGGCAAACCCCTTCGAGTCCAAAAACTGGTTTATTGCGCACTCCTTCTCAAGCCTTGAAAGTCCAGAAACGGCAAAGGTCCTAGTTCCAATAGTCCACAGCGTCAGCGGAAACCACTTAAAACTCGACCAGTCCTTGAAACTCTTAACAACAACCTTCCTTTCTACACCGTTGACTGAGGCCTTAATAAGATAGACATTGTTCAGAACGCCGCCAATCTCTTCAATCCTAACCTTCCTTTCTGCACTTACCGAGAGCACTTTCCTCGCAAAGGCTTCGATGTCCATCCTATTCGATAGAGGAACAAGTCCGCCTGCCGTCGGAACGCACAAGTACTTTTGAGGGTCTTCAACCTGGCGAACACTCTCCGAATTTGCCTGGGCAATCCTTTGAAGTCTAAGCAACACCTCTCTGTTCTGTGAAAGGAGACTCATAAATCTTGGAAGAATGCCGAGCAGAGAAGTGAACAGCGCCTTCTGGGCCTTTTGGGCGCCTTTCAAGAGACTCACAAAACGGACTCTTCGACCTCGAACAGAATCTGCGAAATCTCTGGAAATCTTAAAGTAACCACTTGAAAAACTGACCACTTCTTCTCTTTCTAACGCTTTTAACGCTTCTAGATATCCGTGCAGAACACGTCCAACATTCTTATCCGCAACGTCTCCACGCATAAAATTCAACAAGTAATAAATCATGGGAGGATACAGCCGGGCTCTGCTCAGCAAAGTCTCATACACAAAATACTCAGGTTTTATGTGAACATCATAGGAAAGCTCGGGAAAATCCAGAACAAGGCTCTCCAAAAGCTCGATGACCAGCCGCTTTTTCAATTTGATCTCTTGAGCGTGCAGGTAATCCCAGTTCGCCAAGGCTATGTACGGAAACATCAATCCACCAGCCAAAGCTTCGCCCAAAAATCCCCTATCAACATCCCTCTCGAAAACCCACTGGTCAACCGCGTTAACAACGATGTTTCTTTTATCAAAAACCTTCACATAATTCATGAACCTAGGCTGGAAACCACGAATCACAAGCAAGACCTCCACAGGCGTTTTCGAATTCATCAGCCCCAAAGCGTAATCGCCACACATGCACGCGGCAGTGATCTGGCATGAACCAGCAACATGCCTACAGAAGCTCAGAGTCTGTTTGGACAGTTCCTCGTTTATATCTTGTGAATACTGAACCAATTTTTCACCTAAAGGAAGGCGGACATTAGCCTACAAGATAGAATCTATCGTTTCACAAAATATACTTAATGCTTTTTAGCAATCTTGCTGTAGGTTCTAAGAACCTTTAGGGCTTTGACGGCTTTTTCCGGTAGGTCATACAACGGAATGCTCGTGTTGCCCAGCACCTTGTGCACTAAGGCGAAGTCTTCTCCGCCAGCTGGCACGTCAACAACGGGTTTGTCAGGGTATTTTGCAGCTACTTTCGGGATTACTCTCGCGTCTTTTGGTTCGAAGAAGCATGACTTAAGCATGTTTATTATCAGAACACCGTCAACGTTTTTGTCCGCAAGCACCAGCTCGAGCACTCGCTCGTATCTGTCAGCCCGCGCGTCAGCAATAACGTCTATGGGGTTAGTTGCGTCTACACCTGGATACAAACCCTCGATTTTGCTCTTAACCTTCTCCGACAGAGTTGCAAGCTTCAGGTTATTCCGAGCAACAGCGTCCGCAGCCAATATCGCTGGACCGCCTACATTGCTCACAACGGCAACATTGTCCCCACGCATCTGCGGCTGCTTAGAGAGTGCTATAGCCGCATCCATCAATTCCTCAACGTTCTCAGTCCTGATTATCCCGGCCTTCTTGAGTGCGGCGTCAAAAATTTTGTCAGACCCTGCAACGGAGGCCGTGTGTGATTTGGCTCTGTGTGCCGCCTCCTGTGTTATTCCGCCTTTTAGTGCGAGGATTGGCTTTTCTCGGACGATTTTTCTTGCTTCTTCTATGAATTTGCGTCCGTTTTTTACGCCCTCCATGTAGAGGCAGATGACCTTGGTGCCCTTGTCTTTGCCGAGATACCGCAGCAGGTCAACATCATCCACGTCTATCTTGTCGCCCATGAAGGCGAACTTGCTTATGCCAATGCCGTAAAAACACGCCCAATCCAACAGGCATGCGCCGACCCCGCCGCTTTGCGATATGACCGCTATGCTTCCTTTCTTTGGCATGGTGTCTCTTTCGAAGGTTGTGTTCAAGCCGTTGGCAGTGTTTATGACGCCCATGATCGTGTTGGGTCCCAAGACTCTAACGTGGTACTTTCTCTTTAGTTTGAAGAGTTGCTCACGTTGTTGGTCGCTGTATCCTCCAGTAATGATTACAAATGTTTTGATGCCTGTCTTTGCGCACTTTTCTACGTGGGTGATTGACTGTTTTGGCGGGAGCATTATGACTGCGAGTTCTGGAGTCTCTGGCAGCTCGTCTGAACTTTTTTTGCTGCTTGCTTTTCCGTTGATGTCTAGAGCATAGGCTCTTCCGTGGAAATATTTCTTCACGTTGTGGATTACGCTTCTAAAGAGTTGTGGCGAAGCCATGCCGACCTTTTCCCGAATCACACTTGACCCTACAAGAACAACTCTTCGCGGTTCGAAGATGGCCGCCACTTCGTCCATGGGTTTGACCTTCACACCGAGTCTATCAAGATGGAAGGAAAGAAGATACGTCGTTCATGTTCATAAATTTAACTTAGGCTCTAGGCGCGTTCTATTATCTTCATGTACGCAAAAGCCGCGCCTAAAGTGAAAACTGCCGAAAAAACAAGAACACTGACCAATGACATAAAAGAAAATTCAAAGGGAGGACCAATGAGAAAAGACCTGATCATGTCAGAAGCGTTGCTCAGTGGGTTGACCTCTGCTAGCGTCACCAGCACACTCGGAAAGCTACCGCTTCGTCCGAGATCTTGTATCAGAGAGAGTGGGTAGAACACGCTGCTACAGAAGAACAGCGTATAATAGACTAAACCTCTTGCGGTTATGAATTTTTCGAGGCTTGAGGTGGATACAGCGATTGAGATGCTTAGTCCTGAGATGCCGACGGCCAACAAGAACAAAACGGCTAAGATCAGGAAGAACTGCCATACGTTTGGGAAGCCTAGAAAGATGAAGCACGTAAGCAACAGTGGCGACATGTACAGCATTCCGCGCAAGCCGCCAGAAAGGACACGCCCAATGGCAAGCTCCAGCCTGGTCATCGGCAAACTCAACATGTAGTGATGTACCTCTCTTCGACGCTCCATGTTTATCTCGCGTCCAATCATGAAAGCGGAGGCGAACAGGCCGGTAACCGCAAGTCCTGGCGCAAAAAAGTTGAAGTAGCTCTTGATCTCTTGTGTGATTTGGCTGCTCAGCATGTAGTTGTAGACGATGGCCATTATGAACAAGTCTGCCAAGTTCATGCTGATTAAGCCGACCAGCCACCATTTGTAGCGGAAGAAGTTTCTGAAGTCATGCTCTACTAGGTACAGGATTGCCTTCACTACTGCCAGCCTCCGCCTTCGATGCGTTTATCGTAGATGATTATTCCTACAAACGTGAAGACCGAGAAGAACGCTATTATACCGACCAACGGCAACAGTGGATTGTCCAGAGTTGTAATGTCTGTGCCCCAACGGAACAGGTCAGTCGCGAATGTGACTGGGTTGAAACGTGCAAGATCACCATAAAATGGGTTGGCTGATTGCACAATTGCCAAAGGATACATGGCGGTGCTTAGGCGAACGATTAAAGCGTCCAAAACGCCCATCAGGATGTCGAACCGGTCGCTTGATTTTATGATGACGGCGATAGTGATGCTCATTCCGGAGACGCCGAAGGAGAACAGGAAAAGCGCGAACAAGGCTACCAGAAAGTTGAGGGGGTTGATGGCGCCGATGACGTACAGGGATATGGCTATCATTGGACCGACATAGATGAAGGATCTGAGTCCTCCGCCGATTGACCTGCCCAAGACGAGTTGTCTTCTGGAGACGGGTAGGCTTAGGAGGTATTCGAATACGCCGTGTTCTGCTTCTTCGTAGATGTCGAATCCTATGAATATGGCGGCTGAGTAGAGTGTCATCACGGAGAGTCCGGCTACGTAGTAGTGGAAGTAGTCCGGCACCACTTGAACGTTTATCATGCGTGAGGCGATGAGTCCGAACAGGGCTATTTGTGAGGCGAACCATATCAGCCGCATTATGATTAGGAACTTGTATTGGAAGAATATTCGTATGTCTCTCTCAACGACGAGGAGGATTTTGTTCGTTGTTTTTTCACTCCTCTCTCGTTTGTGCCTCCTCTATTGTCAGACCCGTGTAGTGGGCGAAGACGTCGTCGAGGCTTGGTTCACTCATGTGAATGGAAGTTATTGGTAAGCCTTCTTTCATGAACAGGTTCATTATTCGAGGGACAACCTCTTCGACTTGGTTTAGGTAAACGCGCAGGTTGGACGGCTTTGCTTGCAGAACGTTTACGACTTCTTTGAACTGTTTGAGCTCCTCGACGATTTTTGGCGGGGTGTCCTTTTCGAGTTGGATGTCCACGACGTCGCCGCCGGGAATGTTGTCTTTCAGTTTTTTGGGCGTGTCGAGCACGAGCAGTTTGCCTTTGTGAATTATTGCCACACGGTCTGATAGGACGTCTGCTTCATAGAGCTCGTTTGTGGCAAGTATGATTGTGGTTCCTTCTTCGCGGAGCTGGCGGAGCATGTTCCATATGCGATGTTTGCCTACTACGTCGATTTGGGCTGTTGGTTCGTCGACGATTGCGATTTTGGGTCTTTGCACTAAGACTTTGGCGAGTTCGACTCTTTTTCGCATTCCGCCTGAGAGTGCGTGGACGTTTTTGTGGCGGTGGTCCCACATGTCCAGGGCGTCTAGGACTTCCTTGACTCTGCGTTTGCGCTCTTGTGTGGATAGTCCGCAGACTTTGGCGTGCCAGTTCACTATGTCCCAAGGTGTGCTGACCCAGAGCATTTTGGGTTCTTGAAAGACTATGCCGAGAAGCCCGCGCACTTTGTCTGGGTTTTTTCTTATGTCATATTCGCCTACTGTTGCCGTGCCATTTGTTGGGCGGATTACTGTTGCAATCATGAGGATTGCGGTTGTCTTGCCTGCGCCGTTGGGTCCCAAAAGTCCTAAGATTTCTCCTTCCTCGATTTCGAGGTCTAGGTGGTCCACCGCGGTGATGTTTCCGAATTTTTTGGTGAGCTTGTCCATTTTGATTATTGGAGGCACTCTTTACGTCATACTCCGAAGCAGATACAATAATCACGACTGTTAGATAAAACTAGCGCTAGTCTTTTGTTGAGACTCTTAATTTGACTGTTATGGACCTTTTTGTGGTTGCTTAGGGCCTGATGTGTTCTGTGAGGTGCATCTGCATCGTCATGCTCATGCTCATCGTCGTTCCTGCAGAAGTGCCTGTCATGGATTCTTGTATGCTGAATTCGATGAGGCGACAAGTGCCGTACTCCATGTATGAGTACCCGTTCATGTTCATATTCATGTTGACTGCCACGCCAGAAGACTGCCCAGTTGCGTGTATGTTGTTCGCGCTGGTTTCCATTTTGAAGACTTGGTAAATGCCGCAGCCAGGAACGGTCATGTTTTTTATCTCGCTTACTCTGTAGTTTACTGTTCCGTCTATGATTATGCCTGATATGTTCATGTTGATGGGTGTCTGGAGGTTTTCGCCAACTTTCGTCTGGTTTGATTGGAAGTATGAGCCAAAGCCTGGCATGCCGAGGGACGTTAACGATTGCGTACTAGACGGAAGCCCTGTGTAGTTGATTATGTGACCCATTTTGTCAATCGTTAGATTATAGGACGCTTCGCTTGAAACGGGTGTCAGCATGTGGACTGTTTGTCTTATTGTGTAGTTTTCTCCATCGAAGCTCAGGATCTCCATGGTGGTTGTGCCGGTCGCCGTCTGCGTGTAGCCCATTGAACTCATTGTTATTGTCATGCTGTAGGTCATCTCCTCTCCCGGAGTGTAGTTCAAGCCCAACGGCACGGGCGCGCCCAAGCCCGTTGAGGGAAGCAGGAACGTGAACGTGACTGCTGATACCACGGCTATCACGGCGATCAGTCCTATTGCAAGGTACAGTTTTTTTCCGAACCTTTTAGGAGGCGGTGGTGGCATTTCTGATGGTGGAGCAGGCGGAGTCTCGGGTGGAATCGAAGTCTCACAAATCTTCATTTTACGTTCTCCTTTCTCATTCAATAATTTTCAATGTCTAGGGTGGTATTTAGGGCTTATCACTGTTGTTTAGCGTGAAGAAGTTATGAGTTGATGCTAAAGGATGGCTGAAGCCAGAGAGCTCAGCACCCGTGAACTCTTTGTTACTGGTTAATCTTCTTGCGTCTTGACTGTGATAATGTAGATGTACTCGACTGAGCTAGCAGTCATAAAAGAAAACTCTAAACTCCTAGACTACAAGACCGCGTTAGCGCTGGTTAAGGTGGCGCAGCATCAAGCGCAATCGACATATCATAGAATCCATTAGCCGATGCTGCGTTAACTTGGATATACCACCAGCTACCGCCCGAGTGTGACTCGTTTCCTACGACCATTTCGGTTTGGTCGGTTGCTTTTTCAGAACTGCTAACGAGACTGTAATTTGCGTCCATTTTTTCATACAGATATAGGTTAAAGTTCACTCCAGGGGTCGTATTCGTCATGTTAACTGTTATGTGGTTAAGATATGCTACATAGATCTTGTAATACTCAAGATTGTCGTATGTGCAGTCAACGTAAAGCCAGGAATACTTGCCTTCATGCACCTCTTCTGCAGTTTCAAAACTGTTGTTGTCGTCAGGCATAATCTTGAACTCGAAAGGCTGAATCACTTTCTTATAGAAGGTGCCGTTGAAATATGTAAACTCAAAACTCGCCTTTAAAAGGCTGGTATGGTTATATGGAGCTGCTACACCCCAGAAGAGTGCTTTCCGGAGGTATACTTGCTTTGATTGGTTCACGTTGGCAAGCCCGAAGAAAGCTTTCGCACCACTTAATGTATCACTATCTTTTACCGCAAGAACTGAAAGATTTCCGTAAACTGAGTAATACGTGTCAGACCAAAAGACTGTAGAATAGGCGTAGTCTTCTTCAAGCGAGACGTAGATATCTCTCACATAACCCTCAATATTGGATGCTGCCATCTCCACATCCATATCAAGACCACTATCAGGAAAATAACTATAAAGCCGAAACTTCAGCTCAGCCGAAATCTCGCTAGAAACAAACTGTGTCGAAACGTCCTGACCGATATCTATCCCTCGAGTAGGTTTCTCACACTTCCACCTGATGGTTTCCAATGTTTCTGTCTCCATTGTCGGTATTGTCTTGACCATCAGTTCAGACCACTCGAACACGGCCAAAAGAGCCACTATCAATACTACAGACAGCACTAAGGCGATTTTCCGGTCTTTCATTCTCGGAAACTTCAAAACCTGCCACTAAACTAATACCTCGCGTTGAAAAATTTAACACTTTTGGTGTAAATCAATAGAAGAACCACTCAAATTGTGGGCTGCGAGAGAAAGAGCATCAACGCGGCGTCAAGTCCAAAGCTGCCCTGCTCATCAAAACTCTGCACCTGTCCATTCTCCAAGGTGCATCAATAGTGCAGATAGAGGATTAGACGATAAAAAGACTGCGAAAACCCGTTCATGAATAAAGTGGAGAGTGGCGCTGGAGTCAGCGGCTAAATGAGCGTCTTTGGCTCTTCCATCTTCTTTAGGAAGGGTCGCAAGGCCGGCGCACGGGTCGCTTCTTCCGTTAGACCAATCTTTGACGAGTTGCCTGTGCCTATCTTGTGGCATATGAAGTTAAGCGAGTCCTCCGTGAAGTTCAGCAGGCTCTGCCCTTCGTTCGTCAGCTTGTACACTTTTCTTGGTCGCTCGTTATCCATGTTCCACTCGCTCTTAACGTAACCCTTCTTCTCCAGAGTCCCCAAAAGCGGATAGATCGTGCTTGGTCCAAAGTAGACTCCGAAGCTCTTGCGGATTTTCGTGATGATCTGGTAGCCGTGCATGGGCTGTGTGCTGAGGAACTGCAGCACTATCAGGTCTAGGAGTCCTTTCATCAGCTTGGTTTGAACTTCTTTCGAGTTGTTCATTTTCTTGTCTCTCCTTCCTGTATTTTTGTTCGACACATCTACAATATGTCCTCTTTAGGACATATCTCAAGACTCTATAAAGCCTAAACGAAGATATAAACGTTCATGCTTACCACAAACATAAAAAAGCATACCAAAGCATACCAGACTATTCCGTTTCCTACATAACCTAAATAAGCCAAAACATGAACCAGTACAGAACAGAACACGTCAAAAGCGTGAAAACCTTGACAGACAACGTCAGAAAAGAAATTGTACAACGCATAATCAGAAACCTGCTCGACATCCAAATACTACGCCTAGTCCAGACACAACCCATGTGGGGCTACAGAATAAAAAAGCAGGTGGAAACAAAATTCGAAGTAAGACTGAGACACGGCGCACTATACCCACTGCTCAACGAACTGGAACACAAGGGCATCTTAACAAGCCAGAAACAGCAACAAGGCGGAAGAACAAGAAAAGTCTACGCGATAACCCAGAAAGGCGAACAATACGTAGACGCGTACAACACCATACTAAAAGAACAAATACACAAACAAGACATAAAATAAAAAGATGCAAATGAAGAGCAAAGCTCGCAAGAAGTTGATGGAGCAAGTCAAAGAAGTTTTCGTAAAGCATGGAAGTGAATCGTTTGAAATCGCCAAGAACGCAATTTTATGCGAAGAAATAGGGTATGAGCCTATACGTGAAGCACTGCGCTATTTCATGGAGGACATCTGGAGTGACGTTCAACATCCGGCACTGCTCTCACTGGCGTGCGAAGCCGTCGGAGGAAACCCAAAAGCAACAACCCACGTAGGCGCCGCAATAACGCTGCTAACAGGAGCCGCGGACATCCACGACGACATCATAGACCAGTCAAAAACCAAAGCCTCAAAACCAACACTCTACGGAAAATTCGGTAAAGAAACCGCCATCCTCGTCGGCGACGCACTCATATTCGAAGGCCTAACCTTACTGCATGAGGCATGCGAAAAACTCCCAAAAAAACAGAAACAGGCAATCCTGGATCTGACAAGACAAGCCTTCTTCGAGCTGGGAAGCGCCGAAGCAAAAGAAACGACCCTCAAACGAAAACTTGACTTAAACCCAGAAGAGTATTTCCCCATTATTGAAAGGAAAGCGGCAGTCGGAGAAATGACCATGAAGATTGGTGCAGTTCTCGGCGGAGGAACAGCAAAGCAAACAGATGCGCTAGGTCATTATGGAAGAACCTTGGGGATTCTGATGACCATAAGAGACGACTTCATAGACGTCTTCGAACCAGACGAACTCCAAAACAGAGTTCGAAACGAAGTCCTACCACTTCCACTTCTGTACGCGTTCAAAGATCCTCAAACAAAAAATGAAATCACGCCCATTCTCCTTCAAAAAGACATAACCGAGGACGACGCACAGAGAATAGTGTCAACGATGCTGGACTCAAAAGAAGTTAAGAGTCTAAAGCAGAAAATGCAATCAACGGTCAATGTAGAAGCCCGAAAACTCGACTCCATAGAGAACAGAAGAGTTAGAACGTTTATGAAATCCCTTCTCAAATCAAGCCTTGAAGACATATAGAACTAAGGCTAAACCCATATCGCGATTCTTACGGGTTTTGAGGTCTTCTTTTCCTTATTCCTCTTCATGCCTTCTCCCTCTACTGTATTTATGTTCAACACACCGCTTAAATACTTTGCCCTTTACTTCGAATACGGCTTCAAAATCCTAAACACTTAACTACGTGCACAATGCTGAATAAAATTCGAGTCAAACAATGTCAGAGGCTTCTCCGAATAGAAACAGAGCGAATGCAAGAGTGATTGGGATAATCTCTGCTTTGATAGCGAGCACCTTTATTTGGTACTTCTATGCCTTCAGCATTTTGACAAGTATTCTAGACAACGCTCGTTGGACCTCATACGAGGTTTTGGGAGCGTGGGTGGCTAATTTTGGTGGAGCTGCGCTTTCAGCTATTCTGGGGGCTTTGCTGGTGGATAAGAGTCAAAAAAAGTCTTCCTTTCTGATTTTCTGGATAATGCTCGGTATTGTTTCATCGTTTCTACCGGTTTTCGTAGACACCACTAACATCACTGGTGCCTTGACTCTCTCCTTACTCTTCGGAGTCTCGCTTGGTCTGGGTTTGCCTTCATGTATGGGGTTCTTCTCAGAACGGGTAGGTGT
>Ga0315268_10001167_pt1 | contig 30241 bp, 29 predicted proteins | sample C1_top_MG_FD_204535 | JGI IMG/M metagenome (GOLD analysis project Ga0315268, IMG submission 204535) | Sediment microbial communities from Yellowstone Lake, YNP, Wyoming, USA - C1_top | ecosystem: Environmental > Aquatic > Freshwater > Lake > Sediment | place: USA: Wyoming | collected 2017-08-01
AAGCAAAGTTGACCATGAGAAAATCGTACGGTTTTCACCACTATCGCACTATTGAACTTGCGCTCTATCATACTCTTGGCAACTTACCTGCGCCCCCGCTCACCCACGAATTCTGCTAGGCAGCCGAATTTGTAATTATGAATCCAGAAATACTAAAATATACTTTGGGCGCCATCGACACCCACCTGCACAGCCGGATCTCCTGCGATTCCGAGATGGGCCTGCAGGCCGCATGCCGCCAGGCCCTTAAGCTGGGATTGAAGGCCCTGGTCTTTACCGAGCACGCTGACTTCGATCCTTCCGACCAGGGGTGCAACTTTTACGATGACAAGAAGTATTCGGAGGAGCTGGCTGAGGCCCGGGTGGCCATGGGCCGCTCGCTGAAGATCTACAAGGGGGTGGAGATCACCTACCAGCCCCAGCGCCGCCAGCAGATACTGGACTTCATCCACCGGCACCAGTTCGATCTCACCGTCGGCTCGGTCCACCTGGTGGGCCCGCAGGACATCTCGCGGCCAGAGCTGGCAAAAAAGCATTACGGCACAATCGAAGAGGAGCAGGCCTACGGCGAGTATTTTCAGGAAGTGGAGAAGCTGATCGACAGCCGGCTGTTCGACTGCCTGGGCCACCTGGATCTTTGCAAACGCTATGGCCACCTGCATTATGGCCCGCTGGTCTACCGGAAATACGAGAAGCACTATAAAAAACTGCTGAAGCGGGTGATCCAATCGGACATGATGCTGGAGATAAACACCTCCGGTCTGCGCCAGCAGGTGAAGGAGACGTTTCCCCCCTACCCGGCGGTGCTGGAATATCTTAAAATGGGCGGTACCAGGCTGACCCTGGGCAGCGACGCCCACCGGGTGCAGGACATCGGCCATGATTTCGCAACTGTGCTGCAAGACATCCCCCAACTCAACAAGATAAAGCGCAAATGAAAATAGCTTTGACCATCGCCGGCTCCGACAGCGGTGCCGGGGCCGGGATCCAGGCCGACCTAAAGACCTTCGCCGCCTGCGGGGTCTACGGGATCAACGTCATCACCGCCCTGACCGCCCAGAACACCCAGGGGGTGTTCGGCATCTTTCCGGTCAAGCCGGAGTTCATCAGCCGCCAGATCGAGGTGCTGCTGAAGGACATGGGCTGCCAGGCCGTCAAGACCGGAATGCTCTTCAACCGCCAGGTGATCGAAACGGTGGCCCACGACATCAGCAAACATCAGATAGGACCACTGGTGGTGGACCCGGTGATGGTGGCCAAGGGCGGCCATTCGCTGCTGCAGCCCGAGGCTGAGGCGGCGCTGGTGTCCTGTCTTTTCCCCCAGGCCTTTTTGGTGACCCCCAACCTGGACGAGGCCAGGCGGATCTCCAAGATGAAGACCATCGCCAGCCTGGACCAGATGAAGGAGGCGGCCTTCAAGATCTCGGTGCTGGGGCCGCGCCACGTGCTGATCAAGGGCGGGCACCTGCCGGGCAGCGCCACCGACCTGCTGTTCGACGGAAAGAAGTTCACCGTGCTGGAAGCCCCGCGCATCAACACTGCCAACACCCACGGCACCGGCTGCACATATTCGGCGGCCATCACCGCCTTCCTGGCCAGGGGCGAGAAGATCGACGGCGCCGTGGCCAAGGCCAAGCGCTATGTGACCGGGGGCATAAAAAACTCCCTTTCCATCGGCCACGGCCACGGCCCGCTGGACCATTTCTGGGAGACCGACAAAAAGTAGCTCCGCCCTTATTCCGTAAAACACTTTAAGCAGGAACGCCATGCATTCACCTTCATTTTTGATGGCCTTCATCCTGACCACGCTGGCTGGCCTTTTTACCATGGTGGGCAGCTTTCTGGTGCTGTTCACCAAAAAGACCAGCAACAGGATGCTTTCGGTCTCGCTGGGTTTTTCGGCCGGGGTGATGGTCTACGTCTCGTTCATGGAACTGCTGCCCGAGGCCCGATTAAGGCTGATCTCGCACTTTGGGAACCAAGCCGGAAACTGGTATGCGGTGGCCGCCTTTTTCAGCGGGGTGCTGCTGATCGGGGTCATAGACAAGCTGGTGCCGGCCATAGAAAATCCCCACGAGACCCACGCCGCCAAAGAACTTAAGGAAAAAAAGAACATAGACCTGCTGAGGATGGGGACCTTCACCGCTTTGGCCATTGCCATCCACAACTTCCCCGAGGGCATGGCCACCTTCATTGCCACCCTCAAGGACTCCACTTTGGGGCTGTTCATCGCCCTGGCCATCGCCATACACAACGTGCCGGAAGGGATCTCGGTGGCGGTGCCCATCTACCATGCCACCGGCAGCAAGCGCAAGGCCCTGTGGTATTCCTTTCTGTCGGCGGTGGCCGAGCCGCTGGGGGCGGTGGCGGGCTACCTGCTGTTCCACGATTACCTGACCGATGCTGTCTTCGGGATCCTTCTGGCGGCGGTGGCCGGGATCATGGTATTCATCTCCTTCGACGAGTTGTTCCCCACCGCCCGGGAGTGCGGACAGCATCATCTGGCCATCTACGGGCTGCTGGCCGGCATGGCGGTGATGGCGGTGAGCATGCTGATGTTTGTAAGATGAAGGAGGTGACTTCGATACAACCGCCAGGGGCGGCCACTCAGCCACCTTTCAGTCTTCGGTCGGGGGCTGAGCAGGCCGTAAGGCACTATCGATGGCTCATGCCCAGGTAGTTTCAAAATCAGATCATACTTTCAATTCTCCAAACAATGCCCTTCCTCTCCTTCACCAATCCCGCCGGTCTCTGGTTCCTGCCATTGGCCGGCCTGCCGCTTCTGATCCATCTTTTCCGGCGGCGCAGGGCCGCGTTGATTCCCTTTCCCGACATCCGCCTGCTGCAGCAGGTTCAGAACACCGCAGTAAGGCCCAGCCGGATCAAAGAATACCTGCTGCTGGCGGTGCGCACAATGATCCTGCTTTTGCTGGCATTGTCCCTTACCCGGCCCTCAGTCAACCTGGATCTGCCGGGCTGGCTTAGCGGCGCTGAGCAGACCTCTGTCATCATAATGGACAACTCGGCCAGCATGGCGGCTGTCATTAAGGATACCACTATGCTGGAAAAGGCCAGGCAGAGCGCCCGGCAAGCTTTAAAAGCGCTGGGGCCCAACGCCCGAGCGGCGGTGGTTTCGGCCGTGCCGGGCAGCCCGGTAGTATGCTGGCTCTCTTCCGCCTCCGCGGCCGAAAGGGCGGTAACCGCGCTGCCCCAGACCGAACTCGGCACCGACCTGGAGGGTGCGATCTTTACTGCGGCAAAAATTCTGGAAAACGCCCAAGCCTCCAACGGCCGGATCATGCTTTTTTCCGATCTGCAAAAATCTGCCTTCGGGCCCAAGCTTTCTCCGCTCAATAAACTGCCCGGAAACCCAGTAATTACGATATCTCCGGCAAACCCGGGGCCACATTTGAACAACCTGGCCTGGCAGGATGTTCAGATAAAACCCCTGATCAAGAAGATCATCGTCCGGGCCAGGGTCTCGGGGGAATATTCGCCCCTGATCGGCCTGACGGCTGGGAATCGGGTCTTATATCAAACAACTTCCCACCCGGATAAGGACGGGACGATCAACCTGAGTTTTGGCCTGCCGGAGCTGGATTCGCTGTATCTTCAAGTTTCCGGCGACGACCTGCCATTGGACGACCGGTATTATCTGGCCCCGGTTGACCGGAGGGAAAAGAATGTCCTGCTGCTCTCGGACGAACCAGGCGGGCAGCCGGATTACATATTCCGGGCCTTTGCCGCCATGGGTCCGGCCGGGTATAGGATCAAAAAGGTTGATCCCCGGAGATATCAGTATTATAAGGACATAGAGCTGGTGGTGGTCTCCAAAGCCTCAATAGACCATATTTCAATGGCCGCTATCCTTAAATCTATGCATAACGGCGCGGGTTTGCTGGTAGCTCCTCCCCTTAATCCCGATCAAAACCAGTACCGGGAATTGTTGAAAAAGTTCTCCGACATAACCCTTCACGGCCTGGCCGATTCTTTGTCCCACAGCATCTACCGTTTGGGCCGGCCCGGCAGTGAGGATGATCTGTTAAAAGATCTGAACCCGTCAGATCTGGAAGGGGTCAGGGTAAGAACATATTGGCAGGCTTCCGCCCTGCAGGCTGCCGAACTGACAATAAACCGGACCGACCCGGTCCTGGTATTCGGGTCCGACCCTGAGTATAAGACAGCCGCGCTTCTGACCGGAAGTCAGCCCGGTTTTGGCGACTTGGTTTTTAAGCCGGCCTTTTTGGTGGTGCTGCTGCAGACCGCCGACCGCCTGACCGGGAGGGCGGCCAGGCAGACCGCCACCGTAACGGCGGACCACAGTCCCGGAGGACAGGCGGGGAAAAGCGAAAAGGCAGGATGGATCAGAACGAGCGACGGAGAAACGGCGGCGGCGAATATTCCCGCCGTCGAATCAGAGCTGGCGCCGGTCACGGCTCCGGAACTTCAAACCATCCTGAAACAAATCTCCTGGAACCACGCGGAATCAGGCTCCGGCATCTTTTCCGGCCAAAGTCCGGCCGCCAGACTTTTTCTGGTTTTGGCCGGTCTGATGCTGATATTGGAGACAATCATACGGGTGGCGGTAAAAATATAAAAAAAAAGCAAAAAAATATTTGACAAAAGGCCTTAAATGTGCTAATAATTATGTTCTTGAGAGCTAAAAGCTTATCCAAGCCAAAGTCATTTTATTCTTCAATAAATTGAAGCCTTGTTCCCACCAAAAAAACAATGCCCGGCAGGTCAATAAAATCCATGCAATCTTTAAAATAAGGGGAGAAATATATGGCTGGCAATAAAGGCCCGAATCTGGGCGGAATGATCATGATGCTGGCTCTTTCGTCTTTGCTGACCGTGGGCGCGGTGTTGGGCGTGGCCGTGGCCACCTGGCCCGGGGGCAGTGCTCCGTCAAAACCGGGCGCCGCCGACCCCAAGCTGGAGATGTTCGCCGCCACCGCCAGCCGCCTGACCGGCTTCATATTCTTCACCTATCCCGACGAGGTCAAGGATTACATGAGTCCGGTGCTGGCCGACCTGAAAGCAAAGCTGCCGGCCGTGAAGTCGATCACCGTCACCGATCCCGCCGGGCTGATAGTGGGTTCTGACCTGGAGGACCAGGTGGATAAGAACTACCAGCTGCCCAAGGGCGCAAAGCCCCCGGCCGGCGACAAACTGGATATACAGGAGATCGCCCCGGGACAGCTGCTGGTGGCCGTACCCTCCATCTACAACAACAAGATCAAGGGCGGGCTCCGGATGGTGGTGGAGCTGCCCCAGACCAATAGTTCCAGCGGCGGCGGCAAAGGGCTGGTGACGGTCATCGGCCTGGTGGCCATGCTGATCGGCCTGATAATCCCGATAGCAGCCGTGCCGGCCATGACCAAGCAGCTCTCGGCGGCTTCGGCAGCCCAGATTCCAGCCGGAAAGGCCCAGGCCATGAAGGCCGAAGAAGCTTCCATCAACACCAGGCTGGAAGCCATGCGCCGGGAGCTGGGCAAGGCCGAAGGACTGAAGGCCGAGCAGGACCAGATGGAGGCCGAAGTGGAGTCCCTGCGCAAACAGCAGGTGGAGGAGAACTATAAGCTGGAAGGCTTGAAGAAGGAAGTGTCCGAGCTGGGAGAACAGATGGAACAGCGGCGGAAGATGCTGGAGGCCACGCCCGAGGAACGCCATGCCCAGCTGACCCAGGAGGACCGGGATCTGATGCAGAAGATCATCAATCACAAAAAAGAGGAACTGGCCCTGGCCCAGAAGATACAGGACATCCGGCGCAAGGTCATTGAGCTGGAAAAACGCACCAAGGCCTAACCGCCGGTCAACACCGGGCAGAGAAATGTTTAAGACGGGGCAGAGCTGGGATCTCCCCGTCTTTTGTTAACAACCCGATCGGGCTGTTCCGGACAGCAAGCAGATCCCCCGCCTGCCCGGGGATCAAATATTTTTAACTATCAATGAAAAAATTCGGCGCCCAAAGCCTTCAGACCTTTTTATACCAAGCCCTGAGCATGGTGCTGGGGCTGGTCTGCGGCGTGATAGTAGCCCGTTATCTGGGCCCTACCGCCAAGGGGGCCATCGCCCTTTACGGGCTGATCGCCGGGTTCCTGGCCCTGGCCGGGAACCTGGGCCTGGGCCTGGCCAACGTTCACCTGGTCGGCAGCGGCCAGATAACCCCGGGCCGGGCCTGGGCCAATTCCATTTACCTGGCGGCGCTGACCGGGTCATTGCTGGCGGTGCTGACGGTTTTCCTTTTTCCGGTGGTGGGGATCATAGTCAAAAGGCCGGTGGACATGGGTCTTTTGGGCATTGTCCTGTGCGGGGTGCCGCTGCTGCTGCTGCTGGATTACCAGATCAACCTGCTGCGGGGAACCGGCGACCTGCCAGGCTTCAACCAATCCGGGCTGATCCGTCAGGCCGGAAGGCTGGCGGCATTGGGCCTGCTGGTGGCAGCTCTGAAGGGATTCGTGGCTTCGGCCCTTTGGGCGGCCAATATTTCCATCCTGGCGGCCGTGCTGTGGAGCGCCTTCCGTCTCAGCAAAAGGACAACCCTGTCGCTGGTCCCGTCCTGGACGGGATTTAAAAGATCACTGAGCTACGGGCTGAAAGGCCAGCCAGGCCAGATAATCCAGTTCTTCAATTACCGGCTGGACCTGATCCTGCTGGCATTGTTCTGGACCAACCGCGAAGTGGGCATCTATGCCACCGCGGTTTTTTTGGCCGAGCTGATCTGGTACATCCCGGCGGCGGTCTCCACGGTGCTGCTGCCGGCGGTCTCTTCCTCGGATTCCGAGGCCAGGGCTAAGGACATCAGCCTCAAGGCCATCAGGCATACGGTTTTCTTGAGCCTGGCGGCAGCCGTGGTATTGGCCCTCAGCTCCCGGTGGCTGATAGCGGCGCTTTACGGTCCGGCCTTTGCCCCGGCCGTCCGGGCCCTGCAGGTCCTTCTCTTTGGCGTGGTGATGCTTTCCCCGGCCAAGCTGATCGTCAGCCACCTGGCCGGCGTGGGGAAATCCCAGTACGTCAGCTATCTGGCCCTGAGCGGCCTGACCCTGACCCTGCTGCTGGACCTCATCCTGATCCCAAGATTCGGGCTGATGGGCGCGGCCTCGGCCTCGGCGGCCGCCTATAGCTGCTCCGGGCTGCTGTCGCTTTACTGGCTGAAGCGCCACCTGAAGGTCGAGATCGTGCCCAGCCTGATCATGAGCAAAGAGGACTGGCAGGAATACCGGGATCTGATCAACCTATGAAAAAGATCCTATTGCTGACTGCCCTGGAAGTGCCTTTCCGGGGGAACCTGATAACCGGGCAGTTTCTGGCGCCGGTACTGGGGGCCGGAAAAAACGAAGATAAGATCCAATTCAGATATCTGTCGCTGGCCCCGCTGCTGTTCTATACCGGCCGCCGCCGGCCATTCCAGACCTATCTGGCTGGAAAGCATCAGAGGGCTGAGGTCAGGCGCTTTACCCGGGAGCAAGGCTGCCGGACGGATATCTGGCCGATCTTGTTTCCCTTCTTTCCCCGGGATTTCAACCTTACCAGGCTGAAATATTTTTTGTATCTGGCCTCGGCCCTGGGGCCGTTCCTCGCCTGCCTGTTATTATGCCGCCCGGCCCTGGTGATCGCCCGAAGTTACCCGGCGGCCTCGCTGGCCCGGCTGGCCAAGAAATATTTTGGCATCCCCTATGTTTTTGACCTGCGGGGGATGTACCCCGAAGAATCGGTCAATGCCGGGATCTTTCCCGCCGATTCCCCGGACTACCGCTTCTGGAAAAAGCTGGAGAGGCAGCTGGTATCGCAGGCGGCCCTGAACATGGTGGTTTCGGAGCCGTTCGCCGAACACTTGAAAGGCATATACCCCCAAGCCCCTTTGTCCGTCATTCCCTGCTGCGTCGATACCAACGCGATAAACTTCGATCCGGCTCTCCGGGAGGCGGCCAAAATGCGTCACGGGTTAAAGGGTCGGTTTGTGCTTCTGCACCTGGGTTCATTCGGGACGCCCGGGGACCGGAGTCTGGCGGCGGAGTACTTGCTGCGTTTTAAAAAAGTAAGGCCGGATGCTTTTCTGGTGGTGGCCTCGGGCACTCCAGCCTTTTCCCCCTCGATCCATCAGGCCTTCAGAACGGCCGGCCTCAAAGAGGGCGATTACCTGCTGATCAATCCTTCTTCTCCGGAGCAGGTTTCGGAATGGCTGGCCGTAGGCGATGCCGGGCTGATCCTAGAACGCCGAAGGGCCAATACCAAGGTCTGTCTTTCGGTCAAGCTGGGAGAATACCTGGCCGCGGGCCTGCCGGTGATCTGCACTCCGTTCGTGGAAGGGGCGGCCCGGCTGGTCCGGCAGTACGATTGCGGGCTGGTGGTTGATCCCGATGGCGATGAACCTCTGGACAAAGAAAATAGATTCTTGAAAGATTACCAAATGCTGCGGGACAACGGATTCAAATTGGCTGAAGAAGTCCTGTCCCTGGGCCATTGCCGCCGGCTGTGGCGGCAGGCCTTGTCCGAAGTTTTAAGGACATGAGGACGAAACCAAAAATAATTTATTTTATCTTCCTGCTGGGTCTGGCCCTGAGGCTGGCTCTGGTATTTGTGGTCCCGCCCTTTGCCGGTCCCGACGAGCAGTGCCATTACGATTATGTCAAATACCTGGTAGAGAATAAAAGCCTGCCGGTGGACGTTTACCAGGATGCTCATTACGAGTACTTTCAGGCGCCCCTGTATTATCTGACCCTGACGCCGCTCTATGCCCTGGCGGAAGCGCAGTCCCCGGCCTTCCGGCTTTACCTGCTGCGCCTGTTCAACTTTCTGCTGGCGGCAGCTATCCTCTGGCTGGGATACCTGATCCTGGAAAGAACCTTTCCCGGAGCCGATTCCCTGATCGCCGGAGGGCTGGCCTTTGCCGCCTGGCACCCGGTCTATGTCCGGAATTCGGTCTGCATCAACAATGATAACCTGGCGGCCTTGATCAGCGCGGTACTGCTGTATTTCCTAACAAACAAGGACCTGATCAGGAAACAGTTCAACAAGTACGCGGCCATCGGTCTGCTTTGGGGCCTGGGGGTTCTGGCCAAAACATCGCTGCTGGCCTTCGCTCCGCTGATCCTCTTTTCCGCCTATCGGGACGGGGGAAGCGGGCCTTTCAAAATCAAAGGCCGGAAGGGCGCCGTCCTTTTTCTGCTGGCATCGGCAATCGCCGTTCTGACCTGCGGTTTCTGGCTCATCCGCAACCAGGCGCTTTACGGCAACCTGATGGGGATGGGGCCTTACTGGCCCAGGCCCGGGGCCCCTTTTGCCCCGGCCTTTCAACTGGCCTCGTTGAAGCACACCTGGGTGAGCTTTTGGCGGAGCTTTGATCAGGGCGGCGAGTCTGGGATCTGGAACATATTCAAATATATCTGGCTGATCCTGACGGCCGGTGCCGGGGCCGGCTGGGTGCGATGGATATTGGCCAGGGATAAAAGGGTTTTACTGGAAAGGCATCCTGGTTTGTCGAACCAAATTATCCTTTGGCTTTCATTTTACGCCGCTGGCTGGCTGTTCGGGGTGCGATACGGCAAGGGGTTTCACGGGTTTTTTGACGGAAGGTTCTTGTTTGCCGTGATGATCCCGGCCGGGGCGTTATTTGCTTATGGCCTGGAACTCTTAGTTCCCGGCACTCTGAAAAAACATTTCTGGACCGCTTGGGCGCTGTTGCTGCCGCTGAATGCCGGCTTGCTGTTGTTGACGATGTTGAAAATAATCCGATAAATAAAAGAGGAACATCATGTTCAAAAAAGTACTGGTGCTGGCACCACACACCGATGACGGCGAGTTCGGCTGCGGGGGATTCATGGCCAAGCTGCTGCAGCAAAAAGCGCAGGTCCATTATGCGGCCTTTTCTTCGGCCGAAAAATCGCTTCCCAAAGACGCCGACCCCAACACCCTTAAAAAAGAACTCCAAGCCGCCCTGGACAGCCTGGGTCTCAAGCAGCAGCACCGCTACATCTACAATTACCCGGTGCGCGACTTTCCCCGTCACCGACAGGAATTGTTGGAGGACCTAATCAAACTCAAGCGGAAAATAAATCCCGACCTGGTGCTGATGCCCTGTTTCAACGACACTCACCAGGACCATCTGACCATTGCCCAGGAGGGATTCCGGGCCTTCAAGGACCGCAGCATCCTGGGTTACGAGATCCCCTGGAACAACAAGACCTTTGAGACCCAGTCCTTCGTGATGCTGGCCCCGCGGCATATCGAGGCCAAGATCAGGGCCTTGAAGTGTTACAAGTCCCAGCTGGGAAGGTTTTACGCCAATCCGGAATTCATCAAAGCCCTGGCCACCACCCGGGGCACCCAGATCGGGGCCAAATACGCCGAGGCCTTTGAGGTCATCCGCTGGGTTGTGGGTTAATTACAAATTTGTAACTTCCAAATGATCGTCGCCGCGCACCAGCCGAACTACCTGCCGTGGGCGGGCTATTTTTACAAGATGGCCCGCTGCGATGTTTTCGTGTTCCTGGACAGCGTCCAGTATTCCCGCACTTCCTATACGGCCCGCTGCTCCATCAAGCGATGCGACGGCCGGGCCGGCTGGCTTTCGGTGCCGGTGCTTAAAAAGGGCCGCTACTTCCAAAACATCAGCGAAGTGACCATAGACAATCAAAGGCTCTGGCAGGCGGAGCATTTGAAGACCCTGGAGTCATGCTATACCCGGACCCCGCACTTCAAAGAATATTCCTGGCTGCTGGACCTGGCTTACCGGCAAAAATGGGACAACCTTTCGCTGCTCAACCGGGCGGTGATAATCAGAATGGCCGAGCACCTGGGCATAAAAACGAAGTTCGTAAATCTGTCGGAACTGAATATCGACGGGAGATCCACGGAAATGCTGGTCTCGCTGTGCCGGACACTAAAGGCAGACGAATATCTCTCCGGTGCCGGGGGACAGAAATACCTGGATCGGGAACAGTTCCGGCAGGCGGGGATAGGCCTAAGATACACAAGATATCAGCCCCAGCCCTACCCCCAGCTGTGGGGAGATTTCGTGCCGGGGCTGTCGGTGATGGACCTGCTGTTCAATTACAGCTCGGAAGAAACAAGAAGACAAATCCTCCCATGAGACTGGCATGAAGATCATTCTGGCCGGAGTATTCAACGTGCCCTGGTCCACCAACCATTCTATGAAGAAACATCTGGAACGGCTGGGTCATCAGGTATTGCCGTTCGAGGTTGACTGGTCTCATCCCCGCCCCTTGAGCTTTGGGGAAAGGCTCTGGTTCAAACTGTCCTCTGCCGCCAAAGCGCAATCCCTCGGCAAAAAATTACTGTGGATGGCTCAAACCCAAGAACCAGACGCAGCCATCATCGTCAAGGGGAAGCGCCTGGATCCCGGGGTCACGAAGACCCTTGCCCGGCAGACGCTGGTGGCCTACCGCTACATGGACGCCCCGCTCCTTCCTTACGTGGCCGGGCATGCCCGAGCCAGCCAGGTGGTTTTGGTGACCGGGGGGCATTTGATCGAACCGCTGTCCGGGCTTACCGGACGGGATAATGTCCACCAGCTTTTAGAAGGATGCGATCCTGAAATTCACCGGCCGGCCAACTATGGAGAAGCATACGCCTGCGATATTGCTTTCGTGGGCGCTCCGGCCCCGGATCGGATATCAATTTTAAGATCCTGTCAAAGGGCGGGGCATAAAGTGAAGATCTGGGGCCAGCCGGGCTGGCCCAGGGACCTGGATTACACCGGAAAATTCGCCTACGGCCAGGAACTGGCCCGGGTTTGCGCTTCGGCCAAGATTATACTGGGGATCAACAGCCGAAACGATTGTCCCGACTACTTTTCCGATCGGGCCTTTTTGATTTTGGCCTGCCGGGGATTCCTTCTGACCCATTATGTTCCGGGGCTGGAAAAATATTTTGATGATCACAAGCATCTGGTATGGTTCAAAGACCTGGACGGGATGCTGGAGATGATAGGAAAATATATTAACGACGGCCCCTCCCGGGCCAAAATTGCAGAGGCCGGACAGGCGTTGGTCTATCAAAGATACACTTGGGAAAAATCCATGAGAGCCATGATGGAGTTCATAGGACATTACAAAGGTAACACACCGAACCGGCAATAACATGCCAATGCGGACAGGAAAAATGAAACAGGGCTTTTCCATAATCATTCCCACTTACAACACCCTTCCCTACCTAAAGCTCTGCCTGAAAAGCTTTCAGGAGCATTCGGCCTATTCCCATCAGATAATAGTCTGCGCCGACGGCTGCAGTGACGGCACCAACGGATTCCTTGAAACATATCCCGGGATCGATAAGGTCGTTCTCGACAAAAACCAGGGGATATGCAGCGCCACCAACCAGGCCGCCAGACTGGCCGGGAAGGAATATATTTTCCTGGCCAATGATGACATCGTAGCCGCCCCCGGTTGGGATGAGCCCCTGATGTCCCGGGCCGGACCCGGCCTGGTGCTGAGCGGGGTGCAGATAGAGCCGGGCTGGGTGCCGGTGGCGTCCTGCCATATAAAAAAAGACTTCGGCCCGACCTGGGGGGAATTCCGCGAAATGGAATTTTTAAAATTTGCGAAGGCCGAACAGCTGCATAAACAAGGCGTCCTCGAATCTGGGGTCAATTATCCCTTTTTGGTTTCCCGAAAACTTTGGGAAGAAGCGGGGGGCCTGGACGAACGTTTCAATCCGGGCCCGGGATCAGACCCCGACCTGTTCTACCGGCTTTCGCGTAGAGGGGCGGAATTCATGCGGGTCCGTTCCAGCCTGTTCTATCACTTTGGAGGGCGGGCCTCGCGTTTCGCGGGGGAGTCGGTCCGCCAAGCTGATTACTGGAAACAGGCCGCTGTCAGCAGCCGTAAGGTTTTTGCCCAAAAATGGGGAAGGCCCTGGGATTTCAGTTTTGGGCAGGTGCCAGAGATAAAAAGGCCGGAATCCCTGGCCTTTTTTGTCTGGGGAGGCATCGGCAATATGACAATGGCGCTGCCGGCAATCGAGGCCGCAGGGAAGGAACTGCCAGAAGCAAAAATCACAGTCGTTGCCCAAAAGAAGATCATGCTGCAGATGCTTTCTCCCGGCATTCAAAGTAAAATAGCGCTTGATGATCCCCGATACCGGGGTCTGGCGGGATTTTGGAAACTAATGCGGGATCTGAGAAAAATCAAACCCCGGACAAGCTTTACCAGTCTGCCTTTCCCCAAAATCAGATACGGTTTTATGGCGTTGATCTCGGGCGCAAAGTACCGGGTCTGTCCAAGAGCAAATAAAATTCCGGACTGTAATCTGAAAATACAAACCGGGGGAAAACATTATCTGGAGCGCAATCTGGAACTGCTGCGGGCTGCCGGCATTGACCGGAAATTCCAGGGTTACGGTATGGCGCTGGGACCGGAGGAAGATAAAACGGCAGAGGAATTCTTGCGGCGGCAGAAGATTGAACCATCCAAACTTATCGGCCTTCACCCGGGCGCCGGCCATCTCCGGAAAAGATGGTCCAGGGAGAATTTCATATTCTTGGGGAAACATCTTAAGGAGAGAGGTTTTTCACTGCTGGTCTTTGGCGGTCCGGAGGAAAAGGAATTGGCGGAAGATGTGGCTTTAAAGGTCGGGCAGGACGCAGTTTCCGTGGTTGGCGGACAGGATCTCAGGGCCACGCTGGCATTGCTCCAGGGTTGCCGGGCCTTTATTTCCAACGACAGTGGACTGGCCCATTGCGCTGCCGCCTTAGGGGTTCCCTCACTGACAATTTTCGGTCCCACCGATCCGGCCTTAAGCCGGCCTTTCGGTCCGTCAGCCAGGGCGGTTCAAAGCCCGGTAAAATGTGCCCCCTGCTATCGTCCGGCCGGCAAATACGGCTGCCGGCAGCCTGAACCGCAGTGCCTTTCACAAATCTCTCCGGAACAGGTTTTAAGGGAATTTGATGCTTTATGGCATAAGTCAGATCCATCCCCAAGACGAGTTGATTAGGTTTTTGTTTTGTTGACTTTTAAAGGGTCTTATGTTATCATAATCTGTTATAAATCAAGGTTATATTGAAAGTTTTATTTTTCGATTATTCCCCGTTTTTTGGCGGCGCCGAGAAAAGTTTGCTGGAGCTTTTGCCCCTTTTAAATGATCCGGTAGAGCCGGTCCTGTTATTGGCCAATGGCAGCCGGGTCGTTCCCGAGGCGGCCAGAACAGGGATCAAGCCCAGCACCATAAACATCGGTCCCCGGCTGGCCAACATCACTCAGAGTAAGGCCGTATTTCAGCTATTGGACCCCAGACTCTGGGTGGAATTGGCCAAAGCCCAGGCGGCATTCTCGGAGATCTGCCGGAGGGAGAAACCCGATATCCTGTACGCCAATACCCTCAAGGCCGCAGTATTCACGGGGTTTTATAAAAACAAACAAAGACTGCCGCTGGTTTGGCACATTCGTGACATCCCGGCCGGCCCGGCCGGCCTGCTGCTTTGGTGGCTGGGGCTGCTGAGACGCCCCAAAATCATCGCCGTGTCACGGGCCGCCGCGGCCCAGCCTTTTTTGTCCTGGCCGGGCTGCCGGCCGCAGGTGGTGTACAACGGCATCGACCATCAGCAGTGGCGGCATAAAAGCGGGGAAACGGACACCGCGGAGATCAAGGCCAAACTCAAGGCCGGCCCCGGTGAAACCCTGATCGCCAGCTTCGGGCAGCTGGCGCCGTGGAAGGGCCAGGAGCATGCGGTTACGGCGCTGTCAGTGCTCAGGAAAAAGGGGATGCTCTGCAAGCTGCTTTTGGCGGGCGACGCGGTGTTTGCCGACAGATCCTATCCCCAGAAACTAAAGGCTTTGGCCAGCCGCCTGGGGGTCGCCGACAGCGTGGTCTTTTTGGGCTGGATGGCCAACCCCGCTCCCTGCATGGCCGCCGCCGACATCGTCGTTCACATGCCGGTCAAGTCAGAGCCTTTCGGCCGGGTGCTGGTGGAAGCCATGTCCCTGGGCAAGCCGGTGGTGGCTGCCAGGTCCGGGGCCGTTCCCGAGATCATTGAGGACGGCAAGACCGGGCTTTTATGCTCACCGGAGGAACTGCCGTTCGTATTACAAAAACTGATCTACGACCCCGGCAAGGCCAAGGCCATGGGGGAAAAGGCCCGGCAAAGGGTGGAACGGAATTTCGGAATTGATCAAACGGCAAGCGGTATCCAAAAAATATTGACGGAGATTTAGGCGATGAGGGAATTTGTCAAGGGAAAGACAATTCTGGTGACCGGGGGCACCGGCTCGTTTGGCCACCAGATCGTGTCCACCATATTGAACTTTGCCCCGCGCGAAGTCCGGATATACAGCCGGGACGAAAAGAAACAGGACGACATGCGGTACTGGTTCAACAACGATCCCCGTCTGCGCTTCATCATCGGCGATGTCCGGAACCGGAAAGCATTGGTCTCCGCCAGCGCCGGAGTGGATCTTTTGTTTCATGCCGCGGCCCTTAAGCAGGTCCCTTCCTGCCAGTACAATGTGATGGAGGCGGTGATGACCAACACCCTGGGGGCCGCCAACGTGATCGAAGCCTGCGTGCAGAACAAGATCCCGGAAGCGGTGGCCATCTCGACCGACAAGGCGGTAAAGCCGGTGAATGTGATGGGCATGACCAAGGCCCTGCAGGAAAGGCTGTTTATTACCGCCAACATCCGTCCGGACGCCGCCAGCACCGAATTCCAGATCGTCCGTTACGGGAACGTGCTGGGCAGCCGGGGCAGCGTGGTGCCCCTGTTCAAAAAGCAGCTGCTGGCCGGAAAACCCCTGACCATTACCGAACCGGAGATGACCCGCTTCATCATCACTTTAAAAGAGGCCATCTGGCTGGTCTTTACGGCCATGTGCGACGGAGTGGGCGGCGAGATATTCGTGCTGAAATCCAAAGCCCTGAGCGTCGGGGATCTGGCGGCGGTGATGGCCGGGGCCAAGGGGCAAAAGCTCAAGACCAGCCAATTGGGGATGCGTTCCGGGGAGAAGATGCACGAGATCCTCATTTCCGAGGAAGAGTCACTGAGAAGCCTGGAGCAGAAGGATCACTTCATAGTGGTGCCGGAGGTGAAAAACAAGAAGACCGAGCAGCGTTACCGTAAGGCCAAGTTCTTCAAAAAGCCCTTTGAATACAGTTCCCAGGCGGCGGGCCGGATGGGCCGGACCGAGATACAGAAGCTTTTGAGACAGGAAGGATGGCTGGACTTTAAAGATAAGGACGGGGAGGTCTAGCCCTTGAAGGTGCTGGTCACCGGAGGCTCCGGCATGCTGGGGAAGGCGCTGGTCAACAGGCTTTCCCGGGAGTTCCAGGTCAGCCATACCGTGCATCGCACCGGCTTCGAATTCAAAGGCGCCGCGGCCATTCCCTGCGACCTGACCGCCGGCGATCTGGCGCTGCCGGCCTTCGACGCCGTAGTGCATACCGCCGCCCTGACCGATGTCGATCTCTGCCAGAGCACCCCCGAAGAGGCTTATAAGGCCAATGTCCTGGCCACCAGGAACCTGGCCGCGGCCTGCCCCGGCGCATATTTTGTCTACATCTCCACCGACTTCGTATTCGACGGGCAAAAGGGATCGTACCGGGAAACCGATCCGGCCAATCCCATCTCGGAATACGGGCGCACCAAATATCTGGGGGAAAGTGAGATCCCCCTTTCGGGCTGCGCAATAAGGACCAGTATTTACGGGCTTTCGGGGAACGGGGGGAAACAGACCTTCTTGGAGAAATCGCTGGATAGGCTGAAAAACGACCAGGAGATACTCGGGTTTGACGACCAGTGGTTCTCCCCCGTCTCCATTTACAATCTGGCCGATCTGCTGGCCGAGGTCATTGCTCAAAGGCCAAAAGGCATTTTGCACCTGGGAGGACCGGAGAGGCTTTCCAAATACCAGTTCCTGCAGCAGCTGGCCGCAAGCTTCGGATATTCCGGATCCCTGGTCAAAGCCAATTCCTTCGCCGGTCACAAATTCCAGGCACCCCGGCCCCGGGACGCTTCCCTAGATACCTCAAGGGCCAGGTCATTTCTGAAGACCGCAGTTTGCAGCGCTGCCGAAAGCTTCGAACAAATAAAAGACAAGTTAAAATGACGGCGGGAAAATGAATTCAAGGAAACTTGACATAAAGACCGACGAGCGCGGCTGGCTGGCAGAGATTCTAAGGCGAGAAGACCTCCATCCCGGCAAGGAAGCGTTCGGACAGTTCTTCATCACCACCGCCCATCCCGGCATCTCCAAGGGCCACCATTACCATCTGCGCAAACACGAGTGGTTCTGCGTCATCAAGGGCCGGGGGCTTTTGGTGTTCGAGGACATCGAAACCGGGCTGAGGCAGGAGCTGGAGATCGGCGAGAGCAACCTGGCGATGGTGGAGATCCCTCTGCACACTGCGCATGCCATCAAGAATATCGGAGATGAGATGATGTACCTGCTGGCCTACACCGACGAACCGCACGATCAGTCCGATCCGGACACATACGCCAGAAAGGTGGAATTCTGATGAGCAACACCCGCAGCTGGGAGGAAACGGCGCCGTTGTTTCTGGCCACCGTGGGATTCCTTTCCCCGGAAGAAGGGGAATTCCTGTACCGCAGGGCCGGGGCCTGCCGGGGCCCGGGGGCCGTGGTGGAGATCGGATCCTGGAAGGGAAGGTCCACGGTCTGCCTGGCGGCCGGGGCCTGCCAGGGCGTCAAAGTATACGCCATAGACCCCCACTCCGGCTCCAGCGAGCATAAACAGCAAATGGGTTTGGTCAACACCCTGGACGAATTCAAGGCCAACATTAAAAAGGCCGGAGTGGACCAAAAAGTGATCCCGCTGGTAAAAACCTCGGAACAGGCGGCCCGGGAATGGCAGGGTCCCATAGAGTTCCTGTTCATAGACGGGGCCCACGAGTATGAGCTGGTGAAACAGGATTTCGAACTTTGGAGCCCATTCTTGAATGAGGGGGGGACCATAGCTTTTCATGATACCGTAGACTGGTCCGGCCCCAAGCGGCTGGTCCGAGATGAAATATTTCTGAAATCACATTATGCCGAGGTGGGGGTGATCGGCTCGATCACCTACGCGAAAAAAGTTAAGAATTGCGGCCCGGGGCAGATGATGAAAAAAAGAGGTAAATTGTTCTTGAAATATATTTACGATTACGGACGCACTCACACTCGCTCTGTTCCAGGCTGGATCAGGTTCTTGGGAAAACGATTTCTATCAAAGGTTTGATGTCCGGTTCAAAACCCATAAAAATACTTTTCTTTTCGCGAGTGCCCAAGATAGGAGGCGGAGAGACCAGCCTGTTGGCCATCCTTAAGGGCCTTGATAAGACCAGGGATGTCCCGGTGTTCGTTGCCATCGAGGCCGGTCCGTTATCCAGGGAAGTGGGGAAGCTTGGGATAAAGGTAAGATACTGCGGACCGGTCCCGGCCGGCCTTTTGAGCATAAAACCTAAGAATGTTTTCCGGAAAGCCATATATGTCCTTGGCGCCGGGCCGGCTTTGTGGCGGCTGTATCGCATATTGAAGGATGAAGCGATAGACATCGCCCATGCCAACGAAGCACTGGAGGCCGCCTTCTTAAGCCTTCCCTGTTTTGCGGCCGGCGTGCCCCTGATCTGGACGGTAAGGAATCTTTTCATCATGCGGCCGCTCTATAGATTTCTCTATCACCGGAGCGCCGCCGTGATGGCTGTCTCAGCGGCCGCTGCCAATCCTTTGATCCCGCTGGAGCAAAAAAGGGCCGGCCGGGGGCTTAAGGCCAAGGTCAGGGTGATCTACGAGGGGATAGATGTCCCCCCGCCCGCAAAACCACCCTTTAGGGAAAAGCCATACACTGCGGCTATCATCGGCAGGCTGTCGCCCGACAAAGGCCAGGAGCTTTTCATAAGAGCGGCGGCGCTGGTCTCGCAAAAAACGGGCCAGGTAAAGTTTTTGGTGGTCGGTGACACTCATTTGGGCGATCCCGATTATGCCGTGGCATTGCAGCAGCTATCCAGAGAACTGGGTTTAATGGACAAGCTGGAATTCACGGGTTTTAAATCCGACATATGGGAACTATTGTCTCAAGTGGATCTGGCGGTGATGGCCTGTCCCATAGAAGCCTTCGGCCGGGTGACCATCGAGGCCATGGCCGCCAGCCGCCCGGTGATCGGCATCCGGGCCGGCGGGACGGCAGAGATAATATTGGATGATGTTACAGGCAAACTCATAGCCAACGATCAGGAAGAACTATCACTGGCCATATTGGAATTGTTAGGGAACCCGCAGAAAGCAGCGGCTATGGGCCTGGCCGGCCGGAAACGGGCGGAAGAGCACTTCACCATCCAAAAAATGGTGGGCCGGATCACGGAGCTGTACCGCGAGATAATAAAAGCATGAGCCATAATACACCACAATTGTGGGACCATCTTTGGCAGCCGAGCTCTCCAGAAGAGGACCTATTCTCTTTGGCCCAAGAAGAGCTTACGGTCCGGTGGCGGAAGATCAAAGACCGGGTAGAGAGAAATTTTGGTTCGTTTGCCGGACTTAAAGTCATTGAGATAGGCGCCGGAGCCGGGACCTATGCCGCCTTAATGGCCAGGCAAGGGGCGGAAGTTACCATCCTGGATTATTCGGATAAGGCGCTGGAGAAATCCAGGCTGTTCTTTGAGCGCAACCAGCTGGAGGCTAATTTCATTTTACAGGACGCCCTGAACCTTCCTTCCGGGTTGCTGGGAAAGTACGATGTCTCCATGTCCTTCGGCCTGACCGAGCATTTTCAAGGAGAGCAGAGGCTGGCCATCAACCGGGCCCACTTTGATGTCCTAAGACCGGGCGGCATGACCTTCATTTCGGTGCCCAATAAATACAACCCCCCGTACCTGCTCTATAAATTCCTTTCCCAGCTTGCCGGCAAATGGCTGGTGGGCGAGGAATATCCATACTCCAGGCAGGAGCTGGCCGCCATATGCCGTCAGCTGAAAATAACCGAGTACGCTGTTTTCGGAGAATCGCTGAGACAATCGGAGCAGTTCATTGAACTTATTAACCCATTGCGGCTTTTTCTAAAATTTGTGCTGAAAAAGGAAGAACGGGGCGACCCTAAAAAATTCAGTCTGGCCGGGCTCAAAACGGAAAAGCCGACATTTCTGGATGATTATCTGAGCTACGCGCTGGTGCTCTATGCCCAAAAGCCAGCCATTGCGGTTGAAGCCTGATGCAAGAACCCAAGAAAAAGGAAATCTGGTTCATAATAATGGACGATGAGAATTCGTCCGACGCCCAACGGGCAAAAAACCTGGCGGGCAGATGGCAGCATTTAAAACCCGTTTATGTCTTCTGGCAACAGGGAGGTCCGAGTTTAAGAGACATCTGGTTTTCGATCGGAAAAGAAATGCCGGCGGCGGTTTATTGTTTCAATTATGATCATTTCATTTTATTGCTGGCCCTGTGGTGTAGGCTGCGCTGGCGCAACATTCAATTTGTATTAGACGTTGGCGATCTGGCGTATCGGCTGAAACGAGTTTTCGCAATGGATCCGGCCGGCACGTTTCTGACCGGCATCTACGAAAAACTCATTCTTCGGTTAAGCCACCTGATAGTGGTTCGGGGGCGCTGGCACGTTGATTATTTAAAGAGAAGGGGCCTAAAGAACATTCTGCTGGTCCCTGACGGTGTAGATCTTAATGAAGTGCAGGAAACCGATTCTATCGACCTTAAGGAAAAGCTGTTCGGTCCTGACGCTTTTTTGGTGGGGCTGGTTGGATATATATCTTGGCCCAATAAATTTGGCGTGGTATGGTACGGGTGGGATCTGCTGGAAGCGGCCCGTCTTTTAAAAGATACGCCCATAAAATTCGCCCTGGCTGGTTTTGGGCCGGGCCAAGGTGAATTTGAGAGAAAGATAAAAGAATACGGGCTGGATGATAAAGTGCGGTATCTGGGGAGAATGTCCCGGGAACAAACTTCGATTTGGATCTCCATGTTCGACATCGTGCTTAATACCCAACCCAACGATGACGCCTTTTGGGTGCGCACCACCGGAAAACTGCCGCTGTACCTGGCGGCCAATCGTTATATTTTGACCAGCGACGTGGGCGAGGCCCATTATATTTTGCCCCCAGAAATGCTGATCCCTTATCAGGGGCTTGTGGATGCAGATTATCCGCCCCGGCTGGCTCAAAAAATATTGGAATTGCATAATGACCGGCAGAAATTGCTTTTGCGGGAAGGCGGACGGGGATTGGCGGAAAAATTCTTTTCTTACGAAAAACTTTCCCAGACCTTGGAAGAGGGAATAATAACTTCAATTTTATGATAGCACAATTTCTTAGAAAATGAACCTGGAAAAACACCTGCTTGATATTGTGGATTTATCGGGTGAAACAGAATTTCGAAATTATTTGATTGATAGGAGATTATGCGACTTCCCTTAAAAATTGAATTGTATCTTGACGACCTTCGCATGGCGGCTTACGCTCGATTGCATGACGGGAAGCGCGTCCCCGATCCGTCGCTTTACCAGCAGGCCAGGCTAAGGTACGCCCCAGGAGTGAAAATGGAACTCGTGCCGGGAGACATAATTTCCAAATGCATAGCTTATACTGGCGCCTACGAGCTGCCGTTGACCCGGAGGGTAACCGAACTGGGCCGGAAAGGTGGAACCCTTATAGATGTCGGCGCCAACCTGGGGTACTTTTCCCTTTTATGGGCCGCCTCCAACCCCGGGAACAAATGCATAGCATTTGAGCCGTCGCCCCGGAACATAGACATCTTGCGGCGGAACGTCAGCCGGAACGGATTCGAGTCGCAGATCAACGTTATCACGGCCGCGGCCGGCCGGGCTCCCGGTAAGCTCAGGTTCGATCCCGGCCCGGAGGAGCAGACCGGGTGGGGCGGGTTTGCGGATGGGGAAGCGCCAAGAACGATCGAGGTAGATGTGGTAAGGGTAGATCAAGTTGTCCCTGCGGGCACCCCGATCGCCCTGCTCAAAGTGGATATTGAAGGGGCGGATGCTTGGGCCATAATGGGTTGCGAGCAGTTATTTCGAACCAAGATGGTGCAGGAGATTTGGTTCGAACAAAACAAACCACGGATGCAATCCCTCGGCATTCCGACGAATACCTCCCAGGAATTTTTGCAATCCGTGGGATATTTACCGTCTTCACACGGCGATGTGTCCGACGATTTGGTCGAATGGTCTGCAGTGCCGGAAGATCAAGGGAAAAAGCAAGCCCTTTAACCGGCCATCATTCAATATCTGTTGGGTTGTCAATATGCTGACGTTTGAAGAACAGCGCTACGAAGTCGAGAATAATCTTGGTTCTCAATATACCCGCTACCAGCTTTTAAAACTGGCAACCCCTCATGGCGGCCGGGTGTTGGACATTGGCTCCCAAACTGCGGACAATTTGGGACCATTCAGCCAATACGATTTATACGGGTTTGACATAGAGTTCACCCGGGAAGCCAGTCAACGAAAGAGGACCGTGATGTTTGCCACCGCCAGCGCCACGGCCATTCCCTTCAAAGATTGTTCTTTTGATGTGATCTTAATGAACCATGTGCTGGAGCACATTACCGATGAACAATTGGCATTGCAGGAAGCCCAAAGGGTTCTTAAAAATGACGGCTTGCTTTGGCTGGCTTGCCCTACCTCGTACTCGGGCAAGCTGAAACCCGGCGAAACCGAAAGGCACGGACATGTCAGGGCTTATAACCGAAGATCCTTGATCTCATCGGCCCAAAAACAGTTATCGGTTTGCAGCGCCCAAAATCCGGGCAGGGTATTGTGGGCATATCACCGTTTGCTGTTGCCGTTTTTTGCATATGTTAACAGGGTTCAAATGAAGCTGTATGGCGACAAAAAATTGCTTTGGCAAAGGCCATGGATGGTAAAAGTTCTGAACCCCTTGTTGCGGGGAATACTATTTCCCATAGAGGATTTAGTCGCCCCGCTGTCCTGGTGGCCCGGCGATTATCTTTGTGATGGCAATACAGCCTTGCTCCTGAGTAAAAAATGAGTTATCACAACAAAGGCAAATCTCAGCATGAATGGCTTGGTCAAAACCTGCCCCAATGCCTAACCGGCCGGTTGATATGCGCCAGTTGTCAGGGCAGACTTCAAGTCAATTTGGCCGGGTTTGAGTGCCGGACTTGCGGGCAAAAATATAAAATTCAAGACGGCGTGCCGGTTTTTTGGAATTCCTCCGATGAATTTAAAAATATGGAATCCGAGTACTATGGCCGCGAGGCCCTGACCCCCAGCCAGTCCAGCGTATTCCGAAATTACTACCATTTTACGAATTACGAACGGAAGATCAAGGAGAAATCCCTCTCTTTCTTAAAACCGCATAGTCTGATACTGACCCTGGGCGGCGGGGACGGCCGGCATGGAGTGTCGTTGTGCCAGATGGGACACGAGGTTCTGGAAACAGACCTGGCCCCTAAGGCCGGTTTGGCGGCAGCCGGAAAATTCCGGGAGGCCGGCTGTCAGCACCCTTGGGCGGTGGCGGCGGTGGACGCCGAGCAGATCCCATTCGAAGCGGAGACCTTTGACGCCGTGTACATCTGCGCCGCCTTGCACCAGATGTCGGATAGGCATAAAGTGGCAGAACAGGTTGGCCGGGTTCTAAAAAAAGGCGGGACGCTTATCCTGGCGGCTGAACCAAATGCCTGGTTTTACAAAATACTTAGACCTCTGGCCCATCTGTTGGGGATCCGCTCCAAGCAATTGTGGGGCCAATCGGTGGGCGATGAGGCCAACCGGGGGGTAAGTTACAAGGACATCATTCTTTTTTGTCATCGGGCCGGGCTTAGGCCGGTGTACATCCAGCCCAAGTTCTTCTTGACCGGATTGTTGTATCAAAGCACCGAAGCTTTTTACCGGCTGCTTCACAAAGATCACAGAGACCGCCTCGGTACTAGAAAGTGGGAATTGGAGATGTTGACCCGGATGGATTTTATGATTGGGTTGGTACCGGGTATCCAAAGGTATCCGTTTTACTGGACCGTGGCGGCAAAAAAAATATAAAAGGATAAAAGATAACATGCCCTCAAGCCGATACGAGCATATCTCGGATGTAGTGTCCATCATTGCCCACCTGGGCTACCAGAGTTTTTTGGACGTGGGGTGCGGCTTTGGGCGCTGGGGTTTTTTGGCCCGCGAATTCGGTGACATTTATCACGGACGCTACCAAAAGGAAAAATGGGTGGTCAGGATAGACGGGGTGGAGGTGCACCGGGATTACCTTTGCCCCCAGCACGAGTATGTTTACAATAAGATATACCTGGGGAAAATTGAAGAAAAACTGTCAGAGCTTCCCGGCTATGATATCATATTCGCCGGCGATGTTCTGGAACATCTGGATAAAGACCAGGCTCGGAAGGTCATGAGCGAGCTTTTCGCCAAAGCCAACAAGGCCCTGCTGGTCGGTATTCCGCTGGGCGCGGATTGGGAACAGGGCGAGATCCTCGATAACCCTCACGAAAGGCACAAGTCGGTCTGGAGCGAGGGCGATCTAAAAAAGCTCGGGGCTAGGCTGGTGAAAAAGTACTATCTGCCACAGGGATCACTTTATGCCCTGGCGGTATGGGTAAAACCCGGATTCAAACTGCTGCCGGCGGTCAGGCTGCAAAATGAAATAAAATGTAAGCTGGGCATAAGATCATAGATATGATGCCCCGGAGTTTCAATGTCTAAAATTTTATTGGCCACCTCCAGCCCGTTAGGGGAAGAAGCCATCGGCAAGGTGGCGTTATATCTGTCTGAAGCCTTGGCCCGGGAAGGACTGTTGAAAAGCCTGGTTTACACCCAGGGTCACCCGTTGGAGAAAAGCTCTCCAATGGCCTTGAAAGTTCATCCGCTGCGGATCCCTTTTATCAGCCGCTTTGACTGGGGGCGGAAGTTGGTGCTGCAATACAGGGAAGCCCATTACCAAAAAATAACTGCCGGGCTTATTACCCCCGAAACAGGACTTTATTATGGATGGATGCTGCAATCCCGGAAACCTTTGGAAAAATGCAAACAACAGGGTGTTAGGTCGGCGGTGGAATGCGGTTCAATATATCCCGCCACTTATCAGCAAATTGTTTCAAAAGAGTTAAATAAAAACAACATTTCTTCATCCCCCTGGCATATGACCGAAAGATGGTTGACGGACAGCCTTTATGAACTATCCTTGGCCGATCTCATTGTGAGCCCTTCGCAGTTGGCGGCAGATACTTTTATAAAACAGGGGTTCAAGCCGGAGAATTCAATAGTGCTCCCCCCCGGAGTTGATTGTCAGTTCTTTAAACCATCTGCAAGTTTGGCAAAGAAAAAAGACGTACTTTTGTATGTCGGCCGCTTGGAATTGGCCAAAGGCGTGCACCACCTGATATCCGCCTGGAAAAAAGTTAAAGGCCAGGAACGTAAACTTTGGCTGATCGGGAACATGCAGCCTTGTTTGAGGCAATGGCTCAAACAAAATTCCGAACGGCTTGATGAAAGCATTGAGTTTTTTGGCATTAAAACTGACCTGAGACCTTTCTTCGGGCAAGCGCTTTTTACAGTGCTTCCCTCGTTAGCCGACGGTTTTGGAATGGCGGTTATGGAAGGCATGGCGGCGGGACTTCCCGCTATAGTTACCGATAACTGCGGGATAAAGATGGCAATTGATGACGGTAAAAACGGCTGGATAGTGCCGCCGGCAAACGTCGAAATTTTGGCAGAAGCAATAGAAAAAGCCTTTTCAAATTCCGATACCACCAAGGAAATGGGTTGCCGGGCCCGGACGGAAGCGATGAATTACTCTTGGAATCGTTTCCAAGAAAAAGCCGTATCTTTGTTGGGGATCTTTTTAAAACAATAGTCAAAGGTTTTATTGAATGCGAATTGGTATAAGAAAATATCTCTATTACTTTGAAAATCCCGTACAATTACGAGAGGCCTTGCTTTTTAAACTAATAGATCGGATTATTCTCCGTCGCTACAACCGAAGCCAGGGATTTTTCTTTATACAAATTGGCGCCAATGATGGGATCAGCGGAGATCCCATACATAAATTCATTGTCAAACATAATTGGTCCGGCATACTAGTTGAGCCGGTGGCCGGGTTGTTTTCAAAACTGAAAGAAAATTATAAAGGACAAAGAAATTTGATTTTTGAAAATCTGGCGATTTCGGAAACAGAGGGGACAAAATTATTTTACCGCATAAAAAAAACCGATGATCCCGGAAATCCGCCTTGGTATGACCAAATAGGATCGTTCCTTCCGGAAGTGGTGCTAAAACACGAGCATCAGATACCAAACTTCAAAAACCGTTTAGTAACCGATATTGTTCCGTGTCTTTCTTACCAGGGGCTGTTATGCAAGCATGGAGTTAAAAAAGTAGATTTGTTGCATATCGATACCGAAGGATATGATTATCAAATAATAAAAATGATAGATATTAAAGATGTCCGGCCCGGCCTAATTTTATTTGAATATAAGCATTTGAACAAAACAGACCTTGTTGCTTGCGAGGCTTTGCTGAAGTCCCGGGGTTATAAGCTGTTGAAAACCCAGAGCGACATTTTAGCTTTTTGATATAAAAAGCCATGCTTGACCGGAGTCCTGCACTCGGCCGATCCCAACAGGAAAAGTGAAAGTAGCTCCCACTGGCAGAACTTCAGCAAAAAGCATTAGAGTTATTACTACCGCATCTCACCAACTAACAGGTAAACCATGAGAATAGCCAGCCCCATAACGGGATCGGACAATACCGAAAAGATCCAAGACTTTGACGCCGGACAGATAATAAGCGATTATCAGAAAAATTACAAACTGGATGTCAGCAGCTATTTCTCCGGGCTTAAGAAAATAGAATTATTCCGGTGCTGCGACACCGGATACAAGTTTTTCATTCCGCTAAAAACCGCCGGCGATGAAAAGCTTTATCGGGAACTGCAAAAACTACCATGGTATTACCAAAAGGATAAATGGGATCACCGTCTTGCGGGCGGTTATATTGGGCAGAAACAGACGGTGTTGGAGGTTGGCTGCGGCTCCGGGGAATTTCTGGAATTTGTTCAAAGCAAGGGCGCAATCACATTGGGAATAGAGCTCAATCCGGGTGCGGTCCAGGCCTGCCAAAAGAAAGGTTTAAACGTTTGCCTGCAAACCATAGAGAAACACAGGCAGGAAAACAACAAGACGTACGATGTCATCTGTGCTTTTCAGGTGTTGGAACATTTGACCCAACCGGCCTCTTTTATCAACGAAGCCGTAGGCTTGCTTAAAACCGGCGGGGCGATGATTATTTCTGTGCCCAATAATGAGTCGCTTATCTACAGGAACCATTTCGATGCCGGGCTCAATCTGCCGCCCCATCATATGGGACTTTGGGATAGCGCCTCGCTGCTCTCCTTGCAAAGATACTTCCCGTTAAGGATCGAGGCGCTGAAGTGGGATCCCCTTTCCCTAGGTGGGGGGGCCATGTTAAATGAGTACTTTTATAAGGCATCCACGGCGCCAGCTTCCCCGGTAAATAAGATATATTATCGGGCCGCCCGATTTTTGATCGAACGGGGGCTGCATGATTTATCCGATTATTTACCGGGCCACAGCTTGCTGGCAGTATACACAAAAATCAACTGAAGAATATTTTGATGCTGAAAACCGGAATAGCTAACCGCGTCCGATGAGCAGAGCAATCGCCCAAAAAGCCGTGAGCGGTACATTATGGGTGGCCGGGGCCAACTATATCCGCTTTGCCGTGACGGCGGTGGCCTCCATTATTACGGCCAGGCTTGTTGCACCCGAAGCCTTCGGCCAGTATGCCATGGCCGGAGTATTCGTTTTTCTGGCGGCCCGGTTCCAGATGCTGGGATTTGACGAAGCTTTAGTTCACCAGCCCAATCCCGCTCCTGCCCATTACTCCACCCACCGGCTTTTGAACCTGGGCATTTATTCGGCCATATTTTTGCTGGCTCTGCCCGGTACCTGGCTGGTGGCGAAATTCTACGGCCAGACCGTGGGACTGATATTCATTGCCTTAATGGCTGCCAGCGGATCGGCCATATTTTCCCTGACGCCCAGCGTCATATTGCAAAAAACGATGATGTACCGGGAGATCGCCCTGATTGCCCTGGCATCCTGCCTGATTTCATCCGGCATGATGGTATTTACCGCCTGGTTGGGATGGGGCCCTTGGGCTTTGGTGGCGGGCACGGTTTCGGGGATACTGGTGGGGCTGGTCGGTAATCTATTGGTCTGTCCTTTTTCCATAGGCTGGGAATATGACAAAAAAATTAAGGACTGGTTCTTCAGCTACGGTCCTTATTGGCGCTGGTTTTTGGGAATGAGCGCCCAGTCGCTGTCTCAACAGTTCGACAGCTTTACCGTGGGCACCGTCCGGGGCACCACCGAGCTGGGATTTTACAGCAAGGCCCTTAATTGGGCGAATCTTCCGACCACCCAAGTGGCTCATGTGATCGCCTCCACGGCTTTCCCCACCTATTCTCGTCTGCAAAACAACCGGGTGGCGCTATCCCAAGCCTATCAGAAAGTGCTTTCGGCCGTCTTCCGCATCTCGCTGTGGATCGGACTGGGTATGGTGTTTTGCGCCCGGGAAGGCACCATCGTTCTGATCGGAGAGCGCTGGCTGCCCATAGTGAATATTTTGCGCTGGCTGGCATTGATGATGTTGCTGCGGCCGTTCTATGACCTGGCCGGCGGTCTGCTGGCCGCAGTGGGCCGGCCCAAGGCCGCCATGGATGCCCTGATCTGGCAGGGGGGCTGGATGGTGCTGACCTGTTTCCCGTTTGTTTATTTTTGGGGCAAAGAGGGCGTGGCCATGTGCGTGGCGGTGTCCTCGGCCGTGGGGATCATAGTGGTTTACCGCCAGGTGGTAAAGGAAGTGGATTTATCTTTTGGGAAAATACTCATAAACCCGGTCCTGGCAGCCGGAGCCGGACTGGCCCTTTCGCTGCTGGCCTATCTGCCCCGGACAGACTCCTTACTGGTGCTGCTTATATTAAAGGCCGGACTCTTGTCTATAGGCTATCTGCTAATGATCTGGCTTTTGGAAAAAAACGAATGGATGGACCTCTGGCATAAATACGTAAGGCCAGCCAAGGACAGGGGGTCGAAGGTCTGATGAGGATCCTTTTCTTAAATTGGAGCCGGGTGGAATATGCCGGAGGTGAAAAACACCTGCTGGCCCTGATCAAGGAAATGAAGTGTTTGGGAGTTGAACCCCGGCTGCTTTGCCCCAGTAAAAGCCCTTTGGCGCAAAGGGCCACCGAAGCGGGAATAGGAGTATCGGAGATCCGCCTGGACTATTTTAAAAAGAGCAACCCACTGCCATATCTATCTTCGGTGGTTTCGATTCGTAACGAAATCAAAAGGTTCAAGCCCGCTCTGATACACGCCCAAGGGTTTAACTCGCTGCATTGGCTGATGCCTTTTGCGTTTTTGTCAAATATTCCCATCGGTTGCCAACAGCAGGATTTTGAAGTGCTCAACAGGTTTTCCCTTTGGGCCTTGCGCAAGATCCCGATAAGTTTTGCCACCTCGGATGCCCTCAGAAAACATGTGATCGAAGTTTTCAAGGTAGACAAGGATAAGTGCCTGACCATCCGGCAGAGTATAGAGCCATTGGGCGAAGCCGCTCCTGGACAGGCCCGGGCCATGCGGAAGAGTTTAGGGCTGGACCCAGGAGATATTGCCGTCGGCCTTTGCGGCCGCATCCACCCCCGTAAGGGCCAGCATATATTTATTGGGGCGGCGGCTATCCTCAAAAAAGAGACTTTCATAAAATGGTTCATAGCCGGGGACCGGGCAATAGCAGATAGTGGTTATCTGGGAGAACTGGACGCTTTGATTAAAGAGCAGGGGATGAATTCTAGAGTACGCTTCACAGGCTTTATTTCAGACATGTCTGTTTTTTTGAAGGCGCTGGATATAATTGCGGTTCCTTCCCAGGACGAACCATTAGGACTGATCTCGGTTGAAGCCCAGGCCCAGGGGCGCCCGGTCATCGTTTCCAGCCAGGGCGGCCTGCCCGAAACCGTTGCGGAGGGAACATCTGGGCTTATTTTGGAGGAAAATACCCCCGAGTGCTTGGCCAGCAAGGTCAGGCAATTGGTCAATGATAAGGAACGAAGGAATAAAATGGGCCGGGCTGGCAGATCTGTTTACCAAAGGCGTTTTACCATCAAAGAAAATGCTTTTAAAATTTTGGAGCAGTATAAGGTATTGGCCGGATTATGAAAATACTCTTTGTTTGCCCGGCCTTCCCTCCCCAGGTATGCGGGGTGGGGAACTATGCGGCTCTTC
>Ga0315268_10001168_pt1 | contig 30238 bp, 28 predicted proteins | sample C1_top_MG_FD_204535 | JGI IMG/M metagenome (GOLD analysis project Ga0315268, IMG submission 204535) | Sediment microbial communities from Yellowstone Lake, YNP, Wyoming, USA - C1_top | ecosystem: Environmental > Aquatic > Freshwater > Lake > Sediment | place: USA: Wyoming | collected 2017-08-01
CCCAGTTTCATCCCTCTGGGCGTACTGAATTCGTTTGTCGCAGTTTCGAGAATGCGTGCATGATACGCTTGTAAGTAAACAGCTGGTTACTTACGTCAAAGGAATAAGATGACAGATCGGAACATCGACCGCGACTATGCCACGGCCCTTGATGAAGCCGAGCAGATGCTTGGATTCCGTCTTGAACGCTTCCTTGGTACAGAGCCGTCCGAGCCGGCAAACGCTGAGGACTTCAAGCGCATCGCCACAATTCATGCATTCGGCGACGCGTGGCCACGCACCGAACATCTCGACACTCGAACGCGGGCGCTCGTCTCGGTAACGATCGCCGCGACGCTGGGCGTGCGCGAGCCACTGCGCGGGCAACTGCGCATCGCACTCAATAACGGCGTGACCAAGGAAGAGATCGTCGAAGCCTTCATCCAGATCGCCGTCTACTCCGGCGTCGCTCGCGCATTCGAAGGCTACGGAATCGCCGCCGAAGTCTTCGCCGAGCAGTCATGAGACAGACCGGTTCGTCTTGGTCGGATGCTGTGCTAGCACCAAGATACTGAGCATTATCGCGGCGGCAGTAACATCCCAACGCACGCATGGGGAACTATTCGCTTTGGGCGCGCTTTTTGCAACATGGACGCGAGGCTTTTGACTCGCTTATGCAATGGGATTTTGACACATCACCATGCATACTTGACCTCGTGAATGCCACCATCACCTGTCCGAATTGTGAGCACCAATCGTTAGAGCTAATTCCTCAAGATGCCTGCCTATTTTTCTATGAGTGTCCTAATTGTAAGACCTTATTAAAGCCATTGGCAGGAGACTGCTGCGTTTTTTGTTCCTATGCAGATCATGACTGCCCAAGCAGCAAAGGCTAAATAGCTTGTACTCCGCTATTCTCAACGACATTATGGATTTTGAAATCCCTGTTTCGGGCGGTCGGTTAAACCGCGGAAGATTAGTTCGCCTTGGAAATATCGTACTTCGACCAGCTGACGAAGATCTTGCCGTTGAACAATTGATTAATGAAGTGGGGAAAGTCTTTCGATGGATACCAAAGACATTCGGCCGTGATTCGAATGGGCGCCTTAAACTTGAATGGATTGAGGGAGAGTCCGCCGAAGCCTTTGTGGAAGATGAGGAAAAGAGCAAAACTCGACTTCTTAGCGTTGGAGCACTTCTTAGAGATTTGCATGATTCAACGGCGAGTATCGTCTCTGAAAACGCGCCAATTTCTCGCGGTTCATTGGACCCTTCGGGAATTCGAGAAGTGATATGTCATGGAGATGCAGGACCGGGAAATATCGTTTTTCGAAACGGAATTGCGTCTGCTTTGATCGATTGGGAAATGGCATCTCCAGGGAGAAGATCATGGGATTTGGCCACAGCCCTGAGATATTGGGCGCCACTTCGCAATCCTGCGAACAAGAAGCCAGCAGAACTTCTTCTCAATCCACCGCAACGAGCTGAGTGGATTCTGGACGGCTATTCCGCATCGGATGATCTTCGTTTGGAGACGGTGAGGCTTCTCGCCCTGAATCAAAAAGTCCAAGCTGAATATGTAATTGGCAGAATTAAAGCCCGTGGTGAGGCGGTTTATGAAGAGTGGGTGACTAAAGGCGGCATCCGGAGACTAGAACTAGATGACGCTTGGTTAGGTGGAGAGAGTGAAAGATTGCTGCAGGAGTGGCGCCTTGAGTGAGAGCGCTAATTAGTTCAAACCTTTGAAACACCAAAGCCCCGAGATATTCTCTCGAGGCTTTAGGCAGTAACTCAATTGATAGAGCACTAAACGAGTCTAACGAAGCGTTAAAACTATAACACGAACTTCCTCATATTAATTTTCGATCGCGGAAATTAAGTTAGTTACTTTAAGTGACATTTCCTTTCACGTTCTAATTAAACTTCCCCACAGGAACAGAACGCTGCGAATTCTTAGCAAGAGAATCTCTCTATCTTTCGAGGGTGCCTCTGTAGCTCAATGGATAGAGCACGGGTTTAACGAAGCCGGAGATGCGGGTTCGAGTCCCGTCAGGGGCATATCACCGGGAAGGCTCCACTCTATAAACGGGTGGAGCCTTTCTTATGCCATCGTATGCGCAGACTAGATAATGGTCAGTTTAGAGGTTGAAATAAGAATTATGGAGTCGACCACTCAGATTGAAATTGGTCGCTCGCCCCATTCGTGTTCTGCCCAGTCATAGAAGCCGTCATGCCACTTAATGTTAGCTTCGTCAATTGAAAAATCACTTTCATATTGATCTATATCGGCCCATGATGTGGGGCGTCGTACTAATGCGAGATTTCCATCGTGTAGGTCAATAAGCGCGGTAGGTTTCCCATCGGTCCTGTCTAGGTGTATATCCATGGATACCATGTAAAGAATTTAGCAGTATTTTGGCGTTAATCTCTAATATTGTGTTCGGTTTCGATTATCCGAACAGTGTGGCTTTCGCCGCGCATGACGATGGAATGGCTGATTGCTCCGAAACTTGTGTGTCGGATTCCACGCAATAACTCGCCGTCGGTGATCCCAGTGGCAGAGAGAAACACATCGTCAGAATTGATGAGGTCTTTCGCGTAAAGAATCTTCGATAGGTCATGACCTTTGTCGATGGCACCTTGGCGTTCTGCATCGTCTTTCGGCGCTAGCTGCCCCTGAATTGCTCCTCCGAGGCAGATCATTGCAGCGGCAGTAATAACGCCTTCAGGGGTTCCGCCGATGCCCATCAAGATATCGATTCCAGTCCCTGGTCTGGTTGTTTCGATTGCTGCTGCAACATCGCCATCTTGGATCAATCGGATGCGCGCCCCGACATCTCTTAGCTCCTGGAGGAGCTCGGCGTGACGGGGGCGATTCAATACAACAACAGTCACATCGCTGACAGAAATCTTCTTAGCCTTAGCCACTCGGCGGACGTTCTCTGCCGCTGGAATTGAAATATCTATGACATCGGCGGCCTCGGGCCCCGTGGCAATTTTGTTCATGTAGAAGACTGCGGATGGGTCATACATGGTGCCGCGGGGAGCGATGGCGATAACGCTGATAGCCCCGCCCATTCCGTTAGCCGTGAGGGAGGTTCCATCGATTGGGTCCACAGCTACGTCGCAGCGCGGGCCAAGGCCATTTCCTACGGCCTCGCCGTTATGGAGCATCGGAGCGTCGTCCTTCTCGCCTTCGCCGATGACGACAATGCCAGCCATGTCTACGGTATTGATCATGCGCCGCATCGCTTCGACGGCGGCGTGGTCGGCTAGATTCTTGTTTCCGCGGCCAACCCATGCCGAGCCGGCCAGGGCTGCCGTTTCAGTCACCCGAACTAGTTCTAGGGCAAGGTTTCGATCTGGGTGAATGTTGGTGGTCATTGGGCTAATTTACGCTCTCGCGGGTGACATCTGCGCCAAGGGCTTGAAGTTGCTCGGCAAAATGCGGGTATCCGCGATCAATATGGAAAGAGTCCTCGACCAAGGTCACCCCATCACTTACTAGCCCTGCCAGAACCAAGCCAGCTCCTGCGCGGATGTCGGTCGCTGCTACTGGGGCACCTGATAGTTGCTTGACCCCTCTGATGGATGCATGGTGGCCGTCAATGCTGATGTGAGCACCTAGGCGGATGAGTTCATTGACGAACATGAACCGACCTTCAAAAACATTTTCAGTGACGATGGCATTGCCATCTGCAATTGCATTAAGTGAAATCACCATTGGTTGCAGATCTGTCGGAAATCCCGGATAGGGAAGGGTTGAGACATCAATTGACCGCGGTCGAGTTTCCATGCGAACCCGGATCCCATCGTCTGTAGAAGTAATGATGGCTCCTGCTGAGGCAAGTTTCTCAAGAGGAATTTCTAAATCGTTCGCTCGTCCTCCATGGATCGTGATATCTCCGCGGGTCATGGCTGCAGCAAATGCCCATGTGCCAGTCACGATTCGATCAGGAATAGTCATATGGTTGGTTGGGTGCAATTCCTTAACGCCATGAATTGTTAGTGTTGGTGTTCCCAAGCCTTCGATTTGTGCTCCCATACTGATAAGGAACTGACCAAGATCTACCAGGTCTGGCTCGCGCGCGGCGTTGTCGATCGTGGTGGTGCCTTTTGCAAGAACTGCAGCGGTAAGCAAGTTTTCGGTTGCCCCGACACTGGGAAAATCGAGAAAGAGTTCCGCACCTGTAAGTCCATGTGGTGCGCTCGCGATGACATAGCCATGTTCGCTGTGGATCGATACACCAAGTGCTTCTAGACCTTTGATGTGGAGATCCAAACCGCGCGAACCAATCGCATCTCCGCCTGGTAGTGCGACTTCCGCCTCACCCATGCGTGCTACGAGCGGACCCAGAACATTGATGGATGCGCGTAGCTTGCGAACTAGGTCGTAGTCAGCTTTATGCCCTGGAGTTTGTGGGACATTTACTGAAACAGAGTTATCGTTTCGTGTCACAGTGCAACCGAGGCGAGTGAGGAGTTCGGCCATATAGCCGACATCAGCAATCTCGGGCACATTGCCAATTGTTGTTTTCCCGGGCGCGAGTAAGGCGGCAGCCATGAGTTTGAGAACAGAGTTTTTCGCCCCGTAAACCTGGACGTCGCCATGGAGGCGGGCTCCGCCGACAATGCGCAAACGCTCAGGCACTAGCACTCCTTCGAATCATCTTGGCGGCAGACAGTGGTCTCATCGTAACTGCCCCAATAGGCTCTTCCCATGGTTCATTTAACGCGTATTTACACGAAAACTGGCGACGATGGTACAAGCTCATTGGGCGATATGAGTCGAACCTCAAAGAACGACCCAAGGCTCGAAGCCTATGCCACAGTCGATGAGGCCAATTCCGCGATCGGAGTTGTTCTCGCGATGGGTGATCTTCCCAAAGATCTTCACCAATTGTTGGTAAGAATCCAGAATGATCTTTTCGATGTCGGGGCAGATCTTTGTACTCCAATTGTAGATTCACCCGCCTTTGAGCCATTGCGTGTAGTGGAATCTCAAATTACATATTTGGAAGAGCAGATCGACAAGTACAACGGGAGCTTGGAGCCGCTGCGCTCTTTCGTCCTTCCGTCAGGAACACCAACTGCGGCGCTATTGCATGTTGCACGTACCGTGACTCGCCGGGCTGAGCGTCGCACCTGGGCAGCTATTCATGCATTTGGTTCGGGAGTCAACCCGTTAACGGCCAGGTATCTCAATCGACTTTCAGATCTCTTATTTGTTATTGCTAGAACTGCCAACAAAGAAATTGGAGACCAACTCTGGGTTCCAGGAGCCAATCGTTAATTAATTGGTGTTTGTAGTTGGTGTTGCAGATGGTGATGGGGTATTGATCGTATAGACGTTTGTAGGAATCTTCTCGGTGACAGGGGAGTGGTAACAACTGATGTTGAGTCCGCTGACAGTGACCTTCGGTTTCAAGGGTTCGGTGCTGATCAATAAGACAGTGACAATTTGTTTTGCGTTTGTTCCCTTTGCAGTGGTTCGCAGGGTGCCATAGGGGACAATTGAGGAATCGGTGGCCGAAAGCGGACCGTAGATAATCGAGTCGATCTCCCACCACGTGCAGCCGGTAACCGATGCAAGTCGAACAACACCGCATGCAAATTTATTTGGAAGACAATTCTGCAACTGAGAGGTTAGGAGTGCGTCGGCCGAAGCCAGGCTAGCCAATTCTTTACTCGTGGGAATCTTGTAGTAGATCTCGCCACTGGGATGGGAAAACCCTGAAGGTGGCCACGTGGGCGAGGGGGATGGGGATACTTTCACTACTTGACGTTTGTAGACGGTTCTCTTCTTGGTTGTCGTCTTCTTAACCGAAGGCCTCTTTATGACCGTTCTCTTCTTAGTCGTCGTTTTCTTGACAGTTGATTTTTTTGCAACAGCCTTCTTGGTTGATTTCGTCGTTGTTTTAACGGCAGGTTTTTTTGCAACAGCCTTCTTGGTTGATTTCGCCGTGGCCTTAGGGGTGGGCTTGGGGGTCGGCTTGGAAGTGGCTGCTAACGCGGTGCTAGTCGAGGCAATCATCGCTACTGCAACGATTATCGAAAGCACACGCCCCTTTATTCGCGATTCCATTTGAACGTGCGGATTGAAATCACAAGTCCAAGGATAAGCCATCCGGTCAGAACTAGCAGGGTTCGGCCGGTTTCCCAGGAATGGGTGACCTCAGATTGTGCGAAGGCGTCGGGGAGAAAGACCGATCTGATGCCCTGGCACAGCCATTTCAGAGGAAACACAGAGGCGAATTGCTGCATCCAGTGAGGCAATTGTGTGAATACGAAGAAGACCCCGCTGAAGAACTGCATGATGATCACGACAGGGATGACAGTAGCTGAGGCTCCGCGTCCGCTCTTTGGAACATTGGAGAAGGCAACGCCCAATGCCGTGGAGCCCCCAATGCCAAGGAACATGATCAGAGTAAAGATCAGCCACTTATTTGGCGATGATGGCAGGTGAATACCGAAGAATAGGACGCCGCCTAGCAAAAGGAAGGCAACTTGGAAAGTGATGCTGGCTAAAACCAAGATGGTCTTGCCGATGAAATAACTCGTGGCCGGTATCGGAGTTCCTCGGAGTCTTTTTAGTGATCCGTCGTCGCGCTCCATAGGAATGTTGATTGCCAATTGTTGAAAGCCGCTGTTCACCAATCCTGATGCGATCATGCCTGCTAGGAAATATTGGCTAAATTTCACGCCATGGGAAATCTCACCTGTGAAAACAGATCCAAAGATTGCCATGAGGATGACCGGGAATAACGTCGTAAACACGACGGATTCGCGCTGGCGCGAGAATTGGCGAATTTCGATTTTTCCGCGGCGCCATCCCATGGTCCATGTGTTAGGAAGTGATTTCATTTCACATCACCTGAGGCTTCGCCGATCATCTGCAAATAGACATCCTCCAAGGTTGCGCGAGAAACGGTAAGTCTGGGTATTTCGCCAGTAAATTCCTTCATGAGTTTTGCGATGACGGCGGTTGGTTCGTCACTAAATTGTTCGTGCATCCTCCCTGCAGATTCCCATTGAACGCGGGCAAGGGATGTGGCGCGGTCGCCTAAGTTCGCAGGTGCACCAATCTCTAGAATCTTGCCTCGATTAATAACAGCAACACGATCGGCGAGAGCTTCCGCCTCTTCCAGATAGTGGGTCGTCAGAACAATGGTGGTCCCCATATCGCGCAATCCGCGAATTAACTCCCAGAAATCTCGTCTTGCTTCGGGATCGAATCCAGTCGTTGGCTCATCCAAAAAAAGAAGTTCTGGATTTCCAATAATTCCCAGGCCGACATCTAGACGTCTTCGTTGTCCACCCGAGAGCGTATGAACGAGTGCATTCTTCTTATCATCTAGCCCTATGGCTTCAACCACTTCTTGGGTATCACGGGGATCGGAGTAGTAGCCAGAGAAATGATGGATGGTTTCGTAAACGGTGAGGTCGCCGGCATCGGAGGTGGATTGCAGGACGATGCCTATCCGATCTCGGAACTGGCGCGCGCCTTTACCTTTGAATTGGGGGTCGAAGTCGAGAACTTGGACCTCACCTGAATTGCGAGTTCGAAAACCTTCGAGGATTTCTACCGTGGTGGTCTTGCCAGCGCCGTTAGGGCCCAAAATGGCGAAAATCTCTCCCCGCTCGATGGAAAGATCCACCCCATCTACGGCTTCCAGAAGGCCATAACTCTTATGAAGGTTGCGAACTTCAATGACGCTCACAGCTTCATCTTGCCACCGGGGGGTGAAAATACGAAAAGATAGGAGAGTGAGCCCTCGCCGTAATCATCCTAAAGGTCGAAAGCCCAAGAGCGAAGACCGAGAAATAGGCGCGTCCGGCGAAGCAATTGAAGAACATGCAGAGGGAATTTATCGAGTGCGCAAAATCACTGGATCAAGTTCTACAAAACCGTATCGCTGTCCAGGCTGTGACCAGATGATTCCGATGGCGACACCGCACACGGTTGCATGGATGGAAGATGATGTAGAAAGTCGTCGCCATTGGCACAACGCATGTTGGTCAAAACGCGCACATCGTCAACCACGAACAGAGCGGACGAGGAACGCACCTAGATACTAGGAATTAGTGTTTACCTCGGCCATTGACCAATTTGGTGAGTCCCACGATCACTCGATCCCCGAATGCATTTCGGCGAAAACTTGTGAAGGAAATCGGCAACTGGAAACGTGCACGCACGATTGATCTTGGATACGTGAACTCTAAGAGTCCCTCTGGTCCATGTGTGCGACCGTAACCGCTGTTCTTCACTCCGCCGAAAGGAACAGATGGCACCGCTGCAAATGAAATAGTGGAGTTGATTGCAACCATCCCGCAATGCAGTTGCGAGGCAATCTCGTTGCCGTGCCGTCTCGACCAGACGGAGGCTCCCAGTCCAAAACTTGACGCATTGGAAAGTCTGATTGCCTCGGAGATGTCTTGAACTCGGTTGATGATGATCACTGGTCCAAACGTTTCCTCTGTCATCGCAGCCGAGTCTTCAGGCACATTCACCAGGATCACCGGCTCAACAAATGGGCGTCGTATGGAATCCAAGCCGCCGACAAGTGCCGTGCCGCCTCTGTTGAGCGCATCGGCTATATGCCCTTCGATGATGTCTATTTGCTTAGGCATGGTTGCAGGCCCGTAATGGCCTGCACCTGGGGCCCCTGGACTAATTGTTTTGGCCAACTCCACCATCTTGGAAATGAACTTGTCGGCGACTTTTTCGTGGACGTAGACGCGTTCGGCCCCGATGCACGTTTGACCCGCATTCGACATTGCAGACCAGAGTGTGAAGTCGGCAGCGGTCTTGATATCAGCATCCTCTGCGACTATCACCGGATCCTTGCCACCGCATTCAAGCACCACGGGTGTCATCGTCTTTGCGCACGTGGCGGCCACAAGTTTGGCCGTCTTAGTCGAGCCTGTGAATGCGAGTTTGTCGACGCCACTTTCGCAGAGCGCTCTGCCAGTATCGCCCAATCCCGTTACAACTGAGAAGATATTGTCATCTGGGGCAACTTCACCGAAAGTGTTTGCTAGCCAAACCCCGACACCCGGTGTGAACTCACTGGGTTTGAACACAACCGTGTTCCCCGCCGCAAGAGCGTACGCGATGGATCCCATAGGGGTGAATATCGGATAGTTCCAAGGGCCGATTACGCCAACTACGCCAAAGGGGGCGTGTTCGACTGTTGCGGACATATTCGCCATCACAATTCCTGGCTTACGCGTTTGAGGACGCAATACTTCGTGAGCATTGCGCGCCGCCCAAGAAAGATGACCGATTGCAAGGCTCGCCTCTAGCGTCGCATCGCTTTTGGGTTTTCCAGTTTCACGGGAAATCAGTGAAGCGCATTCCACTATTCGATCGGTGAGGAGCTGGCTCCAGGCTAGTAAGACTTTGCGACGACCGTTGTAACCCAGCTCCTGCCATCCTGCCATTGCTTCTCGGGCAGCAATGACAACACGTGCAACGTCATCGGATGTATAGATCGGGAAGGTTGCCAGGATTTTGTCGTTTACAGGATCAAGCGAGTTGAACGTTAAGACGTCTCCGATGGTCATTCAAAAAGTGTAGCCGTGCAGGCAATAGATACACTTGTCCTATGCCTGAGTTGATTCGCGCCAATACTGTCCTGCCTTCAAAGCGAACTCCTTTCACCGTAAGAACCGCTGATGGTTTGAGCCTTGTTGGAGAGGTTGCCGCGCCGATGGGCAAAGTCAACGGCGCGATCTTGTGTCTTCATCCACTGCCGATAGCCGGCGGAATGATGGACAGCCACATTTACAAGAAGGCGGCCAATAGGCTCCCCGCCTTGGCAGGGATCACGGTGGTCCGTTTCAACACCCGAGGTACTGCCAGTGACGCCGGAACGAGTGAAGGCTTTTTCGAAAACGGCGTTGGTGAAAGGCTGGATGTCGAAGCAATGCTTCGCTACTGCTTCGAGGATCTTGGCTTATCTAACCTCTGGGTCGTTGGTTGGTCCTTCGGTACCGACCTTGCCCTTCAACACGCAAAAGATCCACGGCATCAAGGTCTGATTCTCCTAAGCCCGCCGCTTAGAACGACCACTGCTGAACAACTTAAATATTGGACGAGTGATCCGCGCCCGATAGTTGCATTGATTCCCGAATTGGACGATTACCTTGTTCCGCATGAAGCGCGTGAAAGATTCTCTGTGATTCCTCACGCCGAATTGATTGCAGTAGACGGCGCGAAGCATCTCTGGGTTGGTGAACCGTCTGTCTATCGAGTTCTCACGGAAATAGTCGGCCGGGTGACACCACAGGCACTTCCATTGCCAACGGAGTATTAAGCGTTATCGGCCCGCGGAAAGATCACTTCATCCAGAATAAGCAGGGCCGATGCCGCAAGAGGAACCGCAAGTAATGCGCCTACAAGCCCCAGCAGTGTCGCACCTAATAGTGCTGCGATGATCGTTACTAAACCTGGCATCGACAAAGACCTGCGCATGATTCTGGGGGTGATGAAGTAGTTCTCGACTTGGATGTACACAACATAGGCAATGAATGCGATTATGCCGATTAGAACCGATTGAGTGAGCGCCACGATTGTCACAATGCTCACGCCAATGAAGTGGCCAATGAGTGGGATCGCCAGATCACATACGAAGACCAACATTCCAAGGGCAAAAGGGGACGGCAACCCGAGGATTGCCGACAAGATCAAGATGAAGGTTCCGGAAATAAGGGCGACTGTAATCTGGCTTCCGATGTAGGTTCCAATGCGATCTAAGATGCCATTCGTTAGACGAGAAATCCGATCGCGTCGTGATGCGGGAGCCAGTCGCAGTCCGAGCTTGACGATTTGCGGCAGTGAAATCAAGAAATATAAAGTCAAGATCAAGATAGTAAGCGCCGAGAAGGTTCCTGACAGGACGGTCTTGCCAACGCCGATCACGCCACCAAAGGCCGATATCAGGAGGGTTCCGTCTGAGGATACCGACGTGATTTTCTTCTGCAATGTGTCAACGATTCCATAATGATCATTAAGCGCGGAAATGGTGTGATTGTTTTTCAAGTCGTTTAGCAAAGTGGGTGCATGCTTTATAAGTTGCGTCCCTTGGGATACCACGGGGGGGATTACAAGCCAAGCAAAGAAGCCCACGAAAAGTAGAACGATCGTAAAAATGATGGCGACGGCTGCCGGTCGTGACATTCCCTTTCGACGAAGGAGCTCGACTGCTGGATTCAAACCCGCGGCAAGAAAGAGAGCAATAATGATGAGCACAAAGATCTGGCTTGCAGATGCAAGCGAACGCAAGAGGATGAGGGCCAAGAGCCCACCACTCGTTGCTAGGAATCCGAAATAGAATGGATGGGAATGATTGATTGGCGCCCCAGGTAGTCCAAAATCAATTTCTACCTTTTTAGTTCTCCTTGGGGCCCTCTTTTCGCCTTCTGTGGTTGCCATAATCACATTCTAAGCATTCTCTATATTAATCAGGGCTTAAAGACGGGTGAATTCACGTCTGGTTCACATTGATACGAGAGAATGTCTCCATGTCTTTGCGAATTACTGGTTTGGGTGAAGAGATCACCACGCTCGCAAGATTGCCTTGGGAAAGACCCCTGGAGACCTGGCCAGAGGATCCAACTCTGACGGAAAAGCGCGGCATCTCACGGCACGTGGTGCGACTGGTCCGAGCCAGCGATGCCTCAGATAGTGAAATCTATGCCGTTAAAGAGACAGTTTCAGAGTTTGCCAATCGCGAATATCACCTGCTTCGACAGCTCACGCATTTGGGAGCGCCCAGCGTTGATCCGATTGCCGTGATTGAAGGTCGTGTGGATGTCAACGGTGAAGAGTTGCCACCCGCCTTGGCAACCCGATATCTCCCATTTTCATTGCCCTACCGCGTTCTGCTTTCGGGCAATGTGGATGGCCATGATGTGATGAACATGGCCAATGCCCTGGCACTTCTTTTGGTGCGCGTTCATCTTTTAGGGTTTTGGTGGGGGGATTGCTCTTTATCCAATGCGCTTTTTCGCCGGGATGCAGATGGATTTGCCGCGTATCTTGTTGACGCGGAAACTGGAGAATTCCACAAAGCACTTTCTACTGGCCAACGCGAGCACGATTTAGAGATTGCTCACTTCAACGTGGCGGCCGAGTTGGAAGATCTAGCACTTTCCGGAGTTCTTTATCCCGGAATGGATCCAGTCCGAGCTAGTGACGTTGTTATCAAGCGATATCGACGACTCTGGGCGGCCCTCAAAGAGCCGCAACTTCTTGATCCGAAGGATCGCCATGCGGTGGAACGAGCAATGCGCCAACTGCAAGATTTAGGTTTTGCAGTTGAGGAAGTCTCCGTCTCACTTGACGGCAAGCACCAAGCACTCGCATTTCAACCAAAGTTGGTTGCGGCGGGCTATCACCAAGCGCGATTGCGTGAACTCATGGGTCTTGAGACGGAGGAACTGCAAGCTAAACGGCTGCTGGCCTCCTTTGATCGATATCGCACCCGTGAAGAAGCGCCCGGTGTCTCGATTGAAGAATGCGCCCAACGATGGATTCGCGAAGTTTTCAACCCGATCAATGCTCTAGTGCCGGCGCACCTGCAAGGTCGAGTCGAACCGGCCCAGTTCTTTCATGAGGTGCTTGAGCACCGCTGGTATCTGAGCGAGAAGGCAGGCCACGATGTTGGCCTGGAGTTCGCTGCGAACTCCTATATTGCTGAGATCCTGCCCTTCCGTAGAGATTCGGGGGTAATTTTCAGGTGATAATAGGTCAGTGACATTACCCTCCAATTTCGGGCGTGCGATTGACCTAAGCGGACTAGGAAAAGCTCCGTCCACTGCACCTGCGGCAGGAAGACAAGTAACCGCTGCCAATCTGGCGAGCGAATTTGTGGCACTTTCGAAAACGAAGGTCGTCATACTTTTGTGTTGGTCATCGCGCAGCCCAGAATCTTTAACGGTGCTCAATACCCTGGCAAAATTGCAGAGCGATGACGCTGATCGTTGGGTGTTGGGATCGGTCAATGTGGATGCTGAAGCCCAAGTTGCCACCGCCTTACAGGTACGGACGGTGCCCTATGCCGTTGCGTTGATTGCCGAGCAGATCATTCCTCTGTTTGAGCAGAGTTATCCTGAGGCGCAAATTCGTGCCGTCGTCGACAAAGTCCTCTCTATTGCTGCAGAGCAGGGAGTTGGTTCGCCAGTTGAAGAAGTGATGGAACCTGAAGAAGAAGAGGCATTTGCCGCACTTGAATCAGCCGACTACACCACGGCCGAGGCCGCATATAAGAAATTGTTGGCACGCAAGCCAAATGACACATTTGCCAAGTTGGGTCTAGCTCAGACGCAGCTTTTGATTCGCACGCAAGGTTTAGATCTTGCAGCGGTCATCAAGAAAGCTTCAGAGGCACCGAATGATCTCAACCTGCAAATTCAGAGTGCAGATTGCGAAATGATTGCCGGCAATGTTGAGGCAGCATTTAACCGACTTCTTGAATGCGTGCGAAGATTTAGCGGCGATGATCAGGGGAGGGCCAAGGCCCACCTTCTTGACCTTTTCTTGCTTGTGGACCCGGCCGATGCTCGCCTTGTAAAGGCTCGCAGCGCCTTGGCAAGTGCTCTTTTCTAGATGAAAGCTCCCGAACGCAAAGCTCTAGCCGCCCTTTTCTTCGTCTTTGGATTCGGGATTATCGCTTGGGTACCCCGCTTGCCGGAGATAAAGACGAATTTACATCTCGACAATGGGCAATTTGGAACTGTATTGAGCCTTGGTGCGATCGGTTCGATCGTGAGTTTGTTGACTACTGGGCACCTGGTGCATCGATTTGGCAGTCGCAAGACGTTGATAGCAAGTGCCACGCTTTTATTTGGGGCGATATTCCTTATAGGGCATATGACTTCGGTGTGGGAGTTTGTCGTTGTCAACATCGCATTCGGTGCTGGGGCTTCGGCATTTAATATTTCTGTTAATTCTCAAGCATTTCACGAACAAGCAGATGGAAAGAATCTCATCCCACGGATGCACGGTTTCTGGTCTGCTGGTGCTCTCTCCACTGTGATCCTCTCTGGATTTCTTGCCGGGAGAGTGTCGCTCGCGGTGCATTTAGATGTAATTGCGGGCGTGAGTTACTTGATCGTTCTTATCCTGGCTGAGAAATTCAAATTTGCTTTCATGCCAGGGGTGGAGGATTCGAACAACTCACTCTCCATCCGTTCGCTATTTTCCTCCTTTCACGTCAACTGGATTATTGCGGTGGGCTTGCTTGGGGGGACTGGTTTGGAGTTGGCTACCGGAGACTGGATAACCATCTTCAACAGGCAAGAACTCCATATGGGCGTGGGAATCAGCACGGTCCCTTACATCTTCTTCGTTCTGGCAATGATTACCGGGCGGCTATCTGTTCATCGACTCACCAGATATGTCTCGATTGATCGATTGGTGCGAATATTCCCTATGGTCGGAGGGGTGACGTTCATTGTGGCCGTCACCTTTGGAGTTCAGGTGGCCAAGCATCACCCAATGGTTGGTTTCTATACTGTTTTGGCAGGTACTTTTGTTGCAGGGCTGGGTCTTTCATTTCTTGCTCCAACTTTTGTAGATGCAGCAAATCGCCTATCAGATGTGCCGGGTGGAATTGTGTTGGGCCAACTCAGTCTGGCAAACACCTTCATGATTTTCTTTCTCAAAGCGGTTATCGCTTGGACGGCTCAATTGACTTCTATTTCCGTCGCTCTCGTAATTCCGAGTTTGTTGCTCATCATGGCAGGTTTTACTTCAAACACGATTCGGAAAGCGCACGTCTAAATTAATTGCAGCCATATCGTGGCCAGGGGTGGCACGCGAAGGGTGACTTGATTTCCTGTATCCGCGCCGGATATTAATCCATCGTTGGCAACCCCAGTTCCGCCGAAAGCAACATCATCGGTGTTTATCACTTCGCGCCATGTTCCAGACACAGGAAAAGTCATCGTGTACCACTCCTGTGGAACCGGAGAGAAATTGGTGATGCAAACTAGAGGTTTTCCAGATTCGTCCCAGCGGACAAATGCAAGAATGTTGCTGGCGGCATCATGGTTGACCAACCAAGTGAAACCTTCTGGAGATGTATCTCGTTCCCAGAGTGCAGGAATCGCCCGGTATTTCTCGTTTAAACCCTGCACTACTTTTTGAATTCCACGGTGTTCATCATATTGAGTCAAGTACCACTGGAGACTCTCGCTGTCTTTCCATTCGTCATTTTGGGCAAACTCGCAACCCATGAATAGCAATTTTTTCCCTGGATGAGCCCACATATATCCATACATGGCACGCAAGGTGGCCAATTTCTGCCACCGATTACCTGGGAATTTGTTAACGATCGAGCCTTTGCCATGAACAACTTCGTCATGCGAGATCGGTAAGACGTAGTTCTCGCTCCATGCATAGAGAATTGAGAAAGTGATCTCGTTATGGTGGTGAACTCGGTGGATGGGATCTCGAGCTAAGTAGGACAAGGTGTCATGCATCCATCCCATGTTCCACTTGTAACCAAATCCAAGTCCACCGGAGTCTGTGCTTCGCGAGACGCCACTCCATGCAGTGGATTCCTCTGCAATCATCATGATGCCGGGGTGATTTCTATAGGCGGTCGATGTCGCCTCTTTGAGAAGTGCCACCGCTTCAAGGTTCTCTCGACCACCAAATCTGTTGGGAAGCCATTGACCTTCTTTTCGCGAATAATCCAGATAGAGCATCGAGGCGACGGCATCGACTCGAAGTCCGTCGACATGGAATTCGCTAAGCCAGAAAAGCGCACTTGCAACTAGGAAGTTCCTGACTTCGTTACGACCGAAATTGAAGATAAGCGTTCCCCAGTCGGGGTGCTCGCCGAGCCTGGGATCTGCATGCTCGTATAGTGCGGTGCCGTCGAATTTGGCCAACGCCCACTCGTCTTTGGGAAAGTGGGCAGGTACCCAATCAAGGATTACCCCGATATTGGCGCGGTGCAATTCATTGACCAGATATCTGAATTCGTCGGGGGAGCCAAAGCGAGAGGTTGGAGCGAAGAAGGAGGTGACCTGGTAGCCCCACGAGGGCCCGTAGGGATGTTCCATGATGGGAAGAAACTCCACGTGTGTGAATCCCTGCTCGCTCACATAAGAAATCAACTCAGCGGCTAGTTCTCGGTAACTCAACCCGGCTTTCCAAGAACCAAGATGAATTTCGTAAATGGAGACAGGTTTTTTCCATGATTGAAAACGTTCTCTCTGGGCAATCCACTCATCATCTGTCCAAGAGAAGGCGGTGTCAAAGACAACAGAGGCAGTTAGTGGCGGAATTTCAGTCTGTTGCGCCAGCGGATCTGCGTGATCAACCCAGCGTCCATTCTTTTGATGTATCGCGTATTTATATTTAGTCCCGGAGTCCAACCCAGAAATAAAAATCTCCCAGACTCCGCTGCTGCCCAGCGACTTCATCTTGTGAGTGTTCTTATCCCAGAAATTCGCATCGCAGACCAGGCTTACCGCTTGCGCATTCGGTGCCCATACTGCGAATGCAGTGCCGAGGATTGTCCCCGCAGAATCGCACTTGATGTGGGCACCTAAAACTTCCCAGAGTCTTTCGTGACGTCCTTCTCCTAGGAGGTAAAGATCGAGTTCTCCCAGTGAGGTCATGCTGCGATTAGTCCACGTTCACATAAGCGATGTGTGCAACTTTTCCAGATGCTCCGCTTGGATCCAGTCGGATGGAAGAATCTTGTTGCCACTCCAAGACTGAGCCGTCTATCAAGTCATGTGCGATGAAGCGATCGGATACAAGACCGAGTGCGTTCATATCCCAATGGACGATCGTCTCTTGCGCATATGTTGGATCAAGGTTGACAACCACGAGAACCAGGTCAGACCCTTCGCGCTTGGAGTAGGCAATGATGGCATCGGAGCCGGTGTTATGGAATACCAAGTTTCGCAGACGCTGCAATGCAGGATGTTCTCGTCTTATCTTATTGAGTTGAGTTATGAACGGTGCGAGAGTGAACCCGCTCTTCGCTGCCTCGGTCCAATCGCGAATCCGTATCTGATATTTCTCCGAATCTAAGTACTCTTCGCTGCCTTCTCGAAGGGGTAGGTGCTCGAAAAGTTCATATCCGGCATACATTCCCCATGATGGGGAGAGGGTGGCGGCGAGAACCGCCCGTAAGGCAAACATCGCAGGATTTCCACTCTGCAGATGAAAGGGCAGGATATCGGGAGTATTGACCCAGAAATTGGGACGGAAGAAAGCACTTGTGTTGTGTGCAATTTCGTTTCCGTAAGAAGTGAGTTCCTGTTTGCTGGTTCGCCAAGTGAAATAGGTATATGACTGGTGGAAGCCCGCCTTGCCTAATGCGTGCATTATCGCTGGTCGCGTAAATGCCTCGGCAAGGAATATCACCTCGGGGGATTCTTGAAACATTATCGACAGTACTTCTTGCCAGAATTGGACGGGCTTGGTGTGTGGATTGTCGACGCGGAAAATCGTCACACCCTTGCTGATCCAGAAGCGAAGTACCCGCAATACTTCTTGAACTATTCCAACCAAATCATGGTCAAAATTTATTGGGTAGATGTCTTGATATTTCTTGGGTGGATTTTCGGCATATGCGATGGTGCCATCCGGGCGATGGGTAAACCACTGTGGATGTGCCTTCACCCAGGGATGATCAGGCGAGACCTGCAGTGCAAAATCCAATGCAATCTCTAGCCCCAAGCTCTTTGCTTTCTTCACAAAGTTCTCAAAATCGCTCATCGAACCAAGGGCTGGATTTATGGCGTCATGCCCACCGTCCTTGCTGCCGATCGCCCACGGCACCCCCGGATCGTTGACCGTGGCTGTGATCGAATTATTTGACCCTTTGCGAAAAGTCTCGCCGATTGGGTGGATGGGGGGCAGATATAGAACATCAAAGCCCATGGCAGCGACGTCGGGCAGACGATTTACGGCAGTTACGAAGTTGCCGCTGGACTTAGTAGTTGCACCTTCACTGCGGGGAAAAAATTCATACCATGCACCGACAAGGGCTCTTTCGCGATCTGCCCGAATTGGATATCCAGTTGATTTCGTAACCAGTCGACGAAGTGGGTTACGGTCAAAATATTCACGAATTTCCTCACTTGCCGCGATGGAAAAGCGATTGGCTGGTGCCAGGGTCTTGTTTCGCAGCGCCTCCAAGGCTGGAGATAACACTTGAGAAGAGGAGGGAACTTCCTTGATCTTTTCTTGAAATAACAGAGCGCCTATATCGCAGCAAAGCTCTGGATCTATATTGGCGCTGATCTTTATTTCGGAATCATGGTGCCATGTCAAAAATGGATCATCGAATGCCTCGATGAAGAAAGTGAAATCACCATTTGATGGGGGCATAAGTTTTGCCTCATACCTATCGGTGCCGGGCCAAATCTCGTGCATGCGCTCACGTTGCAACTCGCGTCCATTTGCATCGGCAAGAATCGCATGGACGCCCAGCCCATCGTGGCCTTCGCGGAAAACGGTGGCGGAAATTATTATTTCTTCGCCGGGTATTGCTTTGACAGGAACAAACTCTCCCCCGAAGGCAATGACGGGGGAGATCTCCTCAATGGGGATTCGCCCGATCAACCAGAGCCTTCAGTGTTGCCCGCGTCGGCAGCTGAGACATCAAAGATCTGATATTTATCGATCGCTTCCTTCACAACATCAGAACCTACTACGCCCGACTTGACGAGTTGAGAAAGCACCGCGATTGCAATGGATTCGGCATCTACTTTGAAATGTCGTCGTAGTGCCCCACGAGTATCGGAAAGTCCAAATCCGTCAGTGCCGAGAGAAAGGAATGATTGTTCCACCCATGGGGCTATCTGATCTTGGACCGCGCGCATGAAGTCGCTGACCGCTACAACGGGTCCTTGAGCACCAGCCAACTTCTTTGTTACGTAGGCTTGCTTCTGATCGTCTGGGTGGAGCAAATTGTGCGCTTCGACATTGAGGCCATCGCGGCGCAACTCATTCCACGATGTCACCGACCATACGGAGGCGGACACGCCCCAATCATCTTGGAGAAGTCTCTGCGCTTTCAAAGCCCAATTAAGACTGACCCCGGAGGCCAAGATCTGGGCGGGTTTGGTCTCGTGTCCGGCTGTAGGAGCAAACTTGTATATGCCCCGTAAGACGCCTTCCACGTCGAGGTTTTCCGGCTCCGCAGGCTGAACATATGGTTCGTTGTACACGGTGAGGTAGTAGTAGATATTTTCGCTGTTCTCTCCATACATGCGACGCAGGCCGTCTTTAACGATGTGGGCTACCTCGTATGCGAATGCCGGATCGTAGGCAACGACAGCGGGGTTTGTTGAAGCAAGGAGCAGAGAATGCCCGTCTTCGTGCTGCAAGCCTTCGCCGTTGAGTGTTGTTCTTCCGGCGGTTGCGCCGAGAACAAAGCCTCTGGCCATTTGGTCACTCGCAGCCCAGAATGCGTCTCCAGTACGTTGGAATCCGAACATTGAGTAGAAGATGTAAACAGGAATCATCGGCTCGTCGTGTGTTGAGTAGGAAGTCCCTACTGCAGTAAAGGAAGCGACTGATCCTGCCTCGTTGATTCCCTCGTGCAAGATGACGCCTGCAGTGGACTCTTTGTACGAGAGCATGAGTTCGCGGTCCACGGATGTGTAAGTCTGACCAAGAGGCGAATAGATCTTCAGCGTTGGGAAGAGAGAATCCATACCGAAGGTGCGCGCTTCATCGGGGATGATGGGAACAAAACGATTTCCTAGTCCTGGATCTTTTATCAGGTCTTTCAGAAGTCTCACGAACGCTTGCGTCGTTGCGACTTCTTGGTTTCCCGAACCACGTTTTGCCGAACTGTAAACGCTGTCAGCAGGTTGTGGCAGCGGCTTGGATATTGCTCTACGACGGGGAACTGAGCCTCCAAGCACTCTGCGGCGTTCCATCAGGTACTGGTGCTCTTCGGAGTTCTCTTCTGGTTTGTAATACGGAGGAAGTTTCGCATCCAGTTGATCATCGGGGATTGGAATGTGCAGACGATCACGGAAGGTCATGATGTCTTCCATCGTCATCTTCTTCATCTGGTGGGTTGAGTTTCTGCCCTCAAAACTTGAACCCAGAGTCCAGCCCTTGATGGTCTTTGCCAAGATCACTGTCGGACGACCTTTGTGATCAGAGGCGGCTTTGTAAGCTGCATACAACTTTCGATAATCATGTCCGCCGCGCTTGAGACCCCAAATTTGATCATCACTCCAGCCGGCGACCATGGCCGCGGTGCGCGGATCTCGACCAAAGAAGTGCTCGCGTACGTAGGCCCCATTTTCGGCCTTAAAGGTCTGGTAATCCCCATCCGGTGTCTGATTCATCAGTTGAACGAGGGCGCCCTCACGATCTTGGGCAAGAAGCGGATCCCATTCACGACCCCAGACCACTTTAATTACGTTCCAGCCGGCGCCACCAAAAATTGATTCGAGCTCTTGGATGATCTTGCCGTTGCCGCGTACGGGACCATCGAGTCGCTGCAAGTTGCAGTTGACGACGAATGTTAGGTTATCTAATCCTTCGCGAGCGGCAATGCTGATGGCTCCCAAACTTTCTGGTTCGTCCATCTCTCCGTCGCCCAAGAATGCCCAGACGTTCTGATCGCTGGTGTCCTTGAAACCTCGATTATGAAGATAACGGTTAAAGCGCGCCTGATAAATCGCATTAATCGGACCTAGGCCCATGGAAACGGTTGGAAATTCCCAGAACTCTGGCATCAACCGCGGATGAGGATAAGAGGAGAGTCCTCCGCCCTCGTGAGATAACTCTTGCCGGAAACCGTCGAGTTGGTTTTCGCTAAATCGCCCCTCCATAAATGCGCGTGCATACATTCCAGGGCTTGCATGCCCTTGGAAGTAGATTTGGTCACCGCCACCTGCATGGTCTTTGCCGCGGAAGAAGTGATTGAACCCAACTTCATACAATGCAGCAGATGAGGCGTAAGTTGAAATGTGGCCACCAACGCCAACACCTGGACGCTGCGCGCGGTGCACCAACATCGCGGCGTTCCATCGGATAAATGCTCGTATTCGTCGCTCAATGGTCTCATCGCCTGGAAATGCGGGCTCGCGCTCTGGTGGAATGGTGTTGATGTAGTCGGTTGTTCGAAGGTAAGGCATGCCGACATTTTTTTCGCGCGCTCGCTTGAGAAGACTCAGCATGAGATAGCGGGCGCGCACTGGACCTGCGTGCTCGAGGGCTGAATCAAAGGATGCATGCCATTCGGCAGTCTCCTGGGGGTCCGTATCTACAAGTTGGTCTATGACTTGATCGGGCGCTTCGAAATTTTCGCTCATGGGTCTATCTTCCCCTCTCCGAGGGTCTGCCGTCACATTAGCCCCTTATTCAGCCCGATAAGTGAGATGTTTTCGCCTCATCTTTCGGAAATTTGGAGAAATAAAGCCCAAATAGACTTGCGCATCAGGCAACTCTTGGGTGGACTTATCCCTCAAGTCTTATCGTGTTTGGGCCAACTGGGTCGAAGTCAATGGAAAGGATGGTCGTTGGTGAATACCCCCTCGGGGTCGATGGCAAGTCGGATGGGTTTTGAGCCGGGGTTCCTAGTACTGGAGTCCGGATATGGCGATGACTCCGATGCGGCATTGCGGCAAGACATAATCCACGTAACCGGAAGTCAATTCATTAGTGGCCACGTTCAAGAAGTTGTTGATGCTGTCCTTCTCTGGTGGCGTGACGACGACGGTGATCTTGTAGATGCCTTGGTCGACGTACTCGCATATCTCACAGATGGTGGACCGATTTGGGTGCTTACGCCAAAAGTGGGCCGTCGCAATCACGTAGAACCAAGTGACATCCAGGACGCAGCTCCAACTGCTGGCTTAAGTCAGACTTCAACCTTGTCTGTTGCGGCCGACTGGTCGGCAACACGATTGGTGGCAAGAAAAGCCAGTAAGAGATAGCCACAAAGGGATAGGTTGTACTCCATGTCATTAGTTATTGGAACAAAAGCGCCTGATTTTGAACTCTCGGATCAAAATGGAGTGAAGGTTTCTCTTTCTTCATTTCGTGACAAACAGAACGTCGTCGTACTTTTCTATCCTTTTTCTTTTACCGGCACCTGCACTGAGGAGCTATGCGAGATTCGCGACGATTTGAGTTCTTTCCAGAATGATGATGTTCAATTACTGGCGATCTCGTGTGACTCGATTTTTACTCAGCGGACATTTTCCGAAGCACAGGGCTATAAATTCCCCGTTCTTTCAGATTTTTGGCCGCACGGTGAGGTCGCAAAAGCGTACGGGGTTTTCAACGAACAACGCGGATGCGCTATCCGTGGCACATTTATAGTCGATAAATCAGGCATTCTTCGTTGGCAGGTTGTGAACGCCATGGGTGATGCCCGCAGCACAAGTGACTATAAAACGGCTATTGCTGCGCTGTAAAAGCCTCAATTCGTTCTCAAGGCAGGATTCCAGTAGAATCGCGCAACCGTTAGGGTGCTTAGCTCAGTGGTAGAGCGCCTCGTTTACACCGAGGATGTCGGGGGTTCGAAACCCTCAGCGCCCACCAGTCTTAGTAGTAAAGGGGGGAGATCATGAAAGCTGCCCCCAGCGATCAACTTCAAATCCTAGATATCCAGCGGATGGACTTTGCTGTTGCCACTTTGCGCAACAAGTTGGCCTCTCTTCCCGAAATTGCAGAGTTACTGGGGACGACTCAACGTTTGGCAGTCGTGAGGGATCTAGCGGTTGCAGCGCAGACTCAAATCAGCGATATCAAGCGTGAATTACTCCGTTCGGAAGCGGATGTGGAACAAGTGGCGACTCGCATGGAAAGAGATGAGAAGCGGCTTGCGGACGGAGGTGCCTCCCCAAAGGAGTTAGAGAAACTGCAACACGAAGTCCAAACACTTTCGGCACGCCGCGCCGAGTTGGAGGAAGTCGAACTCGAGATCATGCTTCGAATTGATTCGATTAAGGACAGACTCGAAGAACTCAGGGCCGAGGAAGCTGCACTAACTTCGGCCTCCGAAGAAATTCAAGGGCGCAAAGGCATTGCAAGCGAGGGCATTGAATTGGAGATTGCATCTTTGATTGAAGAGCGAAAAGAAACCGCATCAAGTGTGGATGGTGCTCTTCTAGAACTTTACGAAAAAATCCGCAGCAGCACCGGTACAGGTGCCGCTGCGATGCGCGAAGGGCGCTGCGATGGCTGCCACCTTGCCATTAATAGCGTGGAAATTAGCCGAATCAAAACCTTGCCCTCTGACGAAGTCGTTCGATGTGAAGAGTGTCGGTGCATATTGGTGCGTGGGGCAAAATAGTGGCTCGCCATTTTGTAATGACCGCTGACGGAGGTTCGCGCGGAAATCCCGGCCCTGCTGGTTACGGTGCAGTTTTGCACGAAGGGAACGTGGTAATTGCTGAGCTTTATGAGTACATCGGAACTGCTACCAACAATGTGGCCGAATACAGTGGATTAGTTGCCGGGCTAACTGCAATTCACCAACTGGATCCGGACGCAATTATCGACGTGCGTATGGACAGCAAGTTGGTTGTGGAGCAGATGTCAGGTCGCTGGCAGATAAAACACGACGGAATGAAGATTCTTGCGCAAGAGGCGCGCGCGGCCCATACCCCTTCATTGGTGACATATACATGGATTCCACGTGAGGAAAATGCACACGCGGACCGCCTAGCCAACCGGGCACTTGACGAACGAAGTGGCAAGGCTACACAGCAGGTCAATTTCCTTACCGAGCGCCTTCGCATGGATGAAGTTCCTACGATGATTTATTTCATCCGTCACGGAGAGACAATTCTTACGCCCGACCGCAAATTTTCTGGAAACGGGGAGCCTAATCCTCCTTTGACCGAGCAGGGATTGTCGCAAGCCAGTGCAGTTGCAAAGGAGATTGCAAAGCTTTCTCCTGACATACTTATTGCGTCTCCACTACAGCGCACCACTCAGACCGCTGAAGTTTTGGCGGCCGCTTTGGTACTTCCAATCATTTTTGATGAAGCATGGTATGAATGTGGTTTTGGTTTATGGGATGGAATGTCGATTGATGAAGTTGCCAAAAAATACCCGATTGAGTACAAGGCGTGGTTGTCGTCATCCGCATACGCGCCGCCAGGAGGCGAGTCCTACGATGCTCTTGGTTGGCGTGTGGATGAAGCGATAGACAAATTGGTGGCAAAGTACCCCAATAAGTGCATCGTCGTCGTAACCCACAATGGCGTAATAAAGCAAGCGGTGCGACTAGTGACAGGTGGATCGCCCGAGAGTATTTTCCATATAGACGTCTCTCCGTGTTCTATCTCGTCGATCTCTATTTGGCCAAGTGACGGGTTGCGAGCGTTGCGATCGGCTAATGAGCAGGGACATCTGCGCTAAGCCGCGCTATTCTCTAGTTATGACCAGCGGTTCTCGAATACTCCACGCTGCTACCGGATCTTCAATGAGTGCTTTGGGCTGGGGCCAAGAAGCAGCGATACGCATGCTTCATAACAATCTTGATCCAGCAGTGGCTGAGCACCCAGAAAGACTTGTTGTCTACGGTGGAACCGGCAAAGCGGCACGAAATTGGCCCTCCTTTGATGCGATCGTCCGCACACTTACCAAGCTCAAAGATGATGAGACGTTGCTTGTCCAATCAGGGAAACCAGTAGGCGTTTTTCAAACGCACGAGTGGGCACCAAGAGTTTTGATTGCGAATTCAAATTTGGTCGGCGATTGGGCTAATTGGCCTGAATTTCGCAGGCTTGAGCAACTTGGGTTGACTATGTACGGACAGATGACGGCAGGGTCGTGGATTTACATTGGAACCCAGGGAATTCTGCAAGGCACTTATGAAACTTTTGCCGCAATCGCAAATAAGAGGTTCGGTTCTACCCTGCAAGGAACATTGACTCTGACCGCTGGATGCGGGGGAATGGGCGGCGCTCAGCCATTGGCCGTTACTATGAACGGTGGGGTCTGTCTCATCATCGATATTGATAAGACACGCTTGGAAAAGAGAGTAGAGACTCGCTATCTCGACGAGATAGCCAATAATCTCGAGGACGCAATTGAACGAGTTCTCAAAGCAAAATCAGAGGGCGTGCCTCTCTCCGTTGGACTAGTAGGAAACGCTGCAGTAGTTGTGCCGCAACTTCTTCGCATGGATGTTCCGATCGACATCGTTACGGATCAAACATCCGCTCATGATCCGCTTTCCTATGTACCAATCGGCGTTGAATTTCACGATGCTGCGCAATTGGCACAGGATGATCCAGAAAGTTTTACTAAGCGCGCGCGAGAGGCCATGGCTAAGCATGTTGAAGCGATGGTCGGATTCATGGATAAGGGTGCTGAAGTTTTTGATTACGGCAATTCGATACGAGATGAAGCAAGACAGGGAGGGTATGGGCGGGCTTTCGCCTTTCCTGGTTTCGTTCCCGCCTATATTCGACCTCTTTTTTGCGAAGGCAAAGGTCCTTTCCGCTGGGTGGCGTTATCTGGGGATCCCAAAGATATATACCGCACCGATAAAGCCGTACTTGATTTGTTCCCAGAAAACGAAGGGCTCCATCGTTGGATCACGATGGCTCAGGAGAAAGTGGCCTTTCAGGGGCTGCCGGCTCGCATTTGTTGGTTGGGTTATGGCGAACGTGACAAGGCAGGTCTTGCATTTAACGACTTAGTCGCGCGCGGTGAAGTCTCTGCCCCAATTGTTATTGGTCGAGACCATTTGGATTGCGGTTCTGTCGCATCTCCCTATCGGGAGACGGAGGCGATGATTGATGGTTCTGATGCCATTGCTGACTGGCCGCTTCTCAATGCGATGGTGAATATTTCCTCTGGCGCGTCATGGGTCTCGATACACCACGGCGGAGGTGTGGGAATTGGTCGCTCAATTCACGCCGGACAAGTTTCTGTTGCCGACGGCACTGCATTGGCGGCACAGAAGTTGGCTCGCGTGTTGACGAATGATCCGGGTATGGGCGTGATTCGCCATGCCGATGCTGGGTATGAAGGGGCGATAGAGACTGCGCGCGAGAAACACGTGCATGTGCCGATGCTCGACGTGGAGTAACGATGACTAGGACGCTGGTCGACAATATCGGGCTCTTGGTTACCAATGATTCCTCTTTCGACGGTACGCCGCTCGGATTGCTCTCCAACGCCGCATTCCTGATTGAAAAGGGATCTATTACATGGGTGGGGGAATCGACTTCGGCGCCGCGCGCGGGTGTTTCAACCAGGATCGATGCGCAAGGTCGGTGCGTCATTCCAGGTTTTGTCGACAGCCACGCGCACTTGATTTTCGCAGGCGATAGGAGTGACGAATTTCGCGCGCGCATGCAAGGCGAGATATATACAGCTGGTGGAATCGGCTACACCGTTGATCTGACGCGGAAAGCAAATAACGGCCAACTTCTTCAGAGTGGTCGGCGCCTCATCGCAGAGGCAAATGCTTCTGGCACCACCACTATTGAATGCAAATCAGGTTACGGGCTCACGGTTGAAGATGAAGCGCGCATGCTGGTTGTGGCAAGACAGTTGACCGAAGAGACGACCTTTCTTGGAGCCCACGTTGTTCCGAAAGAATATGCCGATAGTCCCGATGATTACGTGGATCTTGTCTGCGGGCCGATGCTGGAGGCGGCAAAGCCAAACGCAAAATGGATTGATGTGTTCTGCGACAGAGGCGCCTTCACTGGAGAACAGGCGCGGAGGATTTTGAAGGCAGGCATGGCAAAAGGTTTGATGCCGAGAATCCACGCAAATCAATTTGAGCCCGGCGAAGGCGTTCAAGTCGGAGTCGAGTTAGGCGCAGCCTCTGTCGATCACGTTACCTACTTATCTGATTCTGATATCGATTTGCTGTCGGAATCAAACACATTAGCTACCTTGCTTCCGGCGGCAGAATTTTCGACGCGCTCTGATTACTCTGACGCCCGCAGATTATTTGAGGCTGGCGTGAAGGTGGCACTGGCTTCGGACTGCAATCCCGGCAGCGCCTATACGACCAACATGCCATTTGTCATCGCCATTGCAGTGAGAGACCTCCATTTCTCGCCAGAGCAGGCAGTGTGGTCTGCTACAAAAGGCGGCGCAATGGCCCTTCGTCGCAAAGATGTGGGCCACCTTGGCATTTCGGCTAGTGCCGATTTCTCAATCTTGAGCACTACTTCGTATATTCATCTCGCATACCGTCCCGGAGTTCCACTAATAGATGAGGTTTGGCGCAATGGCACACGAATCAAATAAGTCCGTGCTTTTAGGTGTAAGCGGAGTGACCTTCGAAGACGTCATCGCTGTTGCTCGATACGATGCAAAAGTCGTTATCTCTCCGGAGGCCTTTGACGCCATTGCCGTGACAAGAAAGTACATCGAAGGTTACGCCGCGGGCGGAGTTCCCGTATACGGGGTTTCAACGGGTTTCGGTGCGTTGGCAAATCGCCATATTGATGTCAAGGATCGAACGCAGTTGCAGAAGTCCCTCATTCGTTCTCATGCCGCAGGAGTAGGTCCAGCGGTGGAGAGAGAAGTCGTTCGAGCGTTAATGTTCTTGCGACTTCGTACGATGACATCAGGACGCACCGGGGTACGCCCTGAAGTAGCGCAGGTTTATGCGGATTTTCTTAACGCTGGCATTACACCGGTCGTGCCAGAATTTGGATCCCTCGGTTGCAGCGGTGATCTTGCCCCACTTTCTCATTGTGCCCTTGCGATGATGGGTGAAGGTGAGGTCCACGATGCCGATGGGAAATTGAAGCCATCGCTCGAGGCGATGAAGACGGTTGGCATTTCTCCGATCGAACTGGAGGCAAAGGAAGGCTTAGCTCTTATCAACGGCACCGATGGAATGCTCGGCATGTTGATTATGGCATGCGCTGATTTGGCTGCACTATGCACCGTTGCAGATATAACTGCTGCAATGAGCATCGAGGGACTGCTGGGCACAGATCGAGTGTTCGCTCCGGAATTGCATGCCCCTTTGCGACCACAGGTTGGGCAAATTGCAAGCGCGGCAAATCTCTATGCCCTCCTCAAAGGCTCGGGGATCGTTGCATCCCACCTCAAAGATGATTCCCGGGTGCAAGATGCGTACTCACTTCGCTGTGCTCCGCAAGTAAATGGTGCAGTGCGAGACACCATCGACTACGCCTCAACGATCGCAGGACGAGAACTGCAAAGTGCCATCGACAATCCGGTAGTTCTTCCCGATGGGCGAGTGGAGTCAAACGGGAATTTTCACGGTGCGCCAGTTGGATATGTATTGGATTTCCTTGCAATTGCGGCAGCAGACCTTGGCTCGATTTCCGAAAGGCGCACTGATCGAATGTTGGACCAACATCGATCAAGTGGACTTCCGCCCTTTCTTGCAAACGATCCTGGAGTGGATTCAGGGCTCATGATCGCCCAGTACACGCAGGCCGGCCTTGTAAGTGAGAACAAAAGATTGGCGACTCCTGCAAGCGTTGATTCGATTCCAAGTTCAGCAATGCAAGAAGACCATGTGTCAATGGGATGGAGTGCCGCGCGCAAACTTCGAAAAGTAGTCGAGAATCTTTCGCGCATCTTGGCAATAGAACTTGTCACTGCCGCTCGTGCGATCGAATTCCGTAAGGGTTTAACTCCGTCCCCCGCTGCGACCTCCGTGATCAAGGCCCTTCGCGAAGTCGTGCCGGGGATTGGACCTGATCGTTGGCTTTCACCTGAACTTGAGGCGGCAGTGAGGTTGGTGCAATCAGGCAAAGTTACATATGCGGCTAAAGAGATTGTTAAGGATCTGCGTTAGCGGGTTGCAACCCCACATGCGGCTTCTAGAACCAGGAGCGCGGCGAGCCGGATAGTGCGTTGATCCGGGGTATCAAGGGCTGCGTCGATTTCGGTGATATCTATGGCTCGGACTCGAGCATCAGCTCCTGCGAGGAAAGCAACCTGACGGAGTTCGCCTCCTGTAATTCCTCCGGGTACAGAGGCCGGGCAGGCAGGTGCCGTTGAGCGATCGCACACATCTACATCGAGATCGACATAGATTTCACGATTATGGCTACCTGCAGTATCAAGTGCCTCCTCCATCACATCGGCGATGGGTCGCTTTCTTAACGCATCGCGAGTGACGATATGAATACCTGCATCCTTAGCGCGAGCAAAATATTCGCGACTATTTGCAAAGTCGCTGATGCCGATTTGAACAATGTTTCGACCAGGCATACCTGCTTGAATTAACCTCCACACGGGAGACCCGTTTGATTGACCGTCTCGAATATCAAGGTGCGCATCCAGGGTGATCAAGCCAGACTGTGAAAGGTCTGGCCAGAGTCCTGCGGCAACCGAATAGGTGATTGAGTTGTCTCCACCTAAAGCGATGAGCAACTTATGGTTTGCACGCGCAATCGAAACTGCCGAGGCGACTCGAAGTTCGCCTTCATCGCCGTCAGGGGAATCCACATCACCCAAGTCGCGAAGATCAAGTTCGCGAAGATCGACATCATGACTGCCTGAATAGGTCGAGTATCGAGCAAGTGCCATTCGTATCGCATCGGGAGTGAGATGCGCCGACGTAGGAGACAACGAGGTTTCACAGGCTGGAACGCCCAGCAAACCGACGTCGCGCCCCGTACCCGAGGTGGGGAATACGGTGTTTGCACGCACCCACTTCGGATCGTGAGAGAGGCTTGTTTGCGTCATGTCTTAGATCGTACGGGAAAGTCCTTAGCAACGGCTAAGCAATCACGGGATTTCTAGTGCGGTGTAAGTACAATAAACCATGATAAATCTTCACCAATCAGTGATTGATCTTCACGTTATTAATCACTGGCAACAATTGTCGGTCATTATTGATGGCGCAATCGGCGCGATTCTTGGATCCATCATTGGTTGGGAGCGCGACCGAGCAGGCAAATCAGCGGGTCCCCGCACCATGGCGCTAGTGGGCTCTGTTTCGGCGATCGTGGTGGCCGTGGGATATGTGATGGATATCAACGCCCGGTACGGCGATCCCACTCGTGCAATGCATGCCATTATCACCGGCATCGGATTCTTGGGTGCCGGTTTAATCTTTACGAACAGGGGCGGCGGCATCCAGGGCGTTACGACCGCGGCGACCATTTTGGCCACAGCGGGCATGGGCAGCGCAGTTGGCCTTGGCTTCCAGTTGGTGGGCGTTGGATTCACGATCATTATTCTCGTCATATTGCGCTCTACCCAGTTTTTGGAGGTCACAGTCCGTCGCTCTGATCGCGATGATGACAAATCCCGCTAGCGTTGTTTTTCCCGTATCCT
>Ga0315268_10001169_pt1 | contig 30234 bp, 35 predicted proteins | sample C1_top_MG_FD_204535 | JGI IMG/M metagenome (GOLD analysis project Ga0315268, IMG submission 204535) | Sediment microbial communities from Yellowstone Lake, YNP, Wyoming, USA - C1_top | ecosystem: Environmental > Aquatic > Freshwater > Lake > Sediment | place: USA: Wyoming | collected 2017-08-01
CTCCGGTATGTTGAGGTGCTTGTCTCACACCAACATCTTACCACCCTGGGCCAACCTTCTTCTTTACCTTTCAATGTCTTATCCAACAATTCGTCCGCCGCTAGCGCTTAACTCAGTGCCATTCAATATATACATAATATAATACAGTATCGTCACCCTGCCAAAATTACTGCTTGGCCCAAACAGGCCGCTCAATGCTGCATTCGCTATGCGCATTTCAAACAAGAAGGAAGAATTCTATAGCCTGATCTTGAGCTGGAAGAACACGAGCGGGACTGCCTTGGGTTCCACCTTCGGGATGTAAGTCATGTTCACCGAAACCCGTTTCCCACCGACCGAAAACGCCGGCAACACACCGAGAAAAGGTTGGTCATTCTTATATCCCTTTCGGGTCATAACAAAACCGATGGCGCCGATGTCGAAATGCAGGCTTTCGCCCTGATAGCGGCGCAGCATGCCGCCACCGGCATAATACGAAGGATTCTTGTTCGAATCGATGAAACCGGAAACGGTAACAAAGGGGACCCATTTCTGGTTTACCAGGTCGCCGTCATACTGAAAACCAAGGCCCCAGTTCTTTTCATTTAGATGCTTGCTTTCCGGGACGTTGAAATGAATGGCCTTGCCATTCACCAGCAGGTCCATCTCACTGGCGATGGCATTGCCGGAGAAGAAGCTGGAAACGAAAACGCCGCAGAGTGCCAAAACGGCAAGGCCGACACGGCGTTTCCGGAAAAATTCGCGATGGCGATTCCGAGGCGTAACTACATCCACATGTCCGTTATGCATTGCCCTATCCCTCCGGATACCACCACACAAAGTTTCCGAGCCGAGCGAGAATGACCGACACAATGACCAGTGGTGAGGGTTTTACCGGGCAAGGCCTACAAGCACTCCCTGCCACCCGCCATCCTGAATACTGTGTTCCGGCAATCCCGTTGTCATAGGGCGCAAACCCTTTAGACCGGTGACTTTGCGTGCCCAATCTTTCGATCGGGGTAGCCTTTGTCAGAACTTCCACCCATGACTGAATCAGTTACCGTCATGCACCCATACGTTTTGCAACTAACGTGCCAGTACAGCGCGAATGCCGCAGCCGGAAAAAACAGTGGAAACTGCTTACTTTTTTGATCTTACGGGAGAGGGTTGAGCAGGATGGGACCCTCCAAGGCTATGTAAAGTGACCATCGCTGGCAAGGACTGGGCAAAGTTAAGGAGATTGCTGCCACGTCCCCACCAACCACCGGGAAATCAGAGAAAATGAGGAGGGGAAAATCTAGAGAGAGGCTTTCGACACCGCGGTCACAAACAAAATCCAGGCGACAATAAATGCCATTCCGCCAAAAGGCGTCACCGCACCTAGCCAGCGCAGGCCACTGATGCTCAGAAGGTAAAGACTGCCGGAAAAAAGAACGATACCGGCGAGCATCAGCCAACCGGACCACTTGAGAGCAGTCGCCGCTGGAATCTGCATTGCCACAAGCCCAATAACGAGCAGCCCAAGCGCATGAAACAGGTGGTAATAGATGCCTGTCTGGTAAATGGCCAGCATCTCCACCGATAGCCGCGCCTTCAGTGCGTGCGCGCCGAAAGCACCCAGCATCACCACGAGCGCGGCATTGATACCGCCGAGAAGAAGAAAGAGTTTAGCGGTCTGAGACATTGTTTTTTCTCTGGTCAGGACAACCTTAACAACTCATACACTGTTCTTGGCAGCGTCGGCAAGGATGCGCGTACCATACCTGATCAATTTACCCAATGCATCAGAAGTAACAGGCCGCCTTGAGATAGAGCGAACGGCCTGATCCGGCATAGGCCCCGGCCGCTGCGATGGGCACACCCCCATACTCGCTGCCACGGTCACCAAATGACACATTCACCCCCAGCGTCAGTAGTCGATCGCCGTCTTCACAATCGGCGTGGCGGCGGTACTGCCGCAAATGGCAGCAAAGCTGTCGCCAGGTATTTCCATTTTCCGTACGCAAGCAATGGCAGGCAAGGCCATTATGCCCCTTGCCACACTAGTGTCCGGTTAAACCAGGGTTGATTTCAGTAAAACCCAGTATTGGCGCGGCTTAGCGGCCGATTTTGTTTGGTGCCGATTTGAACCAAAAATCTCCATTCTTGTGTAATTTCCTGGGGTCGAGACCCCAGGGGATGCATCATGAATGTCGGCAAGACGCTTTTCGCCCAGATCATGGAGTTCGTCCCATGGACGAGCTTCACGCGCATTGTGGAGCGCTACTCTGGCAACGCGCGTGTACGTCGCATGACCTGTGCCGAGCAGTTTCGCGTCATGGCGTTTGCGCAATTGACTTGGCGAGAGAGCTTGCGCGACATCGAGGTGACGCTGGGCGCCAACGCCAACAAGCTCTATTCCATGGGCCTGCGTCACGCGATTCATCGCTCGACGCTGGCCGACGCCAACGAATTGCGCGACTGGCGCATCTGGGCCGACTTCGCAGCCGTCCTGATTCGCCGCGCCCGCAAGCTGTACCGCGACGAGGACTTGGGTCTGGACTTGAGCAACACGGTCTATGCGCTCGATGCCACCACGATCGATCTCTGCTTGAGCCTGTTCGATTGGGCGCCGTTTCGAACCACCAAGGCGGCGGTGAAGATGCACACGCTGCTCGATTTGCGCGGCAATATCCCAAGTTTTATCCACATCAGCGACGGCAAGCTGCACGACGTCAAGGTGCTCGACATCCTGCCCGTCGAGGCGGGCGCATTCTATGTCATGGATCGCGGTTACCTCGATTTCGCCCGGCTCTACCGGATGGACCAGGCCCGCGCGTTCTTCGTCACTCGGGCGAAGCGCGGCATGGATGCCCAGCGCGTTTACTCCACTGCCACCGACAGGGCAACGGGTGTGATGTGCGATCAGCGTATCGCCTTGAACGGTTTTTACGCGGCCAAGGACTATCCCGCGCACCTGCGCCGCATCCGCTTCAAAGATCCCGACTCCGGCAAGACCTTGGTGTTCCTCACCAACAACATGCTCTTGCCGCCGCTGAACATTGCCGCGCTTTACAAGAGCCGCTGGCAAGTCGAGTTGTTCTTCAAATGGATCAAGCAGCACCTGCGCATCAAAAAATTCCTCGGCACCAGCGAGAACGCCGTCAAGACGCAAATCTGGTGCGCCGTGTCGACCTACGTGCTCATCGCCATCGTCAAGAAAGAGCTTCAACTCGATGCCTCGCTCTACACGCTTCTACAGATTCTTTCGGTCTCAGTTTTCGAGAAAACCGAGATTTCATGCGCCTTGCGGCTCGATCCACAGGCTCCAGAAATGCCCATCGACGCTAACCAACTGAGTTTGTTCGATTCTTAACCGGACACTAGTGCCCTTGCCATGGAATTAACAAATTGGGGAATTTACAATCCGACCATTTTACAGGAAGGGCGGCGGCATTGTTCGGTAGGTTGGCGAAAAAATCGCCTAACCCACCCTATATTAATTATTCTTCCAACAGCACCTTCTCGTACAACATTTTGTCACCCGCACTGAAACAACACGCAACAATCTCATCAAATTTATTTTCGTACTCATGCATGCTACTGACCGCGATCCTTGCCGCCTCCTCTTTAGGGTACCCATAAACCCCCGTGCTGATACCGGGAAACGCGATGGTCCTCACCTTATGCCTGAGCGCGAGTTCAAACGAGTGACGATAACAATTGGCGAGCAGCGTGGGCTCGTTATGTTTTCCGCCGTGCCACACCGGCCCCACCGTATGGATCACCCACCTGGCGGGAAGTTGGTAGCCGGGGGTGATGCGCGCTTCACCAGTCGGGCAACCGCCGAGGGTACGGCATTTGGCCAGCAACTCCGGACCGGCGGCCCGATGAATCGCACCATCGACCCCTCCACCGCCCAACAGAAATTCATTGGCGGCGTTGACGATGGCGTCAACGGAAAGTGTAGTGATATCTGCCTGAATGACCCTGATCATTTTCTGACTCGACGCAACATCCGCCCCGTGCCGTTGCTGAGCACGCTGCGTTCAACGCGACATGAACGGATTGCCCTGTGTCCGGCGCAGATGATTCGGCAGCATGTTGCTCTGGGGGTGGTCTTGTCCCGTGCTTTCGACGCCGCCATCTGCCACGGGAGGTTTCTCAGAGCCCGCTGATGCCGTGGCATCGTTCGGCGACTTTTTATTTTTGTGAGACGGCCGGTGTTGCCGCTCTCCCGGCGGATGCTGAACCTGGCCCCGGTTTCGGGGACGGGGTTTTGCATTTCCACGATTGTTCTCGCCCGAACCACCGTGCTTCGGCAGGGCGAGCACTGGCCGCTCATGCACAGCACCTCCAATTGGACGCGGCGATGTAATTACCTGCCGGAAACGCTGTTGCATTCGTTCATTCATCTGCGGATGCCGCTGCAACATGCGCTGCGCGTCCTCTTTGGTAATGCCGCGTATGACCCGGGGCGAGATACCGCGCCGCTTGGGATCGAGTGCGTGGCGTGCGAGCTTCTGCTGCACACTCGACGGCAACCGCCGGAGGAACTCGGGCGGAGGTTGCGTGAACTTGCGAAAGCCCTGGCCTTGGTGGCGCTGGACATATTCGCCGCTGCGCACACGCACCGGCAGCCCGGCCTGTCCATCCTTGCCCGCACCAGCCACTTCGACTTCCCCTTCGTGCAGGTGCAGTCCGCCTTGATCGTTCTGCGCCTCGATCGTACCTTCCGTGCCACGGATACCGATCGTCAGCAATGGCGTGTTGATCGCATAATTTCCGCTCGGCTTGAGTTTCGCAACAGCGAAACGCAACCAACCGCTCAGCAGATCGATCCCGGCGGATAACACACTTTTGTTCGAATCAAGCCGGTACTCGGAAAGCGCAAGCCGTGTTTCCGGCCCCAGCCGCATGATAGAACCGTCCTCCATATCCAGCTGGGCACTGGCGTCCTTATCGGTTTCGATGATGTCCTGGCTTTCGATCTCCACACCTGTTTCGGCGGCGAGGTAATTTTCACCGCGCAAAATCCGCACCTCACCGCTCATCTGGGTAAACGCACCCACGGCTCCATAGGCGGACGTCATGGGGGCGAGCATAAGGGTAAAAAAGAACAGGCCTGTCCTGGATAAGGGGTGGATCATTCTTTTCCCTGAATGAAGTGGTATATGGCTATAACGATAGCCCAAACAGATGCCTGCTAAAAGACGACGACAGCGGCTTATTTGACGATCCGAAGCGAGGGACCTTTGGCGGGTGGACTTCCGGAGGGCGGGTTATTGTCTGTGCCGGGTTTTACGAGCGTATCCGCCGTGGCTTCCGGGAAGGAAATGCCCTGCCCGTTTTCACGGGCATAGATGGCGAGCACCGCGGCCGACGGGATTTCGAGAAAGAAACTCTGGGCGCCAAACCGGGCGGAAAACCGCAGCCAGTCGTCCACCAGTTCGAAACGATCGACCGACCGCGGGTGGATATTCAGCACGATGCGTCCGTTCTCCACGTATCCGGGAGGAACCCGGACACCCGGGAGCGTGGCATCGACAAGCACATGCGGAGTGAAGCCCTGATCCACCGCCCAGTCGTGAACCGCACGCAGGATATATAACTTAAGCGGGAGCATGCGCGGCGGAAACGGCAGGAAGACAGACAGCGCCGTGAAACACCAGGTTCACCGCGTGCGTGAGTGCATCGCCTTTTCCGCCTCGGTGAGCGAGAGCTTGAAAGACTTGCGCTCGAAAACACGTTCGGCGAAATCTTGCATCGGCTTCGCCTGACGCGGAAGTTCCAGACCGTAAACCTCAAGGCGCCACAAGATCGGCGCCAGTGAACAATCCACAAGGGAAAACTCATCCCCCATAGCAAATTGCTGTTCCTTGAAGATCGGCGAGATGACGGTAAGCCCGTCACGCAAGGTATGGCGCGCGCGGGTCGCGACTTTCTTGTCACTGCCGGTGATATCCGGCAACAGGCTGTACCAGTCGCGATCGAAGCGCATCAACATCAGACGTGCCCGTGCACGGGATACCGGATCCACTGGCATTAGCGGGGGGTGCGGCAGGCGTTCATCAAGATATTCATTGATGATGTTCGATTCATACAGCACCAGATCGCGGTCCACCATGGTCGGAACCTGGTTGTAGGGATTGAATTCACCGAGTTCGCGCGGTTTCTTGCTGATATCAACCTCGACGATCTGACAGTCGATATCCTTCTCGAACAATACGATACGCGTACGGTGGCTGTAAGGATCGGTTGTCCCCGAAAAAAGAGTCATCACAGGTTTACGTGTTGTGGGGGTCGCCATTCCAGTTCTCCGTTACAACGCAGACGACAAGGAGGGCAGCATGGATATGCTGCCCTCCTGGAAATCACCACGGTTAGTGGATATCTTTCCAGTATTCCTTCTTCAACAGGTAGGCAAACACAGAGAAGAAGGCGAGGAAGATTAACACATAAATGCCAATCTGGTAGCGCACCAGCTTGGCCGGCTCACCGAGATACACCATGAAATTGGTCAGATCGCGCATGGCGTTGTTGTATTCTTCAGGGCTCATGCTGCCGGGACGCTCGAGTTCAAAACCCTCGAATTCCTCTACCCCCTGGGCGTCTTTCTTGAAATTAGCACGCTGGTGCCCCTGCCACTCATAGAGCACATGCGGCATGGCCACATGCGGGAATACCGTGTTATTCCAGCCGGATGGCGACTTGTCGTCGCGGTAGAAGCTGCGCATGTAGGTGTAGAACCAGTTGGGGCCGCGTGAACGCGTCACCAAGGAGAGATCCGGCGGCGCCACCCCGAACCAGGCCTTGGCGTCGGCCTTGGGCATGACCGCCGTCATCAATTCGCCGACCTTATCAGCGGCAAACAGGAGATTCTCTTTCACGAGTTCCTCCGAAATGCCAAGGTCATGACCCATGCGGTTATAACGCATGTAGCCCGCGCTGTGGCAGGACAGGCAGTAGTTAACGAAGATGCGCGCACCGCGTTGCAGCGATGCCTTGTCGTTAAGGTCAATATTGACAGCGTCGAGCTTGACGCCTTCGTCACTGCTCGCCAAGGCCGCTGCCGGCAAGCCGGCGAGAAGAAAAAGGATCAGGAGCTTTTTCATTTTCAGGTTACCCTCTCCGGAACCGGTTTGGTCTTGTCTATCGTGGTATACCACGGCATCAGGAAGAAGAACGCGAAGTACAGCACCGTGCTCACCTGCGCGATCAGGAGGTTCGGACCCGCCGCCGGGCGCGTCCCGAGATAACCCAAGGTGAAAAAGGCAACAACGAATACAGTCAACGCCGTCTTGTACATCCAGCCACGATAGCGAATCGACTTAACCGGTGAGCGGTCGAGCCATGGCAGGAAGAAGAACAGCACAATCGAAAGTCCCATAAAGATCACGCCCCAGAGCTTTGCCTGAATCCCGAAGAAGGCAAAGGTGTTGGCACGCAGGATCGAATAAAACGGCGTGAAGTACCACAACGGCACGATCTCCGGCGGTGTTTGCAGGATATTGGCCGTGTTGAAGTTATCGTGCTCCAGGAACCACCCGCCAAGCTCCGGTGAGAAGAAAACCACCGCCGAGAAAATCATCAGAAATACCGAGACGCCAACAATGTCCTTCACCGTGTAATACGGATGAAACGGAATACCGTCCAGCGGAATGCCATTGGGGCCTTTTTTCTTCTTGATCTCGACACCGTCAGGATTATTCGAGCCAACCTTGTGCAGCGCCACGATGTGCACAAACACGAGCGCGGCGAGGATAAATGGCACCGCGATCACGTGGAACGCAAAGAAACGGTTGAGTGTCGCATCCGAGATTACAAAATCGCCGCGGATCCACTCGGACAGCGTCGGACCCACGACCGGAATGGCGTCGAACAGCGAGATGATCACCTGTGCGCCCCAATAAGACATATTGCCCCAGGGCAACAAATAACCCATGAAGGCCTCGGCCATGAGCGCCACAAAGATCACCATACCGATGATCCAGACCAGTTCGCGCGGATTTTTGTGCGACCCGTACAACAGGGCGCGAAACATGTGCATATAGACGACAATGAAGAAGAACGATGCGCCCACGGAGTGCATGTAGCGGATGAGCCAGCCCCAATCCACATCGCGCATGATGTATTCGACCGAGGCAAACGCCAGCCCCGTGTCCGGCTTGTAGTGCATGGTCAGGAAAATGCCGGTGAATATTTGCATCACCAGCATGAGCAGCGCGAGCGAACCGAAGTAGTACCAGAAATTGAAATTCTTCGGAGCGTAGTACTTGGCAAGATGCTCCTCCCAGACCTTGGTCATGGGGAAGCGGTCATCAATCCAGGCTAGCAGCTTTTGCATCAGGCGGCTCCTTTCGTGTCGACACCGATCATGATGCGCGTGCCGGAAAGATAGGTATGCGGTGGCACCACTAGGTTGGTGGGTGCAGGAACGTTCTTGAACACACGGCCGGCCAGATCGAACTTGGAACCGTGACAGGGGCAGAAAAAGCCCCCTGGCCATCCTTCACCCAAACCGGAGGCAGCTCCGGCCTCCAAGCGCTGCGCCGGGGAACAACCAAGGTGAGTACAGATACCGACAAGCACCAGAAACTCCGGCTTAATCGAGCGCGTGGCATTCTGGGCATAAATAGGTTGCTGATCGGCAGCAGATATAGGGTCGGCCACAAGACTTTCATCGCTTGAGAGCGATTTGAGCATCTCCGGTGTACGGCGCAGTATCCACACCGGCTTACCACGCCACTCCACGGTGAGCAGCTGGCCCGGCTCGATCTTGCTGATATCCACTTCAACCGGGGCACCAGCGGCCTTGGCACGCGCGCTGGGCATCATGCTGAGCACAAATGGGGTAACCGCAAATGCCGTTCCAACAAGCCCTAGGCCTGTGGTGATGGCCAGTAACCGCCTTCGGCGCGGATTGACACCCTCTTCACTCATGTAGCCCCCTCAATTCTTTTGGCACACAAAATAAAAAATCACGCACACTGGCGTAATTTTTCAAAGATAATCAGTCAATTAAACGAATTAGACCCTGCTTCTGCCCTTCAAAACGGCGCATAGGATTATATAACCACCCGCCTGAGTCAAGCGTCTGCGTCAAAAGATGATGCAGTTTTTTTGATGGGCAATAAATTGATGCCTTATTGTGCTCACGACCACGCCAATTCAGTGACTCTCGGATAAAATGACCCGGACCATAACCACAAACCACTCTCTTCGGTGACCACACACATGCGCCGCATTCTATCATATCTCTTCCAAGCAATTGTTCTCGGACTGGCCATGGCTTTTGTGGCGACCTATCTCTGGCCGGAATTCATCAAACGCGAGGGCCCTGCCGTGGAAATACGCCAAACCCCGGCGGAAACCACCAAACAGACGGGGTCTGGAACCTATTCCTACGCGCTCGCAGTCGATAAAGCCTCGCCCGCCGTGGTGAACATCAATACGGCCAAGGTCGTCACCGTCCGGCCCAACCCGTTTTTTGATGACCCGTTTTTCCGCCAATTCTTCGGTGAGACCGATAACCTGATCACGCCGCGCAAACACGTGGAAACGAGTCTTGGATCGGGTGTCATCATGAGCGAACAGGGATACATCCTCACCAACCACCACGTCATTCAGGGCGCGGATGCGATCCAGGTGGTGTTGCAGGATGGCCGCACGGCGCAAGCCAAGGTGGTGGGCAGCGACCCGGACACCGATGTCGCCGTGCTGAAAATCGATCTCAAGAAACTCCCTACGATCACCCTGGGACATTCGGACATCCTCCGCGTGGGCGATGTGGTGCTCGCCATCGGCAACCCCTTCGGCGTGGGTCAGACGGTCACCATGGGTATTGTCAGCGCCACCGGACGCAACCGGCTTGGCATCAACACGTTTGAAAACTTCATCCAGACCGACGCCGCCATCAACCCCGGCAACTCCGGCGGCGCCCTGATCGACGCCGCAGGCCGTCTCGTCGGCATCAACACGGCGATCTTCTCGCGCAGCGGCGGTTATCAGGGCATCGGCTTCGCCATCCCGACGAGCCTCGCCGAAAGCGTCATGAAGGAAATCCTCGAGCACGGCCGGCCGTTGCGCGGCTGGCTTGGTATCGAAGGACAGGCGATCACACCGCAGATTGCGCAAGCACTGGACTTGAGCAACGCCGATGGCGTCGTCGTCGCCGGCGTGGTGCGCGGCGGACCGGCGCACCACGCCGGCATGCAGCCGGGCGATGTGATCCTGTCGATCGACGGCAAAAAGATCACCGAGGCGCGCGATGCCCTGCTCAGCATCACCAGCCGCAAGCCCGGTGACCGGGTGAAACTTGAGATACTGCGGAACAACAAACGGGCCACGCTGGAGATTGTCGCCATCGAACGCCCATCGCGGGCGGCGCTGACAGAGTAGGGCTGTACGAATGAGGGGCCGGTCCGGCGCTAGGTATTAGTCGTTCCCCAAATTCCGCTTCGTTGCATCCGGAAGCTATTCGCTGGGCTGCGCATATTTATTCAGCGCCGTCTTTCTTGTCAGGCGAAAACGCCTCGTCGTGTTTCTTGAACTCCGCGTCGATCTCAACATCGTTCGGGGTGCGGTGGCCGTTCTCGGTGGCGGTATCAGCAGCGCGTTTCATGCGGCGGGCGACAAAGAGGCCGATCTCGAACAATATGATCATCGGCACAGCGAGAAAGAACTGCGAGAAGACATCCGGTGGCGTGAGGACCGCCGCCGCAATAAATGCCCACAAGATAACATAGGGGCGTTTACCCGCGAGTGTATCGGGATCGATCACGCCCATGCGTGCGAGTAGCACCACCGCTACCGGCACTTCAAATGCGATCCCGAAAGCGAAGAACATCGAGAACACGAAATCCATGTAGGAACGGATATCGGTCATCATCGTCACGCCTGGGGGCAGGGCGCGCACAAAGAATCCAAACGCCATGGGAAACACGACATAATAGGCAAACGCCATACCGCCGTAAAACAGACCCGTGCTGGATACCAACAGCGGTATAATCAGTTGGCGTTCATGGCGGTACAAACCAGGGGCCACGAATGCCCACAGCTGGTACAGAAGATAAGGGATGGTGATGACAAGGGCGGCCGCGAGCACGAGCTTGACGGGTGTCAGAAACGGGGAGGCCACGTCTGTCGCCACCATGCTCGCGCCCTTCGGCAATACGTTCATCAGCGGCCTCGCCACTATGGTGTACACCTCGCCACTGAACGGCAACAACACGCCGAACACCACGACGATGGCGATCACCGAATAGAGCAGGCGGTTGCGCAGCTCCAGCAGATGCGAAATGAGACTACCCTCAGCGACGTGCGTGTCGTCTGGCTGCGCCATGTTTTTTTCCGGTCTTGGATTTCTTGGTGGACTTCACCGCCCTGGAAGCCTTGGCGCGTGGCGCAGGTTTTTCCGCTGCGGGTGGCGGCACCGGGGCAGATGGAGGGGAATCGGTAGCTGAATTCTCTGCGGCGTTCGGCCGGATAGCGGAAGCCGCGGCGGTGAAGCTCTGGGCAAGCTCGCCCGAAGTTTCCTGCATCACCTGACGGGTTTGATCCAGTTCCTGTTTGAGCTGGCGCAGCTCGGTCAGTTCCGCATCGTGCATCTCGCGGTCCAGATCCTGTTTGACTTCGGACACAAACCGCCGGATCCGTGCCGCCCACCGGCCCGCCGCCCGCGCCGTTTCGGGCAATCGTTTCGGCCCCAACACGACCAGCGCAACAAGGCCAATCACCACGAGTTCAGAGAAGCCGACGTCGAACATCGTGCGCGTCCGTGCAGAAGGGTTGGCTTAGGTCTTGTTTTTCTGCTTGGAGGTAACTTCCGCATCGATCACGCGACCGGAATCGCCCGCAATCTTTTTGGATTCCGCAACATCGCCGGAACCCGATTGCGATTTATCGTCGTCTTCCTTCATGGCCTGCTTGAAATTCTTGATCGCCCCACCCAGATCGCTGCCAACGTTGCGCAGTTTCTTGGTGCCGAAGATCAGCACTACAATAATTAATACGACAAGCCAATGTATCCAGCTAAAACCGCCCATGCTCGTTCTCCAATAAGACTTAATCTAGACAAACGCCACACTCAGTCGATGAATACGCATATTGTATATCCGTGTCGCCGTGGCGACATACGGCTTTCATCACTTGCGTCCTTGGCGCGCCGCCTTTTCGTCAATCCCGGACACCCCGAAACGCCGTTCCAGTTCCGTCAGGATATCATCCGGCTTCACCCCTGTCTGTGCAAGCATGATGAGCGTGTGGAACCAGAGGTCTGCCGTCTCATGCACAATTTTCGCGGGGTCGCCGGACTTAGCGGCGAGCACCGTTTCCGTCGCCTCTTCGCCGATTTTCTTCAGAATTGCATCCAGCCCCTTGGCGTACAGGCCCGCGACATAGGAGCTTTGCGGGTCTGCGCCCTTGCGCGACTCCAGTACCGCGGCCAGCTTGTTGAGCACATCGGACATGGTTATTTCTTTCCGTAGATTTCCTGTTCGCTTTTGATCACCGGCTCGGCCGCCACCCATCGGGTGCCTTGCAACTGCTGGTAGAAACAACGCTCACGGCCGGTGTGGCAGGCGATGCCACCCTTCTGTTCCACCAACAGCAGCACGGCATCGTTGTCGCAATCGAGGCGGACATCTTTCACCATCTGCACATGTCCTGATTCCTCACCCTTGCGCCAGAGTTTCTTGCGCGAGCGCGACCAGTATACCGCCCGCCCTTCTTTCACCGTCGCCGCCAACGCCTCGCGGTTCATCCAGGCGAGTGTCAGCACCTTGCCGGTCGCCGCTTCCTGGGCGATGGCAGGCACGAGCCCATCGGCACTCCACTTAACCGCATCAAGCCAGGATTCGGACATGGCAAAAATTATACAGGATTAACAGGATTCGTTTCCTGGAAGGTTCAGGTTACTCGCGTTAATCCTGAAAAATCCTGTGAATCCTGTCCATTCTCATAGTCTGACTTCGATTCCAGCCTCGGCCATGCGTTGTTTGGCCTGGCCTACCGTGTATTCACCGAAATGGAAAATGCTCGCGGCCAGCACGGCATCGGCATGGCCGGTGCGAATACCTTCCACAAGGTGATCGAGGTTCCCCACCCCGCCGGAGGCGATGACGGGGATACTCACGGCATCGCAGACGGCGCGTGTCAGCTTCAGGTCAAAACCATCCTTCGTGCCATCACGATCCATGCTGGTCAGCAGAATCTCACCGGCACCATGCTCTGTCATCTTCCGTGCCCAAGCAACGGCATCAAGCCCGGTCGCCTTACGCCCGCCGTGGGTAAATACCTCCCACTTGTCGGGGGCGGTTTGCTTGGCATCAATGGCCACGACAATGCACTGCGAACCGAAATGATCGGCAGCTTCCTTCACGAACTCGGGCCGCGATACCGCCGCCGTATTGATCGCCACCTTGTCCGCACCGGCGTTCAGCATGCGGCGCACGTCCTCGACCTTACGGATGCCTCCGCCGACCGTCAGCGGAATAAACACCTCGGAGGCCATGGCCTCGACCACATGCACCATGGTTTCACGATTATCGGAACTGGCGGTGATATCGAGAAAGGTAATCTCATCCGCGCCCTGCTGGTCGTAGCGCCGCGCAATCTCCACCGGATCGCCGGCGTCACGGATCTCGAGAAAGCGCACACCTTTCACGACGCGACCGTTGTCCACGTCGAGGCAGGGAATGATTCGTTTGGCAAGGCCCATGGTGGAGAAATCGAATAGACAGAACTGACAAGATTAGCAGGAATAGGGGCGGAAAGATTCTTGAGGGTAACCCTGCAAGTCCGGTGAATCCGGTCTATTTACTTTTTCCCAGCTTGTCAGCGAGTTTCTGCGCCGCGGCAAAGTCGAGCGTGCCTTCGTAAATCGCGCGGCCGGTGATCGCCCCAACAATGCCGGCGTCCCCGACCTCGCACAACCGGCGAATGTCTTCGATATCGGTGATACCGCCTGAGGCGATGACCGGGATGGTAATGGCATTGGCCAGCTTCACCGTGGCCTCGATGTTGACGCCCGTCATCATGCCATCGCGCCCGATGTCGGTGTAGATGATCGCCTCGACCCCGTCGTCCTGATATTTCTGCGCGAGATCGACCACGTCATGACCGGAGAGCTTGGACCAGCCGTCGATGGCCACTTTCCCGTCTTTCGCGTCGAGTCCCACGATGATGTGTCCGGGAAATTCCGTACACATGTCGCTCACGAAGTGCGGAGCGTTGACCGCCTTGGTGCCAAGGATCACATACCGCACACCCATGTCGATATAGGCCTGGATGGTGTCTTCATCGCGGATGCCGCCTCCCACCTGTATTGGCAGGTCCGGATAGGCGGAGAGAATCGCCTGGATCACCTCGCCGTTCACCGGCTTACCGGCATACGCGCCATTGAGGTCCACAATATGCAGGCGGCGTGCCCCGGCCTCTACCCAGCGCTTCGCGGCATCCAGGGGATTATCAGAAAACACCGTGACATCGTTCATGCGCCCCTGACGCAGACGCACGCATTTTCCGTCCTTGAGATCAATTGCGGGAATGACGAGCAGTGACATGAAAATATAGACTCTGGTTAATTTTATGAAATGCTATTGTTTCTGTTTTATAGTCTAGCCACTTCCATCCCACGAAAGGAAATTCTCCAACAGACGCAGACCGTCGCGCTGGCTTTTCTCCGGATGGAACTGCACGGCAAAAATATTCGCATGGGCCGCGGCCGAGGTAAACCGCAGGGCATAGTTGGTCTCCCCCGCCACATCCTGGGGGTCGGCCGATTCGGCATAGTAGCTATGCACAAAATAGAATCGCGTATCCTGCGGGATGTCTTTCCACAGGGGATGTGACCTGACCTGATGCACCTGATTCCAGCCCATGTGCGGGACCTTGAGCGCCTGACCGAAGGCCGCCTCGAACATTTTCTCCGGCGGGAACCGCTTTACCTCGCCCGCCAGCAAACTCAGGCACGGGGTACCGCCACCCTCTTCGCTGAAATCATACAGCGCCTGCAGGCCGAGACAAATACCGAGAAAGGGTTTGGTCTTGATGACCTCGAGCAGGGAGTCGCGCAAGCCACCGGTCTCCAGCGCCGCGATACAACCGCGTATTGCCCCCTGGCCGGGAAATATCACCCGATCAGCGCGCCGGATATCCGCGGCGGCTGACGTGAGCTGCACACGTGCCTTGGGTGCCACATGCTCGATGGCCTTGCATACCGAGCGCAGGTTGCCCATGCCGTAATCGATGACCGCTACCGTAGCCATATCAACGTTCGCCGCAAGAAACCAGACACGTAAAGAAGAAAAGGGTCAGTGGCATAAAAGATCTTACACAAATGACTCTTTACGTCCTTGCGTCAGAAATTATTTATAAACTCCCTTTCGTCGAAGGGATCATATCGCTGGCGCGCGGGTCAATCTCGAGCGCCATGCGTAGAGCACGCCCGAACGCCTTGAACACGGTTTCAGAGTTGTGGTGCGCGTTCTTGCCGCGCAGACAGTCGATGTGCAACGTCGTCAGGGAGTGGTTGCAGAACCCCTGAAAAAATTCGCGCAACAGGTCCACGTCGAACTCGCCGATGCGGGACCGTGGGAAATCAACATGGTATTCAAGCCCGGGGCGTCCGGAAAAATCGATCACGACACGCGAGAGGGCTTCATCGAGCGGCACATAGGCATGGCCATAACGACGGATACCTTTCTTGCTGCCCGCGGCCTTGGCCATGGCCTGACCAAGCGTGATGCCGACATCTTCCACGGTGTGGTGGGCATCGATGTGCAAATCGCCTTTGGCCTTGATCGTGATGTCGATCAGGCCATGTCGTGCCACCTGCTCGAGCATGTGTTCCAGAAACGGCAGACCGATTTCAAGCTGCGAGTCGCCGCGTCCGTCCAGATTCACCGCCACGGTGATCTGGGTTTCCTTGGTATTGCGCGTCACTTCCGCGCGCCGTTCAGACACGTGCATTCTCCGGGGAAAGCTGAATCATGATGTTACCACATGCCAAACATAGAAGAATCATAGCGCTTTCTCAAGCGCCTTGAGGAAGGCGACATTCTCCTGCGGTGTGCCAACCGTGACACGCAGACAGCCTGCAAGCGGCCCGCCAGCTGGATTCAGATTCTTGATAAGTATGCCGTCGCGCCGCAGGGATTCAAACACCCCATCGGCCTCGCGGCTTTCTACCCGAAACATGATGAAATTGGTGCGCGAAGGCCAGACCTGCACCCCGCGTCTCCCCTGCAACGCCTCGTATAACCGCTCACGGTCCGCGCGGATCTGCACGGCCTGTGCGTCCATGAGCTCGAGGTGACTCAAGGCGAACCGGGCGCTCGCCTGTGTGAGACTGCCGATGTTATAGGGCAGGCGCACCTTGTCGAATTCGTTGAGCCAGCAAGCAGCGCCAACAAGTAGTCCCAGACGCAGACCGGCGAGCCCCTGCTTCGAAAGGGTACGCATGACCAGCAGGTTGTCATATTCATTGAGCCGGTTCATGAAGGTCTCCCCGGCAAACGCGTGATAGGCCTCGTCCACGACCACCAGGCCCGGCGCGGAACGGATAATCTCCTCCACAGCCTCACGAGAAAAGAGATTCCCGGTCGGATTGTTCGGATAGGCGAGAAATATTACGGCCGGTTTGTGCGTGACGATGGCCTGACGCATAGCCGGCAGGTCGAGTGCAAAATCCTCCGTCAACGGCACACCGACGAATTTCATGCCCACAAACGTGGCAATCATTTCGTACATGACAAAGGTCGGCGTGGGGGCAAGAACAACCGCATTCGGGATGGCTAGGGCCATCAGGATAATCTGGATCAGTTCATCAGAGCCGTTGCCAAGAATGATTTCCCTGCCATCCGGGACCCGCAGCGCCGCGCGCAGGCTGGCCTTCAGGGCACGCGCGCCGGGGTCGGGATAGCGGTTGATGGTGACATCGTGCAACACTTCAAACCATGCCTGCCTGACCTCTTCGGGCCAGGTGTAGGGATTCTCCATGGCGTCGAGCTTGATGAAACCCGCGGCATCGGGCACGTGATAGGCCTTGAGCGCCCGGATTTCCGGGCGGATCAAGGCTGCAACTTTTTTCTCGGAGTTCATAAAACTGAGTTCACAGAATTAATTCGTAGCGCTTGTAGGTTTTACTCTTGTTAATCCTGTTTAATTCTGTGAATCCTGTCTATTTCTTTATTCTGTACTCCGCCGAACGCGCGTGCGCGGTCAGTCCTTCCCCGCGCGCCAGCACCGAGGCAAGCTTGCCAAGCTGGGAAGCACCCTCGGCCGAACATTGAATGAGGCTCGTGCGCTTCTGGAAGTCGTACACACCCAGTGGCGAGGAAAAACGTGCCGTACCGGAAGTCGGCAGGACATGATTCGGCCCGGCGCAGTAATCACCGAGCGCCTCGGCCGTGTAACGGCCGAGAAATATGGCACCGGCATGACGCACGCGCCCCGCCACTGTCGAGGCGTCATCGACGGACAGTTCAAGATGCTCGGGGGCGATGCGGTTGGTCAGGGCAATCGCCTCGTCAAGACCATTCACGGTGATCAATGCGCCACGACCTTCAAGCGACGCCTTGATGATATCGCGCCGCTCCATGCTATTAATGAGTTTTTCGATGGCACTCTTGACGCGCTGTGTGAACCCCGCATCGAGACTGATGAGAATCGCCTGCGCGTCTTCGTCATGTTCGGCCTGCGAGAACATATCCATCGCCACCCATTCCGGATCGGTTTTGCCATCACACAACACCACGATTTCGGAAGGCCCCGCGATCATGTCGATGTCCACCGTACCAAACACAAGCCGCTTGGCAGTGGCCACATAGATATTGCCAGGACCGGCTATCTTGTCCACCTTGGGCACGGTGCGCGTGCCGAAGGCAAGCGCGGCCACGGCCTGCGCGCCACCTAGGGTGAAGATACGATCGACGCCGGCAATCTCCGCGGCAGCCAACACCATGTCATTCATCTCGCCACCGGGCGTCGGCGCCACCATGATCAACTCGGAAACACCTGCCACCTTGGCAGGAATCGCGTTCATCAGCACGGACGACGGATACGCCGCCTTGCCACCCGGCACATAAAGTCCAACACGTTCAAGCGGCGTCACCTGCTGCCCGAGCTGGGTGCCGTCGGCCTCGGTGTAGCGCCATGACTCTATTTTCTGGCGCTCATGATAGCGACGGATACGCGCGGCCGCCTGTTCGAGTGCGGCAAGCTGATCGGAGGGTAACGATTTTTTCGCCTGTGCCCAACGCGCCTTGGAGACCTCCAGCGCGGCGGGTGCGCCGACATCGTAGCGGTCGAAACGTCGGGTGTATTCGAGCAGCGCCTCGTCGCCCCGTGCCCGCACATCCGCCAGGATCGCGCGTACCGTGGCCTCGACTCTGGAATCCATCTCCTGAGTGCGGTCGAGCAGACGTTCCAGCTCGGCTTCAAAGGCTGGATCGGCAGTACTCAGTGTGCGCAGTTCGATTTTCATGTGCAACGTCAATCACGCTGAATATAGATAGACAGGATGAATACGATACAACAGTGCCGGCGGGATTTCTCAAGCTTTACAGGATTTCAGCTTCGAAAAGCCCATCTTGTTAATCCCGTGAATCCTGTCCATTTCATTCAGGCGATAGCCTGTTCCAGACGGCTGAGCAGCTGCTTCAGCGCCGGCCGCTTCATTTTCACAGAAGCCTTGTTGGCCACCAGCCAGGCACTGATGTCGGCAATATGTTCGACCTCTACCAGCCCGTTAGCTTTCAAGGTGTTGCCAGTATCCACCAGATCCACGATGCGGTCCGAAAGACCCACGAGCGGGGCAAGTTCCATCGAGCCATACAGCTTGATGATATCGGTCTGGATGCCCTTGGCGGCGAAATGCCGTTGTGTGATCTTCACGTATTTCGTGGCGATGCGCAGGCGTGTCCAGTTGCGGGGATCATCGCGCGAAGCAAGACTCGCGGGTTCCGCCACCATCAGGCGGCAACGGGATATTCCAAGGTCCATCAGTTCATATAAGCCATCGCCGTCATATTCCATGAGCACGTCCTTGCCAGCGATGCCTAGGTCAGCAGCGCCGAACTGGACATAGGTCGGCACGTCCGCGGCACGAATGATTGTTAGTTTCACATTCGGCAGGTTGGTATCGAGGATCAGCTTGCGGCTTTTGAGCGGATTCTCCGCAGGTACAATCCCAGCACGCTCAAGGAGTGGCAGGCCTTCCTCAAGTATCCGTCCCTTGGATAGCGCAATGTTTAGTATGTCAGACATGATTCACGCCGTCTGCACTTTGGCTTTCTTGCTCGAGGCACCCGGCACGCGCCGGATACGCGCGCCCAGTTGCGCGAGTTTTTCCTCGATACATTCATAACCTCGGTCAATGTGGTAGATGCGGTCGACGACGGTCTCGCCTTCCGCCACCAGGCCCGCCAGCGCCAGGCTGGCTGAAGCACGCAAATCGGTCGCCATTACCGGTGCACCCTTTATTTTTTCCACGCCGCGCACGATAGCGGTATTGCCTTCCATCTCAATATTTGCGCCCATACGCTGCAGTTCGTAGACATGCATGAAACGATTCTCGAAAATCGTCTCGGTGACGGTACCAGTACCCTCGGCAATCGCATTCAGCGCGATAAACTGGGCCTGCATGTCCGTCGGGAATGCCGGATACGGTGCCGTGCGGAGATTCACACCCTTTGGACGCCGGCCCTGCATGTCGAGGCTGATCCAGTTTGGTCCGCTCTCGATGACCGCGCCGGCTTCGCGCAATTTTTCGAGCACCGACTGGAGCAGATCTGCACGCGCATTGCGCAAACGCACCGATCCTTTCGTGATGGCGGCGGCGATAAGGTACGTACCGGTTTCGATGCGATCGGGAATCACATCGTGCTCTGCGCCGTGCAAGCGTACTACCCCTTCGATCGTGATTTCGTCCGACCCCGCGCCGGAGATCCGCGCGCCCATAGCATTGAGACACTTGGCAAGGTCCGCGACCTCGGGCTCACGTGCGGCATTTTCGATAATCGTTACGCCATCCGCGAGCGTCGCCGCCATCATGATGTTTTCCGTGCCCGTAACGGAAACCATATCCATGAAAATGCGCGCACCCTTCAGGCGCTTCGCGCGTGCCCGGATATATCCACCGTCGAGATTGATCTCCGCACCCATAGCCTGCAAACCCTTGATGTGCAGGTTGACCGGGCGCGAACCGATGGCACAACCGCCGGGCAACGACACCTCGGCCTCGCCGAAGCGCGCCAACAACGGTCCCAGCACCAGAATCGAGGCGCGCATGGTTTTCACAAGTTCGTAAGGCGCGCACACCGAGGTGTTACTGCTCGAGTCGGCCTCGATCACCATCTTGTCGCCCACAACCAGGCGCACGCCCATACGCCCAAGCAGTTCCATGGTCGTGGTAATGTCCTGCAGGTGCGGGACATTACTCACCAGCAGCGGCTCGGAGGTAAGCAACGACGCCACCAATACCGGCAACGCCGCATTCTTGGCGCCGGAGATGCGAATCTCGCCGCGCAAGGAAATACCGCCTGTGACGATTAGTTTGTCCATGGTTTATTTCTTTTCTCAAACGACACAAAAAACAAGGCCGCCCAACAGGCGGCCTTGTGGGTCGGAAACCGGCGGTATTACTGTTCCATCGCCTTGGCGACCATTTTCTGCAGCTCACCCTTCTGGTACAGCTCGATCATAATATCACATCCCCCGATAAACTCGCCGTTGATATAGAGCTGGGGAATCGTCGGCCAGTTGGCATACTCCTTCACCCCTTGGCGGATTTCCGCGTCGGAAAGCACGTCATAGGTGGCGAACTTGGCGCCGCAGGAATTCAGGAGCTGAGTCGCTTTGGCTGAAAATCCGCATTGCGGGATCTGCGGGTTGCCTTTCATATAAAGCACGATTTTGGCCCCCGTCACCTGCTGTTTGATTCTGTCATGTGCACTCATTACCAACACCTCATGTCACTAGTTATGTATGTTTATTGAAAATATGCCGGGTAAAAAAACCGCGGCCTATTCCTGTTCTTCCGGAGTCAATGTGTGCATGGACAACGCATGAATCTCGTTACCCATTTTATTGCCCAAGGTTCGGTATACGATTTGGTGCCGCTGTACCAAACTCTTCCCGGCAAATTCAGTGCTGACTATCTCTGCCTCAAAATGATGTCCATCACCGCTGACGGACACCCGTGCGTCCGGCATACCGCGTTCAATCATCTGTTTGATGTCTTCCGGATGCACCATGTCTACTATTATCCGGCCCCCACCGTGTATTTCAAGGGCGCATACCCATGAAATTTGTAACCTTTAGTCACGTAATTTGTAACCGGTTTTGAGCATCAACAAAGTTAGCGCGGAAAGAACCATAAAGAACAAGAGAACCACCGACAGACTCAGCAGGGGAGAAACATCCGAAACGCCGAAAAAACCGTAGCGGAAGCCATCGATCATGTAGAAAAACGGATTGAAATGGGACAATCGCTGCCAGAAAAGCGGCAGGGAGTGAATCGAGTAAAACACCCCGGAGAGAAACGACAGAGGCAGGATGATGAAATTCTGGAATCCGGCAAGTTGGTCGAATTTTTCCGCCCAGATACCAGCAATCACACCGAGGGTTCCAAGCACCGCACTCCCCAGCAATGCAAACAACAAGATGTAGCCAAGGTGCTGAACCGGCACGACAACAAAAAAAATTGCCATCAGATATACACCCAGACCCACGATCAAGCCGCGCACGGCAGCGGCGCCTATGAACGCCAGGAAAAATTCCATATGCGACAACGGCGTCAACAAAATGAAAAGAATGTTTCCCGTCACCTTGGACTGGATCAGACTCGATGAACTGTTGGCGAACGCATTCTGGATCACCGACATCATCACCAGGCCCGGTACGAGAAAGGCGATGTAGCTCACGCCGGGAAACACCTCCACCCTACCCGTCAGTACATGGCCAAACACCAGCAGGTAAAGCAGCGATGTGATCACCGGGGCTATCAGCGTTTGCAGCAGTACCTTGCCGAAACGCAGGACCTCCTTGTAGAACAACGTGTACATCCCGGTCAGGTTCATGACTACCTTTTTCGTGTCAGTTCAACGAACACGTCCTCGAGGTCCGCCGCTTCCGTCCTTAGGTCTTCAATCACCGCGCCGTGCGCACGCAAATCATCCAGCACCGTGACAATCGAATCGGTATATTTATCAAGTTGAAGTTCGATACGGTTCCCCTCCTGGCGCTTCAGTTTCCGGGACAGCATCGGTGGCAGTGTCGCCAGCGGCTCCTTCGTCGTGATACAGGCCCGCAGCGTGCGTCCGACGCCCTGCGCGAGCAGCGCCTGTTTGCTGTCGAGCGCCACGATGCTCCCGTGATTGAGAATGGCGATGCGGTCACACAGGGCTTCGGCCTCTTCAAGATAATGCGTGGTCAGTACAATGGTGTGACCCTCCCGATGCAACCGCTGGACGAAGGCCCACAGCGACTTGCGCAGCTCCACATCCACGCCCGCTGTCGGCTCATCGAGTACCACCACTTCGGGTTTGTGCACCAGGGCCTGCGCCACCATCACGCGGCGCTTCATGCCGCCGGAAAGCGCGCGCATGTTTGTCTCGGCCTTGTCGTGCAGCATGAGCGCGCCCATCAGTTCCTCGATCCAAGCATCGTTCTCGCGCCCCAGCCCGAAATAACCCGACTGGATCCGCAACACCTCGCGCACATTAAAGAAGGGGTCAAAGGTAAGCTCCTGTGGCACCATGCCGACAAAACGCCGCGTGCGCTGGTAATGGCGCACCACGTCCTGCCCCAACACGCTCACGGACCCGCTGTCGAATCTCGTCAGCCCGGCAATGATGTTGATGAGTGTGGATTTTCCAGCCCCGTTCGGGCCAAGCAGTCCAAAAAATTCCCCGCGCGGAATAACGAGGTCAATGCCCTTCAGGGCATGCACCCGGGGGTAGCGCTTATGCAGCTCAGTGATGGTGATCGCTGACATGAATTAATTAGTGAACAGGATATATAGAATTAACGGGATTCGGATTCCGCTTGGATCCTGGGAGTCCTGCGAAAGCCTGCCGGCACTGTGGTGTCGTGTTAATCCTGTCTATGCTGAAACGCTGAAGGCCTGCGTCAAGCCATTGACACGGATCAGAACCTGCACGCGTTCCGGGATGTTCACAAAATGAATTGCACACCCGGTTTTACGTGCCTGTTGAAGCCATTCCAACATCAGCGCTAACCCAGCACTGTCGGTCTTGCTCACAGCCTTCATGTCGAGGGTGATCGTGCCCTTACCATCACCGAGCCAACCGGTACCCTGCGCCAGAAAATTCGGCACCGTATCGAATGTCAACGATCCGGAAACATCCACCGTTCCGTCAGCGCGCACACTCAGGCCATTACCGTTCACTGAGCTGTGCCTTCTTGGGCAATGCCGCCGGTTCCTTGGCGCTCCCCTTGCCGCTTGCCGCTTCCTTATTGTCTCTGGTGATGCTCGCAATCAGGGCATCGAGCCCTTCCCGCTGAATCCTGTCCGCATAGGTGCTGCGGTAGTTGGTAACAAGGCTGATGCCATCAATCGTGATGTCATACACCTTCCACCCGGCTTCGGAGTTGAAGAAGCTGTAGTGGATCGGGATATTCGGACCGCCGCCGGATTGTTTGACCTCTGTCCTCACGACGACGGTCTTGTCGTCCAGCTTGCCGGTAAAGGGCAGAAAAAGAATCTGCTGGTCGGTGTACTTGAGCAACGCCGTGGCGTAGGTCCGTACCAAGAGTTCCCGAAACTCGTGTATAAACTTCGTGCGTTGGTCTTCCGTCGCCTCGCGCCAATAGCGCGCAAGCACGGACCTAGACATGGTACGGAAATCGAAATGCTGTAATACATTTTCATCGACCATGGCATACAGTTTCTGATGGTCCTTGGCATAGACGTCGCGGTTGGCCTTGAGCAACACGGTGATCTTGTCCGAGGTCGCGCGCGTCAACTGATCCGGTGGTGTCTCCGCCGCCACGGCAAGTGACACCATAAGAAGAAACGATACGATGAAAGCGATCTTTTTCATGCTGGGCTCCTGTATCCGGCAATACACTACTTGGCCTTGTCTCCGTCGGAGGCCTTGCTAAACAGAAACTGGCCGATCAGTTTCTCCAGCACCACCGCTGACTGGGTCATCTGTATGGTATCGTTGCTCTTAAGATACTCCTCACTGCCGCCCGGCTCCAACCCCACATACTGGTCCCCGAGCAGACCTGAGGTCAGAATCGAGGCACTCGTGTCCTTGGGGATGTTCTTGTAACGTCCGTCAATCTGCATCTCGACCACGCCCATGTACCTTTCGTTGTCAAAACTGATCTTCGTTACCCGCCCGATACGCACACCGGCCATGGTTACCGGCGCCTTGGCCTTCAGTCCGCCGACGTTGTTGAACTTGGCAATCAGCGTGTAACCATCGACCACATCCGCCGTGGTCAGATTACCCACCTTGAACGCGAGCATGGCGATCGCGAGTAACCCCGCGGCCACAAACAGTCCAACCCACACCTCTATCGTTTTTCTGCTGTTCATTCAGATTTCTCCCAGCGTCAATGCCGTCAAAATGAAATCGAGTCCGAGTACCGCCAGCGAGGAGTACACGACGGTACGGTTGGTGGCGCGCGCCACGCCTTCCGAGGTCGGTACCGCATCGTACCCCTCGAACACCGCGATCCAGGTGCACACCACGCCGAACACCGCGCTCTTGATTACGCCGTTCAGGATGTCGTCATGGAAATCCACCCCGGCCTGCATCTGCGACCAGAAGGGGCCGGCATCCACACCCAGCAGGCCCACGCCAACGATATGGCCGCCGAGCACGCCGATGGCGGAAAAAAGCGCCGCCAGCAGCGGCATGGCCACCACGCCGCCGAAGAAGCGCGGCGCGATCACGCGTGTCACCGGATTGACCGCCATCATTTCCATGCCCGCGAGCTGTTCAGTCGCCTTCATCAGGCCGATCTCGGCAGTGAGCGCCGAACCCGCACGGCCGGCGAACAGCAACGCCGTGACTACCGGCCCGAGTTCGCGCACCAACGACAAGGCCACCAGCAGCCCCAGCGAATTCGCCGAACCGAATTTAACCAATGTGTTGTAGCCCTGCAAACCCAGCACCATGCCCACGAACAGGCCGGACACAAGAATGATAAGCAGGGTCAGAACACCGACACCGTAAATCTGCTGTAGCACGAGCGGGAATCGGCCGACCAGCTCCCATGACCCGGACAAAATTTCATACAAAAAGAGTGCGGCCCGGCCCAGGCGTTCTATACCACCGAGCACAACCCGTCCCAAGACGAGAAGGATATTCATGGCGCTGGCTCCTGCATCAGATCCTGCAAGTAATCGCCTGCCGGGTACTGATAAGGCACCGGACCATCCGGCAGGCCGTCCATAAACTGGCGCACATGTTCGGATTTCGATTTCTGGACCTCGGATGGCGTACCTTCGCCGATGATACGCCCGTCGCCAAGAAGGTAGGCATAATCAGATATCAAACAGGTCTCAGCCACGTCGTGCGAGACCACGATCGAGGTAATGCCGAGACTCTGATTCAGCTCACGGATGAGCTTGGCGATCACCCCCTTAGAAATAGGGTCAAGGCCGGTGAACGGTTCGTCATACATAATCATCATGGGTTCGAGCGCAATCGCGCGCGCCAGCGCCGCACGCCGCGCCATGCCACCGGAAAGTTCTGCGGGCATGAGGTTATACGCGCCCCTCAACCCCACGGTCTCGAGCTTCATAAGCACCACCTTGCGCAGGATCGGCTCCGACAGCTTGGTGTGTTCGCGGATGGGGAAGGCAACGTTCTCGAAAACGGTCAGGTCAGTCAGGAGTGCGCCGGTCTGAAACAACATGCCCATGCGCTTGCGCAGCGTAAAAAGATCTCTGGTATTGAGATCCGGCACCGACTGACCGTCGACAATGGCCTTGCCCGAATCCGGCTTGATGCGTCCGCCGAAAAGATTGAGCAGCGTGGTCTTGCCGCATCCACTGCCGCCCATGATGGCGGTGACCTTACCACGCGGGATCGTCAGAGACAGCCCATTGAGGATCACGCGATCGCCACGCGAGAAACGCAGGTTCTGGATATCTACCAGAATGCCGTCGGAAACGCTAAACCGGGAAGAACTCAATCCTTAAGATTCCTTGAAATTGCCATTAGCGTACCAAACCACGCGATAGCTCGTATTCTATAGAGGCTACCTGAAAAAAACAGTCGGTTTTACTTAACTTTACCGACACAGGGCCAGTTGCATGGTTTGCCGGAACCGGGTCTTACTTGTGAGCCCGATTCTTAACCAGATCGTCCACCACTGCCGGGTCGGCGAGCGTACTCGTGTCACCCAAGTTGTCGAGCTCGTTGGCGGCGATCTTGCGCAGGATGCGACGCATGATCTTGCCGGAGCGGGTCTTGGGCAAACTCGGCGCCCACTGGATCACGTCCGGGCTCGCCGTGGCGCCGATCTCCGTGCGCACCTGCTGCACAAGTTCCTTGCGCAGTGTTTCCGTGGGCTCCACACCGGCCTTGAGCGTGACGTAGCAGTAGATACCTTGCCCCTTGATATCATGTGGGAAACCCACGACCGCGGCTTCAGCCACGGCGTGATGCAACACCAGCGCGCTCTCCACCTCGGCGGTACCGAGACGATGACCGGAGACATTAAGCACGTCGTCCACGCGTCCGGTGATCCAGTAATCGCCATCGGCATCACGGCGTGCGCCGTCGCCGGTGAAGTACATGCCCGGATAGGTTTTGAAATAGGTATCGACAAAGCGCTGGTGATCGCCGTAGACCGAGCGCATCTGCCCCGGCCAGGGGCGCGTGATGACCAGATTGCCACTGCACGCCCCTTCGAGCACCGTGCCCTTGTCATCCACAATCGCCGGCACCACGCCAAAGAACGGCCGTGTCGCCGAACCAGGCTTGAGCTTGGTCGCGCCTGGCAAGGGGGTAATAAGGTGTCCGCCGGTTTCGGTCTGCCACCAGGTGTCCACGATCGGCACGCGACCATCGCCGACGACGTGGTAATACCACTCCCAGGCCTCAGGATTGATCGGCTCGCCGACCGTGCCGAGCAGCTTGAGCGATTTGCGCGAGGTCTTCTTCACGGGCGCATCGCCGTCGCGCATAAGCGCGCGGATGGCGGTCGGTGCGGTATAAAAGATATTAACCTTGTGTTTGTCGATTACTTCCCAGAAACGCGAGGTCGAAGGATAGTTCGGTACCCCCTCGAACATGAGCGAGATCGCGCCATTCGCCAACGGGCCATAGACGATATAGGTGTGGCCCGTCACCCAGCCAACGTCGGCGGTGCACCAAAAAATGTCGCCGTCGTGGTAGTCGAAGGTGTACTTGTGGGTCATGGCGCCAAACACCAGATAACCACCGGTGGTGTGCAACACGCCCTTGGGCTTGCCGGTCGAGCCTGAAGTATAAAGAATGAAGAGGGGATCCTCAGCATCCATTTCCTCGGGTGGGCAATCGGTCGAAGCGGTTGCCATCACGTCGTGGTACCACACATCACGGCCGTTTTTCCATGCCACGTTACCGCCCGTATGCTTCACCACGACCACGGTGTGCACGTTCGGGCACTTCTCGGTCGCCGTGTTGGTGTTGCCCTTGAGCGGAATCTTCTTGGCGCCGCGAACGCCTTCATCGGCGGTGACGACGACATGGCAGTCGGAGTCGAGGATGCGATCGGTGAGCGACTGTGGCGAAAAGCCGCCGAACACCACCGAGTGCACCGCACCGATACGCGTACAGGCGAGCATCGCGACCGTGGCCTCCGGGATCATTGGCATGTAGATACATACCCGGTCGCCCTTCTTCACGCCGCGGCTTTTCAGCACATTGGCGAACTTGCACACCTCGGCATGCAATTCGCGATAGGTGATCTTTTTGTCTTCCTTCGGGTCGTCCCCTTCCCAGATAATCGCCGTCTGGTTACCTCGTGTCGCCAAATGCCGATCGAGGCAGTTATAGGAAACGTTGAGCTTGCCGCCGATGAACCACTTGATATGGAGATTGTTGGCGTCAAAGCTCCAGTCAGAAACCTTGGTCCAGGGCTTCGACCAGGTTACGAATTGTTTCGCCTGCTCGGCCCAGAAACCATCCGGATCCTTGATGGAACGCAGGTACATCTCTGTGTATTTCTTGTCGTCGATCCAGGCGCGTTTCGCGGTTTCGTTGGAAACGTCATAAACTTTATTTGCCATAGAATCACCCCTCCTCGATGCGTTTCTTTAGATTGTTTGAAGCATTCTGAAATAAGTCAGGGTCAGTTCACAAGGCCCATAAAACGCTTGATGTCAAATGAAAACCCCTTCCCGTTGCCGGGAAGGGGCATGGTAACACTGAAGTAAAACACACCGGCAACGCCGGCAGTCTATGGGCTGATTAACGCCTCAGGTATGGTAAATCTTGACGTCCTTGGTTTCCTTGAGCGCCAGCGTGCCGATCACGACCGTCATGAGTGCCACCACAATCGGATACCAGAGGCCGTAGTAAATATCGCCCGTGGCCGCGACCATGGCCGTGGCGAGCAGCGGCAACATGCCACCGAACCAGCCGTTGCCGATGTGGTACGGCAACGACATCGACGTGTAACGGATCCGGGTCGGGAACAGCTCCACCAGGTACGCGGCGATCGGCCCGTACACCATGGTGACATAGAGCACCATGATTACGAGAATGAGCAGCGTCATACCGTAGTTGACCTGTGCCAGATCGGCCTTGGGCGGATAGTTGGTGGCCTTGAGGGCGTCATTGATCGCTTGCTCGTTCCAGCCCTTGATCTCGATGTTACCGATCTTCGTTACCACGGTTTCACCAGCCACCGACGGCAGTGAGGTGAACGATAGACCCGACTTGGTGAGGAAGTCCTTGGTGCGGTCGCAGTCGCTGAACTTGGTGCTCGGCGTGATGAAGACGTGCATCTCGCACTCATACGCCGCAACCGTGATCGGCGTAGCCTTCTGGTAGGCCTCGAGCGCCGGATTCACGTAGTGCGTGAGCCCTGCGAACAGCGGGAAGTACGTGAGCGCTGCGAGCAAACAGCCGACCATGATGATCTTCAGGCGACCGATGCGATCCGACAACCAGCCAAAGAAGATGAAAAACGGCGTGCCGATAAGCAACGATGCCGCAATCAATTCATAGGTCGTGAGGTAGTCGAGCTTCAAGGTGATAATGAGGAAGAACAAGGCATAGAACTGGCCCGTATACCACACCACGCCCTGGCCGGCGGTGGCGCCGAGCAGCGCCAGCAGCACGAACTTGTTATTCGGATAACGGAAGAAACTGTCGGTGAGCGGCGAATCCGAGCCCTTACCCTCTGCCTTCATGCGCTTGAACACCGGCGATTCCTGCAACTTCATGCGGATGTAGACCGAGAACACCAGCAGGACGAACGACAACAGGAACGGAATGCGCCAGCCCCAGTCGGCAAAGTCCTTGGCGTCGATGTTGAGGCGGCTGGTACCGATCACCGCGAGCGACAGAAAGAAGCCGAGGGTCGCCGTGGTCTGGATCCAGCTCGTGGCGTAGCCGCGCTTATGATCCTGCGCGTGCTCGGCCACGTAGGTCGCCGCGCCGCCGTACTCACCACCCAGCGCCAAGCCCTGGAGCAGGCGTAGGGTCACCAGCAGAATCGGCGCGACCCAACCGATCGTGGCAAACGTTGGAATCAGGCCGACTGCAAAGGTGGAGGTACCCATCACCACAATCGTGACCAGAAAAGTGTACTTGCGTCCCACGATGTCACCGAGGCGACCGAACACCAGTGCGCCGAACGGCCTTACCAAGAAGCCAGCCGCGTAGGTAACGAACGCTGAAAGCAGCGCCGCCGTATCATTACCCTTGGGGAAGAACAACGCCGCGAAGAACGGCGCGAGTGTCGCGTAAAGATAAAAGTCATACCACTCGAACACCGTACCCAAGGAAGAGGCGAAAATGACGCGTCGTTCCTCGGATTTTGATACGTGATGCCCACCTTTCATCGCGGTCGTCGTCATAGTTGAGTCCTTTGCGTTGTTTGGGAGTTGGGTTAACCAATTATCTTTATGTTAAAAATGTCCTTACGCCGTTTACGACATTGTCATATATACGAATGGCACTGAGTTTAGCCACAGCAGTATTACCACGTTAACGTAACGGATTGAAATCGCAGAGGAAGACTGGCCGCCGAGATTGATAGGATGGTGTTTGCGAAGCATCCAACCCAACCATCCGG
>Ga0315268_10001170_pt1 | contig 30231 bp, 29 predicted proteins | sample C1_top_MG_FD_204535 | JGI IMG/M metagenome (GOLD analysis project Ga0315268, IMG submission 204535) | Sediment microbial communities from Yellowstone Lake, YNP, Wyoming, USA - C1_top | ecosystem: Environmental > Aquatic > Freshwater > Lake > Sediment | place: USA: Wyoming | collected 2017-08-01
GAGTTGAACAAAAGGCTGAAAAGGAGATTGAAAAAATGTTTGGAGGTTTGATTACTATCGTCCGTTAGGATATAAAATGTGACATTTTAAAATGGTAAATATGTGACATATTGACTTGGTAATAACAGAAATAATTTTAGAATGAAATAATTTTAGAAATAATTTAGATACTTATGTCGCCCGAGAGACGCTTCTCTCCTTTTTTCATCGGTATATAGATAGTAAGAATGTTAAGAACAATAATGACGATACCTGCCAGGGTTAACTGGGTCTTTTCACTTAAATTTAAAGATAGTCCCGATGTTCCTGCCTTCTTATAGAAATAAAAGGACCAGGCCTCTATAGAAAGGGTAAGAAGTACCACTGAAAAGGCAATAAGCATAAAAAGCATTCCGGTAGGGCTCATCGAGACGGAGGCTATATTTTCGTATCTGAATCTTGGATACATGGCACCCATTCCAACACCGAGGCCGCTTATAGAAATACAAAGCATAACTACAGTTACCAGAGCGAAAAACATCAAGAGGGTGTCAGCACCTATTATCATATTTGTAATAAATACTATGGCTAACATAATAACCGTTACAGGGATAAAACCATAAAAAAATTTCGACCAGATTAATTTTTTTACAGTCAAAGGAGATGTTTTTATAATCCAGAAGGCCATGCCCTCCAGACTTAATGAAGAATAAAGAAACCTTGCAGATACTGCTGAGAGGACAAGACCTGCCATGACCATATTGATGAGGACCATTATCTCTTTGATAAAAGGAGTAAATTCTGAAAGCAACTTAAGAGGGATAGTTCTGAAATTATAGACATAGATAAATATGAGTGCACCTATAATAAAGACCTGTGACCATTGGCTCGTATCCCTAAAGAAGATTTTTGTGTCCTTCCATAAAACTGCTAAATTTCGACTCGGGTAAAAGCTTCTGTAACGCCTACCGCGTGACGCGTCACGTGTAGAAGGCTGAATCCTCTCGATGTTATTAATGTATAGTTTCTGACCGACTCTATCTGATAGCATGAGCATGAACAAGCTGTTGCTCAGGAGTAATAAGAGATATAGAACATCCGGCATCTGTTTTTTAAGGGATGCTGTAGCTATCTCTGTCATCCAGAAATTTGGCATGAGTGGTAAATCAATCTTTGTTGCAAAGAAGGAATGGTTAAATCTCTCAGGACTTTCAAGATCAACAGGCAATTGTGACTTGACAAAAAGATATATAAAGAGAAAAAGGAGAAGTCCTATGGTAAGGAGTGCTAACCTTATTTTTCTTACAGGGAAGATCCTTGTAAGGAGATGGGCTGTTAAAATTCCTATACCGCCTGAGATAAGGATAAAAGGTATGAAGGTCAAAGTAAGGAAAATATAAAAGAAGATAGGGGCATCATAATTTATACCATAGGCAATAAAAAAGGGTGGCATGAAGGATATAACCATCCAGGAAGAAGTTAGTATTGTTTCTATGGTTTTTAGCCTCAGGATTTCTTTTATCTCTATCGGCTTTGACATGAGAAATGGTATATCCTTTGACATATAGAATGAAGAAAGGGCTGTGATGATATTACTGAGGAGAAGAAAGATACCGAGGCTGAAAAAGGTCATGGAAAGGAGCTTTTTAGAAAGGATCTCTCCTATGAATTCCATACTTCGGATGAAGCTTAGGATTTTATGAGAACCTATATAAAAAACCAGATAGAAGACAATGCCGATTAATATAAAAGGAAGTCTTCTCATTAAGGTATGCAGGTTAATAGAGTTCTTGATAGATTTTATCTTTGGGCTAAGGAGCAGGAGTGTTATTTTCATAGGGGTATCTTTAAGAATAAACCTTCCAGCCCACCTTCTATGACAATCTCCTCCTTATTTTTAAGGTCAATGAGTGAGCCTTTGCTAATGAGTCCTACCCTATCACAGAGTTCTTCAGCAATATGCAGGCTATGTGTTGCCAGAAAGATGGTAACACCCTCTGAGCTTAATCTCCGCATCATAGCCTTCAACATCTTCACCCCGAAGGGGTCAAGCCCAACAAAAGGCTCATCAATGAGGAGAACAAGGGGATTATGAATAAGGGCAGATAGAAATAGTAACCTTTGCCTCATACCTTGAGAATAACTTTCTATCAATTCTTCTTCAATTTCCTTTATGCCAAATGTATCAAGTAGCTTGTCTATTCTCTTGAAGGCTTGAAATTTTTCAACTCCATGGAGAGAGGAAATAAATATCAGAAACTCGCGGCTCGTTAGTTTTTCATAGAGGAATGCCTTATCAGGCACATAACCCAGGATTGATTTAGCCTTTAGCGGTTCACTTACAATATCATAGCCATTTATGAGTATTCTTCCTTCTGCTAGGCCAAGAAGACCTGCCATCATCTTTATGGTTGTTGTCTTTCCTGCTGCATTAGGACCCAAGAGTCCAAAGACCTCACCTTTGTTAATGAGAAGATTAAGTCCCTTTACAGCCCATCTACCATTAAAAGACTTGCTGACGTTCTCAAGGACTATCATGGTGGTTTTATCTTACAATTTTGAGGATTCTATTGAAAGATACCCCTTTTATGAACTATCGGGGCTGTTGGAAGCATCTCTAATTTCGTGATTGGATTGAAACTGGAGAAATGCCCGTTCGCTTATTGAACAAAATCTCTGACCACTCTAAGACTTAGTCGCTCAAATTTGCAAACTCGGCCCTTGGCATCATTTGCTATTACAAAACATCTAAGAACTGAAGGGATAACGGTTCTCATTAGCGAAACATCCTGTCCGTAGTCAAAAAATCCGGTTATAAAGACGGGCTGTTTCCCGAAGGGCCTTTGCGCTAATGTTGTGTTATCTGGCGTTGCAAGCAATCAAACAAGAAACATTCCACATCATTTAAAAATGTTGCCCGCTTATTTATCTTTTCAAATATTCCAAGAAAGAAATAAGCTTTTCTTTGCCAGAAAATGATGCATCTATACTGTCTCCATTCGAATATCTCACTATCACTTCAAATTTTCTAAAAGCCCCATCATTTTCAATTACTTGATAACTATTTATGAAAGATATTGCTGAGGAGATATCATGAAAGACAACATCTTTTCCATATAGAGGGACAATAATAATTTCTTCAATTAGCTTTTCCAAAGCAAGAAGAAGTTCATTTTTGAATTTATCGATTCCATGCCTGTTTGCCGATATTAGATGTTCTTTGATCTGCTTTCTCTTGTAATGAGGAAGTTTCTCAATTTGTCTAACGCATTTTTTGAAGACTTTGTCTTCAGTATCCTCGTCGAATTGAACGTCAATCCCCTCTGAGGCAAAAGCTGCAACGATGCTATCATAGGGAATGTATAAAACATGAAATCCTACAGATTCCAATTGAGAGATTGATCCTTCAGTAAAAATACCTGCAATTACAGCACCAAGAAATGGAGTGTCCCATTCATGCTTTTCTGCAATTGGAAGGATAGCCCCTTGAATTTCCTGAGCTTTGTTTCGGGAATGCTTTGTATATCTTCGCCAAGCAGCCTCTATAAATGCCATGTGTCTTCCTTTTTGATCTGCCGTGCCGCCTTTCTCAATAACAAAATCCAAATCATGTGAATTGCCGTACTTATCAACCCATATGACCTTTTTCCCTTCTCTTGCATCTCTCTTTCCCTTGATATCAAGGTAAAGGTTATACTTCGAACAAAATTCAACCAATATTGGCTGTAAGATTTCTTCTAAAAGATTCCCGATAGCTTGCCCAAACTTATGAGAAGGGGATTCAGCCATTAATTAACCTTCAATCCAAAGCCTTCCCTCTTTCAAGGGGACATTGTGTTTGCGGTTTTTCCACTTAATATTTCTATTTCTAATTTTTTCAAATGAGTAGCTTTTAAAACCAGCGGCCAATGCAAGTTCACCCAACCACTTTTCAACTGGCACATATACTCCATAAGGCGCTGAGTCCCCGATAACAAAACAAAGAGTTGATTTCTCTTTTAAAATAGGACGAAGTGATTGGAAAACTTGTGCCATATCCGAGAAATAAGCCGCTATCATAGTATGATAAGTTTTCTTGCCACCCTTAGAAAGGCGGACTTTCGCCAGTTCATTACAAATATGAGCAAGCTCGCTGTGAATCGGCTTCAACTCATTTTTTCTTAACAAAACTTCCAGAGTCAAGCGTTCTGCTGCAGAATGTTGAGAGCAGGAACGTATCAAATATTTTCTGATTGTATCTTGAAGATCACCCCATCCGTTAATCTCTCCCCAGAATACTAATTCAAGCCGCGTAGCATCAGCATAATCGTAGTTATTTGGATAGGGAGGGGATGTAATAAGCGCATCAAACATGGGTAAATTAACGCCTTCGGGCTTACGCGCATCGCAATGTAATATCTTTGCATTAGACCTGTATCCCGTATTTTGAGCAAATAACATATCTTCAGCAATAATCTTTATTTTGGCGCAAAATGCATCAAAAGGGTCAATAACATTGCTTTTAGGTTTATTAGGCAAAATATACTGCCATTGAGCGGTTCCAGCCAAGCTTGTAGGGCGAAGAATGCTTGTGATTGCAAGCCACACTAATTCCCACACAGGAGCATTTGTATACTTATTCATGTATGCAGTCCTAATCGCTTCTAATTTGGCAAGATTTTTTTTTGAATAACATTTGGCAAGCAAAGGCACTGAGATTAATTTCGGAGGATATATATATTGCTGTGCAGTTTCAAGAAGTTCTGAAGAAATGTTTAGCAGTTCATTAGGATCTTCATACCAGAGAAGTTTTGATGAAGCAATTCTAAAAATGAAAGGATGCGTTTCAAAACCAACAGAATTTATTCCAACCGACTCTGCAGCAATCAGAGTAGTACCAGAACCAACGAAAGGATCCAATAAGTGTGATTTTGTGTTCAACCTCAAATTATTAATTGTTTTTACGATCCATTCAGCGGAAAAACCAGCAGAATAACGAAACCATCTATGAATAGGCATTTTCATATTGTCAATAAACGTACCTTCTCTTGTCATCTTAAGACTGCATGTGGAAAGCTCCGCTTTAGGCAATTCCAAGGGAAGCATTGCCTGATAAGCTAATCTCATTATTGCTCCATATTTATCAACATGTTTATAAATTATAAATCAATTAAATAAAAAGCGAGCAAAATTCTTTCCTTCCTCTGCCTGCAATGAGCAGATAACGTCCTGCGCACGGGCGCTGTTTGACGGCTGGCGCGCGAGACTTGCCTCTGCAAGGCTCATGACAGGCGGCAAATGGCAAACTCCTATGAACGCTTGTGCGCTTGTTATCTGAAGTTTTGACGGCTACTTCTCACATTTTTTATCAAATATTATTTCTCCAATTTTCATGAAAGATGCCAATCTTGGGCCACTACGATCTGTCTGTTCCTTTTCGGTAAGCGACTTTATTTTGCTATAAGGTGCGCGCCAAATTTGACAAACATTATACTTCCTATCCATGAGGGCGAGGAGAGCGTAATCAAATTTATGGTTTGAAAAGCGACTAACTCGTCCTATCGGGCGCGGTAACCCTTCAGATTCACTTCTCCGAGTTTTTATCTGAACATGTTTACCATTCCTATCTATAGCATCGAATCCAGTTGAACGAGGGTCAGATACGAGTTTAAGACCTAATTGTTCGCAAACCATTATTTCACCCACTTCACCTGTAACGCCAAGTTTTCGTTTCCCGCCTGTTACTTCTTCATACATCAAGGCAGCCCCAATAGCTAAATTTATCTTCTCAACAATCTCATCATTGATTGAAATCGTTTTTAATGTATTCATTTACTCCTCTCTTTAGCCGTTAAAATTTCAGATAACTCGTTCACAAATGCACCCTTACTTCGCTTTTTGTCCAGATTTGGGATGATATCCGAACCTGTTTCGGATATTCCACCTCTGGCAGAATCGCCGGTTTTCCGTCAGTCATCGCCTCCTTTCTTAAGGTCTAATCCGTCTAAGGGACTCTTTATTTTTCCAAGGCTTTGCTTGCTGACATGGGTATAAACTTCAGTTGTTTTTCTGTTTTTGTGACTCAATATCTCTTGTATACATCTCAAATTGGGATTGCTTCTCCGCCTGAGGCGGATCGCAATGACGGGAGGGGAGAGATGCCATTTACGACCATCAATAGTTTTGGCTTTTGCAACAAGTTGAGGATCACAGGGAAAGGAAGCTGTTATCTCGGTACGAGTCGATTCCGACCTGTCTGAAATATCCTTGCTAACTGTTGCTACCCCATAAATGGCCCCCTATTAGAAAGGCATGGGTTGAATGGTTTAATTATTGATTAAGCCCCATAAGTTGTCAAGGAATTTTGTTATTTTGGTGAAGGAGGAGGCTAAGGAAGAATCTTTCTTAAAACCCTGCTATTGCGGCCTTAGCAAGCCTTACAAGGCACGAGGGATAAACACCGATTGAGAGTACTGCTACTGCTGCTATTCCGAGGGCAACCCCCAGTGTACCGGATTTGGAAGTGGTGACCTCAACTTTTGGCTCCCTCATATACATGTACATGACGATTCTTAAATAAAAATATGCAGATATCACACTAAAGATTACCGCAACTACAACAAGCCAGGTGTAACCGGCATTAATTGCACTCATGAATACGTATAACTTACCGATAAATCCGGCTGTGGGGGGAATGCCTGTAAGGGAAAACATGAATATCAGCATAAGGGCTGATAAAAATGGATGAGTCTTTGCAAGTCCTTCATAATCTGTGATACTATCGCCTTTGAAACCCTCAGTCCTCAACGTAATGATTACGCCGAAGGCCCCCATATTCATGAAGGCATATATCATCAGGTAGTTCATCATGCTGGCAATACCCTCATTGTTTGCAACAATAATACCTATAAGAGCATACCCTGCATGAGCAATAGACGAATAGGCAAGCATTCTTTTAATGTTTGACTGGGCTAAAGCAACTATATTACCAACAGCCATAGAGAGAATTGAAAGGGGGATGAGTATTGCAGCCCATTCGACCTTTATTGAGGCAAAGGCGATCATAAAGACTCTTCCGAGGACTGCAAAACCAGCAGCCTTAGGACCAATGGACATGAAGGCTGTAATAGATGTTGGTGCTCCCTCATACGCATCAGGTGCCCACATATGGAATGGTACTGCGGCAATCTTGAACCCGAAGGCAACAGCAAAAAATGCCATAGACAGGGATAAAGCTAAGTTTCCAGCAAGGCCTTTTTCGCTGATATAAAGTGCTATTGCTTTAATATCAGTTGTACCTGTAAGGCCATAGATTATTGAAATTCCGTAGAGCAGAAAAGCCGATGAAAAGGCACCCAGAAGGAAATACTTCAACGCTGCCTCATTTGACTTGACATCATGTCGTATGAAACCCGCAAGGACATAAGTACTAAGGGCCATGAGTTCAAGACCAAGATAAAGGGCTATAAGGTCAAGGGCTGAGGCCATAATCATCATACCGAGTGTTGATAGGATGATGAGACTATAATATTCTCCGAAATTGACCTTCTCGATAGAGATATACTTAATGGAGATTAAAACGGAAAGAATGACATTTATAAAAAAGATGATTTTAAAAAAGGAGCTATAACCGTCAGAGATAAACATTCCCCCAAAGGTGACACCAGAAGAACCAATAAGGGCATAGCCCACAACAGCAATACCTATAATGCTCAAAGCCGCAAGGACCCCCTTCTTTTTTATAAACAGGTCAGCAAGTAGTAGTAGGAGGGCGAGGCAGGTCATGTAAAGCTCGGGTGCTACAGGACCGAGATTAGGAAACTGGAGATTCATCGAATTACCTCCAAAAGGGCTTTTGCTATGTTTATCCCTTGAGTACCGCCAGCTACATTAACTCTATCTAAGAGATGCTGAACTGATGGATGCATGAAGTCAAGGAATGAGACCGGATATGTACCTATCCAAAAAACAAAGATAATAAGAGGTGTTAGGGCTACCATTTCTCTTAAATCCATGTCAGGTAGACCGACAACTTTTTGATTGGTCTTCATAAAGAACACCTTCTGGTAAAGCCAGAGCATATAACCAGCGCCTATGATTACACCTGTTGCTGCGAGCACTCCAGCTAATTTATTAGCTGTAAAACCACCAAGGAGTGTTAGGAATTCACCTATAAATCCGTTAGTACCCGGGAGCCCTACTGCAGCAAGGGTGAAGACCATAAAGAAGGCCGCATATATAGGCATAGGAGTTGAAAGCCCACCATAATCTGCAATCTGCCTTGAATGTGTTCTGTCATAAATTATCCCAACGCACATAAAGAGTGCGCCTGTTACAACTCCATGGTTGATCATCTGTAAAATACCGCCCTCTATACCCTGGCTGTTAAGGGCGAAGATACCCAGTGTAATAAAGCCCATATGGCTTACAGAACTATATGCAATGAGCCTCTTTAGGTCTTTCTGAATGAGGCATACCAAGCCAGCATAAATTATGGCTATTACAGAAAGGGTCAACATAGCAGGGACCATGGCCTTTGTAGCCTCTGGGAAAAGGGGGATAGAGAATCTAAGGAAACCATATGCCCCCATCTTGATGAGAATAGCTGCGAGGATTACACTGCCTGCTGTTGGGGCCTCAGTATGTGCATCTGGAAGCCATGTATGCACGGGGAACATGGGGACCTTTACTGCGAAGGCAGCAAAGAAGGCCCAGAAAAGCCAAAACTGCACCTTGTAAGGATATGTCTTTGCCGTCAATTCTAAGATATCGAATGTCTTTCCTGCATAGAAATAGAGGAAGATTATCCCAACAAGCATCAGTACACTGCCGACCAGTGTGAAGAGAATGAACTTCATCGTCGCATAAATCCTGTTTGGCCCTCCCCAGACCCCAATAATGAGGTACATGGGTATAAGCATCGCCTCCCAGAAGATATAGAAGAGGAAAAAATCGAGGGAAGAAAACACGCCTGCGATTGCACCACATGTCAGAAGTATAGAAATATAGAACTCTTTTACCTTTATTTTGATAGAATGCCAGGATATAAGAATACAGAGAATCGACGAGATGGTGGTTAGAAGAACAAGAAGGACACTTATACCATCAACCCCTAAGTAATATTTTATGTTCCAGGCAGGAATCCAATTATGCCTTTCAACAAACTGCATTTTATAGGTTGTCTTATCAAAGTTTATAAAGAGAGGAAGAGAAAGGATGAACGTTGAAACAGCAAATATAAGAGCAACCCATTTTGTTAGCTCCTCCTGTTTTCTGCTTATAAGAGTAAGAATCAGTGCTCCCAGAACAGGAAGAAATATAATAGTGCTCAGAATCGGGTAAGATAGATTATTCATTATTACCTGGTCCATATCGTCACCATAACATTAGAACGATCATTATAAATACCCCGGCAGCCATTATGATTGCGTAATGTTGTGTAATGCCTGTCTGTACTTTCCTTAATACGCCAGCGAATCTCCCTATTGACTTCGGAACACCATTCACAATCCCTTCAATTATCTTTGCATCTGTAAAGGCACCAATAAAGCTATTAGCAATCCAGAGCGTAGGCCTGATGAGAATATAACTATATAATTCATCCACATAATATTTGTTGAAGAGAACCCTATAGATGAAGCTAAAGTTCTTCGCAAGTCTAACGGGTATTCCAGTTTTCACGAGGTAAAGGATTGCAGCAATGACAAGTCCGGAAAGGGCTATGGTCGTTGAAAGACCCATTATTCCGAATTCCTGAGCATGGGTGCCATGAAATTCTGGATGCCCAACCACGGGTTTAAGGAATTCAGCAAATTGTGCTCCTCCTCCGAGTACTTCAGGGATACCAACCCATCCTACTCCGATCGCACCAGCAGCCAATATGATGAGAGGAATTGTCATAACCGCCGGTGACTCGTGAAGGTGATGCTCCTCATGATGAGTCCCGCGGAATTTTTTATGGAATGTAAGGAATATCATCCTGAATGAGTAAAAAGGTGTAAAGAATGCGACAGCAGTAACAATAATCCATACAAACTTTCCTATGGGGCTACCAGATGCAAAGGCAGACCATATTATTTCATCTTTGCTGAAGAATCCTGCTAAACCTGGTACCCCTCCAGCGCTTAATGCTGCTATTAACATTGTGATATAAGTAATCGGCATAAATTTTTTGAGGCCACCCATCCTCTGGATATCATTGTGGTGAACTGCATGGATGACACTTCCTGCCGCAAGAAAGAGTAAAGCCTTGAAAAAGGCATGGGTGTAAAGGTGGAAGATTCCTGCAGCATAGGCACCCACACCGCATGCAAGAAACATCATTCCGAGGTGGCTTAAAGTAGAGTAAGCAATGATTCTTTTTATATCATTTTGGACAACGGCAATTGTAGCTGCAAATAAAGAGGTGACTGCCCCAACAATAGCTACCACATTCATTGCAACGGGTGAGAGATTGAATATCGCATTACACCTCGCTACCATGAATACGCCTGCTGTGACCATTGTTGCAGCATGGATGAGGGCACTGACAGGTGTAGGACCCTCCATTGCGTCAGGCAACCATACATGGAGGGGTATCTGGGCTGATTTACCGACAGCTCCACAGAAAAGGAGTAAAGCTATCAATGTGATTAAATTGACATCATATCCGAGGAAATTCACAGTCTGGCCTACGTAGTTTTTTACCTCAGCAAACACAGGGGCATAGTGTACGGTTCCAAAGGTAAGGAAGATCATGAATACACCAAGGGCAAACCCGAAATCTCCAAACCTGTTGGTAATAAACGCCTTCTTCCCTGCATCGGCTGCTGCCCTCTTTTTGTACCAGAAACCTATCAGAAAATATGAACAAAGACCGACACCTTCCCAGCCAAGGTAGAGCTGAATGAAGTTGTTTGCCGTGACAAGCATGAGCATGAAGAATACGAAGAGACTGAGATACGAAAAGAACCTGTAATAGCCTTTATCGCCGTGCATATAGCCGATAGAATATATAAAGATAAGAGACCCTACGCCTGTAACAACAATGAGCATTACTGAGGTAAGCTGGTCGATGAGAAAACCTACAGTGACGCTGAACTTACCTGATACTATCCAGGTGTAGAGGTCTTCATTTATTATTTTCCCGCCAATAACATCCGAGGCTGTTATAACTGATGCAATAAAGGAACCGATAATTGCAAGGCAAGAGACCCAATGTGCCTTGTCTCTTATGAGGGTTCTACCGAAAAGGATGTTTATCACAAATGCTGCAAGAGGCAGAAAAGGTATTAATAGATAAACCTTCATATCTTCAACCCTTTAAACTTTCAATTTTTGGCTTTGAACTTTTCATCATCCCTTCATCTCATGGATCTCGTCTACATGAGCTGTAGCTTTGTTTCTGAATAAGGCGATAATTATCGCAAGGCCTATAGCAGCTTCAGAAGCTGCAACAGCAATAACAAAGAAAGCAAGGATCTGGCCTCTCAAGTCCTGCAAGTAGTGGCTTAAAGATATGAGATTAATATTCACGGCATTGAGCATCAACTCTATGGACATGAATATGATAATGATATTTTTCCTTGAAAGGAACCCAAAGACTCCTATTGTAAATACCACCGTGCTGAGAATCATATACCAGCTTAACGGTACCATTTCCTAACCTTTAAGCCTCCTTTTTGCAATGACTATAGCACCAACTATTGCTACAAGAAGTATTAATGATGCTACTTCAAAAGGATAGAGGAAATCCGTATAGAGTAATTTTCCTAAGGCCTTTACATGCGACTCCCTTTTTATGAAGTCAATAGTATAGATACCTGGTGGGGCAATAACAAAAGACCTGATTGACATCAAAATGACTACTAAAATACCGATTGCGAAGGTCAACCCTGTGGGCCAAGCACCTATGAATCTACTTATCCTGAGTTCTTCTCTGATATTTAACAGCAGTACAGCAAAAAGGAATAATACAAGTATTCCACCTGCATAAACAATTACCTGTATTGCAGCTATAAACTCCGCATTCAAAAAAAGATACAGGCTTGCGATATGGAAGAAGAGCAGAAGCATCCAGAGTACACTGTGGATAGGATTCTTCCTTGTTATGACGAGTATTGAAAGTATAACTATAGCAACTGCAAAATAAGCGAAGAATAACTCAGGAAGCATTACCTTTTCCCTCTAAATACTGCTTGACCTGAAGGAGTCCCAAAATCCTCAGACATGGGCCTCCAGAATTTCTCAAAATATTCCTCTCCCTTTTTGCCAGGCATATATTTATTCCAATTTGATAACAATTTGTCCCTCTTCATATATAGGGCATCTCTGGAATAATCCGAATATTCATAATTTTCTGTTAAAGCAATTGCTCCATACGGGCATGCCTCTACACAAAAACCACAGTAAATGCATCTTAATACTTCGATCTCATACTTTGTAACCTGACCTTTTTCCCTGGAAATAGAAATACACTGCGAAGGGCAGACTGTAGCGCAAAGCCCGCAGCCAACACATTTTGCCTTACCTTCCGGATCTTTTGCGAGGGCATGCTGTCCCCTGAAACCCTGAGCAATATGCCTTCTTTCCTTAGGATATTGTATAGTAACTGCGTGTGAGAACATCCTCTTCAGGGTAAGTGCCATACCCTTAAATATTTCTATAAAGGTAAATCTTTTTACAATTTCCCTGACAGTCACTCTATACTTCCTTTACTATCATATTAAGAGTTTCACCAGTCCTGTTACCAGGATATTCGCCAATGCTACCGGGATGAGTATCTTCCAGCCGATAGCCATTAGCTGGTCATACCTGTATCTTGGCACGGTTGCCCTTATCCAGTAATAGAAAAATATAAAGGCATAGACCTTCAGAAGAAACCATACTATTCCTGGTACAAGTTTTAAAATTGGTAATGCTTTTGTGATATACCAAGGAATTGTCCATCCGCCGAGAAAGCATACTGCTGCCAATGAAGCCATGATAAACATTGCGATATACTCACCGAGGAAGAACAGCGCAAACCTGAAACCACTATATTCTACAAAATACCCTGCAACAAGTTCGCTCTCAGCCTCGGGAAGGTCAAAAGGTGTTCTATTTGTCTCGGCTACTGCCGCAATTATGAAAACAACAAAAGCAACGATCTGTGGTATAACATACATTCCATATATAGACTGTCCCTGTGCTTTTACTATATCTGTTAAGTTTAGAGAACCTGCCATAATCATTACGCCAACAAGGCTAAGCCCCATAGCAATCTCATAGCTGAGAACCTGTGCCGATGACCTTAAACCACCGATAAATGCATATTTGGAGTTTGATGCCCATCCTGATATGAATATTCCATAAACACCAAGACCTGCTATTGCAAAGATAAATAAAAGCCCAATATTTATATTTGCGATTACGAAGTTAGAAGCGAAAGGTATAACGGCGAGGTTAACCATAGCTGAGGCCATAAAGATGACAGGGGCGAGATAAAACACAGGCTTATCTGCATCTGCCGGAATTATGTCTTCTTTGAAAAACAATTTTATCCCGTCAGCAATGGGTTGTAACAATCCATGTGGACCTACTCTCATTGGGCCAAGTCTGACCTGCATGTGGCCGATTACCTTACGCTCAAAATATGTCGCATATGCAACATGTAGCAGTCCAATCCCGAGAACAACAGCAATCTTTATTATTATGATTCCAACATTGATTCCAAACTTTGTTAAGGCATCAAGTGTTGTAGGCGTTATTAAGTTCGTAAAGGTGTTCATATTTACCTATCGCATTCGCCAAGTACTATATCGATAGTTCCAATGTTGGCTATAACATCTGCAACCAGATGCCCAACGCATAGCTTTGGTAAAACACCAGCATGCACAAAAGAAGGTGCCCTTACCCTCATTCTGTATGGTTTTCCTGATCCGTCACTTACAAAATAAAAGCCGAGTTCACCTTTCGGAACTTCTGTTGCAACATAGAGTTCTCCCTGAGGAACCTTTGGCCCTCTCTTAATTAATTCAAAATGCCTGACAAGATACTCTTGGGCTTTTTTTATTTCTTCCGGTACCTGATCAGGAGCCACAGCTGATTCAGCAAGTTTTTCATCGCTCAATCCTTTTCCTCCGGGTACGATAGTTAATGCCTTAAACTTGCAGGTCACGTAACATGTTGCACAGCCAAGACACAGCTCCTGCTTTATTTTATGGGGTTTTTTCTTTTCACCAAAGATAGCCTTTGCAGGGCATGCCCTCATACACATTCCGCAACCCTTACATGCTTTTTCGAGAATAAAATATGCATGTTCCTTCATAGGATGGGTAATCGGCATCATCATATCTTTTGGTTGAAGGGTAAAAGCAGGGGCCTCTGCCATAACCGGACCTATAGGCAGTTTCTCAATGCATTGCCTGATTATATTGTTTGATTGCCTCATTTCCATCATCCTGCAGCGGTATCTGTCATAGGTATCACCCTCTGTCCCGACAGGGACTTCAAAATCTACCTTGTCATATGCATCGTAAGGCATGTGTTTCCTAATATCATAAGGAACACCAGACCCTCTTAAAGTGGGTCCTGTAAGCCCCCAGTTTATTGCCTCTTCTGCTGAGATTACACCAATACCTTTGGTTCTCTTAAGCCATATCCTGTTCTGGTCAATGAGGGTCTCATATTCCAGAATCCGTGACGGGAATTCTTCTGTAAATTTATAAAGACTCTCGAGGAATTCCTGCGAAACATCGTTTCTCACGCCACCGATCCTCGGATATGTAACAGTGAGTCGAGCACCACAGATCTTTTCAAATAATTCAAGTATCCACTCCCTCTCTCTGAAGCAGTAAAGAAACACAGTCATTGCTCCGATATCAAGGGCATGGGTTGCAAGCCATAGGAGGTGGTTTGATATCCTTGACATCTCCCCAACTATAGTCCTTATAAACTTAGCCCTCTCAGGAGCCTCTATATCAACAAGTCTCTCTACAGCATTTACATAGCCGATATTATTTGACATAGCAGAGACATAATCCATCCTGTCTGTAAGAGGTAATGCCTGGAAGTAACTCAAATTCTCACCAAGCTTTTCGATACCTCTGTGTAGATAACCTATATAAGGTGTGACCCTAACGATTGTTTCGCCATCTATATCAAGGACAAGCCTTAGGACTCCGTGGGTAGCCGGGTGTTGTGGACCCATATTGACATTCAGTTCTCTTGTTTCGAATATCTTCTCTACCAGTTCCATTCCTTCATTCCATTCAGGACAAGCTTATCCTGCCCATTCAAATTCCTTTAATTCCTTTGACCTCTTGAGCACCTCAGTAAACTCTGGCCAATCCTTTTCAGGTTCAGGGCCTTTCAGAGGATAGTCTTTTCTTAAAGGGTGTCCTTCCCAGTCCTCTGGAAGTAGAATTCTTCTGAGATCGGGGTGTCCTTTGAATATTATTCCAAACATATCAAAGCATTCCCTCTCATGCCAGTTAGCACCTGCCCAAATTGAGGTAACAGTTCGGATGTTTGGATCATTCTCCGGGACCTGCGCCCGTACCCTTATCTTGTGGCGATATTTTATGGAGTAAAGATTATATACAACCTCAAATCTCGGCTCCTTTTTACCGTGGTAGTCAACACCGCAGAGGTCATGAAGATGGTCAAAATTAAGACGAGGATCATCATGGAGATACCTGCAGATATCTATGATCCTGTCCTTCTTGACAATAACAGAGACCTGAGCCCTGAAATCTGTAACTTCTACTACTTCCTCAGGGAACTTTTCCTTTATCTTTTCCGCTATATCTGTTGGCTCCAGCCCCTTGATCAGGGGAGCCATTCTTATCAGTACTACCGCCAAGGACTCCACCTCGCTTTTTCTTTTCTCATCTTTTCCTGAAGCTTCATCATTCCCTCGAACAGTGTTTCAGGTCTTGGAGGACAGCCAGGGACATATACATCAACGGGAAGAAAGGTATCGCACCCCTGTACCGTATTGTATGTTCTGAAGATTCCGCCAGTGCATGCACAGCTTCCCATGGCAACTACATACTTCGGCTCAGGAATCTGGTCATAGACCCTCCTGACAACGGGGGCCATCTTCTTGGTTACGGTACCAGCAACAATTATACAATCTGATTGTCTCGGTGAGCCTCTGAATATGATTCCAAACCTATCGAAGTCATAATGTGCTGCGCCGGCGGCCATCATCTCAATTGCACAGCAGGCGAGACCAAATGTTGTTGGCCATATTGACGATAATCTTCCCCAGTTTATAATTTTGTCTAATGTGGTGATGATAACATTCGGAGGTAATATCTTTGTATCTTCTTCTACCTGAATAAGGCCAATTGTTGATGTATCAATCAACATCTTCTCCCCCTGTTCTATTTTAATCCCACTGAAATGCCTCTTTCCTCCAAGCGTATATGTAGCCGACGAACAGTATTACGATAAAAATGACCATTTCTATAAAGGCATAGAGGCCGATTTTATCAAACACCACAGCCCAGGGATAAATAAATATTGCCTCAACATCGAATACTACGAAAAGCATAGCGATAATGTAAAATCTGATAGAAAATCTATAGCGTGGTTCTCCCTTCGGGGTGATGCCTGATTCATAGGGCATGAGCTTTTCATAGTATGGTTTCTTTGGTCTGAAGATCATGCCGAGTAGCAGTGCACCAAGACCAAAAGCTGCTGCAATCAAAATAAAAATAAGAACTGGCAAATATTCTGATGGTAAATAGGTTCCGGGCATAGGCGTTAAATGTTATACTCAAAACCATTAGCCCTTGTCAAGTTAAAATTTGCGAAATTTGCGAAGTGATCAAAAGCGGATTCGGATTTCTTGATACACTTTTGAGCAAAATGCTATAATGGCCAACTTATATGTCTTTTAGACTTTCCATTTTAAAAGAAAAAACACCGGATGAAAAAAGGGTGGCTTTGGTTCCCGAGTCTGTGAAAAAGCTTACAGACAAAGGGTTCAAGGTATATATTGAAAGAGGAGCGGGTGACAATGCACGCTATACCGACTCCTCATATAAAGAATCTGGTGCTGAAGTTTTAGATAGCGACAAAGATGTTCTATCCAGTTCCCAAATCATCCTCAAGGTCCAACCTCCTACACCCGAAGAAATAGATGTAATCGGCCCCGGTAGTTTCGTAATCGGGTTATTGCAGCACTATAAATATCCAGACAGAGTAAAGATGATGACTGAAAAAAATATCAATGCCTTTGCAATGGAACTTGTTCCACGTATAACAAGGGCTCAATCCATTGATGCCCTTTCCTCTCAGGCTGCAGTTGCAGGGTACAAAGCGGCAATCATTGCTGCAAATTTGTCGAGCAGGTTCTTTCCTATGCTCACGACCGCAGCAGGAACGATCAGACCCTCTAAGGTTTTAGTTATAGGGGCTGGGGTTGCCGGTCTTCAAGCTGTAGCAACTTCCAGAAGGCTTGGAGCAGTGGTTGAAGCGTATGACGTGAGAAAGGCGGCAAAAGAAGAGATTGAAAGCCTTGGAGCAAAATTCCTCGAATCTCCTCTTGTTGCTGAAGGCGCGGGTGGCTATGCAAGGGAACTTACACAAGAAGAAAAAGATATGCAACACAAATTCATGGCTGACAATATTGGGAGAGCCGATATTGTAATAACCACAGCTCAGGTGCCGGGTAAAAAAGCACCTATAATTATTACCAGAGATATGGTTGAAAAAATGAAACCCTCTTCTGTTATTGTTGATATTGCAGCAGAGAACGGTGGAAACTGTGAACTTACAAAACCGGGTGAGATTGTAGAACATAAAGGTGTTCTTATAAACGGACCTTTGAACCTTCCGAGTACCTTACCTACACATGCGAGCGAGATGTACTCCAAAAATCTCGTAAATTTCTTGAACATCCTCACAAAAGATGGTAAGACCCTCGATGTAGATTTTAACGATGAAATACTCAGTAAATCCTGCATAACGTTCAAAGGCGAAATAAAAATATAGGAGGCGTTTGGGATGAGTGAGATCTGGATTGCCCTGTACATTTTTATCCTCTCTGGCTTTACAGGTTTTGAGGTCATATCAAGGGTGCCTGTAATTCTTCATACTCCCCTCATGTCAGCCACAAACTTTATTCACGGCATAGTTTTAGTCGGGGCCATGGTTGTAATGGGCAGGGCTGAAACTAGTACAGAATTGATCATCGGGGCCCTTGGGGTATGGCTGGGGGCACTGAATGTGGTAGGGGGGTTTGCAGTAACGGATAGAATGTTGGAGATGTTTAAAAAAGGGAAATAAGATTATGAGAAACCTCGTTCAAGCCTCCTATTTTATCAGCGCTATATTGTTTATTATTGGGTTGAAAATGCTTTCTTCTCCAGCTACGGCCCGGAGAGGCAATCTATTGGCTGGCCTCGGCATGATTTTAGCAATAACATTCACATTTTTAATCCCAGGTATGAAACATCAATTGCCTATGATAATAGTAATACTCGTAGGTACTGTTATTGGATGGGTTTCAGCCAAAAAGGTTCCTCTTACAGATATGCCTCAAATGGTTGCCCTCTTCAATGGTATGGGAGGCGGCGCTGCTGCTGTCATTTCCTATCTCGAGCTTTCCAGAGGTGAAGTCGGCTCGGTGTTGAGAGTTTTGGCCATCCTTGGAGGTTTGATAGGTAGTGTTTCCTTTAGCGGTAGTATAGGGGCATTTATGAAGCTCCAACGTCTTATGGGAGACAGACCAATTACCTATCCATTGCAACAAGCCCTTCACGCTATTTTACTTTTGCTGGCGTTAGCCTTGGGTTATTTTGTCTTTAATCATTCTGCACCTTCTCTCCCAGTCTTACTAAACATATTAAATTTCTTCATTGCTGTCCCACTTTTGCTTGGCTTCCTATTAACTCTACCTATTGGCGGTGCTGATATGCCTGTTGTAATAGCGCTTTTTAACGCTGCAACAGGTCTGGCTGTTGGATTTGATGGTTTTGCCATAGGTAATCAGGCAATGATGGTGAGCGGAATCATAGTAGGTGCTTCAGGTAGCTTCCTCACATATCTTATGGCAAAGGCGATGAATAGATCTATAACAAATGTCTTCTTCGGGGCCTTTGGGAAGGTTCGGGAGCGCGAAGTTGTAAAGGAAATGAAGGCAAGGGAGATTGAAGATGCAGCGATAATGATCGGATTTGCGAGAAAGGTTATTGTGGTCCCGGGATATGGATTGGCTGTGGCCCAGGCACAGCACAAATTAAGAGAGTTTATGGATGTGTTAGAAGATAAAGGTGTGGAGATAAAGTTTGCTATTCATCCTGTTGCTGGAAGGATGCCTGGCCATATGAATGTCCTTCTTGCAGAGGCCAATATCCCTTATGATAAACTCCATGACCTTGAAGAAATTAACTCTGAATTCCCAACAGCGGATGTTGCTTTAATTGTTGGTGCAAATGATGTAGTGAACCCTGCCGCTGAAACTGATCTCTCAAGCCCCATATATGGAATGCCTATCCTTAAGGCCTACCAGTCAAAAAATGTTCTGGTTATAAAGAGAGGGAGAGGTAAAGGTTTTGCCGGAATTGAAAACGACCTCTTTTTTATGGATCAGACCTACCTGCTTTTTGGAGATGCCCAAGATGTACTTGGCAAATTGGTCCAAGCTCTAAAGAAGGTTTAGCTTTCCCCGTCCCTTTAGTGGCTGTGAGCTTCGTGTCCTTCTTCTTCCTCTTCTTCTTCATAACCAGTAAACATCGCTATGATATGGGCAAAGGTTGTATGTCCGAGGGTTGCTAAATAAAAATGAACAATAATAAATGCACTAAAGAATATCCAGAGAAGGACATGTATTACATCTATTACTTGTATCCCACCTACAAGGTTAACAACCTTAGAAAAAAGTTTTGGATCCCATAGGAGAAGTCCTGTAATAAGTTGTAAAGGGATAAGAGCGGTCATAATCATAAGATAAGACACCTGTTGCATGGGATTGAACTTATGGTCCGGGGTGGAATGATGGGGATTATGATCTCCGACCATGATGCCGAAACCGTAAAACTTTGCTTGCCGTATGCTTTTCTTAATAAATTCTATTGGATGATGTAACGGTGGAATATATATTTTTATATTGCCTGTAAGGAGATAATAGAGAAACCATATGAAGTAGTTTGCTATGAGAATAAATCCTGTCCAACTGTGGATTTCAACAGCAGTCTCGAAGGAGAAAAGATGGATGACGTTGCCGAATCTGATTTGGGCTCCTGTAACAATCAGGATGATGAATGCTAGTGCATTTATCCAGTGCCAGATGCGAATCGGTAGAGGATGAAGATATATCTTTTTCATTTCTTACCTCCTTTTCCCATTCTTCGTAATGACCTAAGAGGTGAAGTTATTATTCTTAAACTGATATGGCCTATCGGAACAGCTATTCCGCCAATTAGTGCAATGATAAAGAGAATATCGAAAAGTTTTTGATTGGTACTACCGAGGACATAAAATTTACTTAATGGTAAGATTGTATAGACAGATTGTAATTTTTTCCCCAACACTTCCTGTTTTGCATTGAAAGCTGTTGGCTTTCCATCAGCCTTCCGGATAACAATGAAGACATCTTTAAAGAATGGAGAATCTGGATTATGACAGATTCCGCAGTCTCTTACAGCCTTTGTCTTATCAGCAATCTGATGTGCTTCTGTTGGTTTGCTAACGTCCATCTTTCCTCTAAAGGATGTTGTTACCCCCCTTGCATATAAGTATTTGAAAAGGGTCCATACCTCAGTGGAGTCTATGATGCCATCTTTATTTATATCTATCTTTGACTTTAATCCTGCAGGATCTGTCTCTAAGAGTTTCATTAACTCTTCTTCAGGCAAAGATTTGCTCGTTTTCCTGTCATTAAGAATGAGATAAATTCCACGTCCAGCATCTGGAGCATGGCAGGCAGCACATGCAACAGTATTAAAATGAAGTTCCGTAAAGGTGCGCAATCTAATAGGAGGGTTATAGAGCCATTTTTCGTGGCTATTTTCAGCATTTTTATGACATGCAAGACATGCAGCCTTTATTTTCGCTGTCAGTTTCGTAGCCTGGACATCGTGTGCATTATGACAGGATGAACATACAGGGGCATTCTGATCGCCTTTAATTCTTGCCCTGTTATGAACACTTGCTTCATATGAGGCATTCATCTCTCCATGGCATTTATTACAAGATATCAACCCGAGATTCTTATCGGCCTTTACTACTAAGTGGAAACCATGGCAGTCTGTACACGCTGCCGCCCTAAGATTGCCGCCTCTGAGCTCAGAAAGGTGAATACTACCTTCATAACGTGTGGATGCATCAGCATGGCACCTTCTGCAAATATCAGAAGTTAAGATAGAATACTCACGTCCGCTCTTGAAAACCTTCACAGGGTGAACATTTTTCGAAAAACCTGTGTGGCAGTCTGTGCATTGAAGAGTTTTATGTACAGATATTTGAATAAGTGATCCGTCTACAAAAAGGGAAAGAAACTCACCATTCTTCATGGTCATACTAATTTTAGTCTTGTGGCATGTTAGGCAATATTGATTTTCCTTTAAACCGATTTTTTGTTCAGTTATTTTCCTGATAGAGTGTGAACCATGACATTCAACGCATGTAGCTTTATTCATCAAAGAACCATGTATTGGTTTTTTCCTGAGCTGATCATCAGGATGACACATCGTGCATGCCTTGGAGGCATCTGCTGAGTAATCCTTTCTGCTTTTGTACCCCCTTGTTGGGTGCTCACTCTTTGAAAAATCTCTGTGACAGACCCCACACGAAAGATTACTATGTACAGAACTCTTATAGTCTGCTTCATTTACAGGAAGGGGTAGTAGCTCACCGTTGCTCAGTGTCATACTAAGGTCATGTTTATGGCAGATAAGGCAATACCGGATTTCATTTATGCCTGCTTTCCAGGCTGCAATAGCCTTTATTGAATGAGAATCATGACATTCAACACATGAAGGTGACTTTGCTTGAGCTATCAAGCTACCATGCATAGGTTTTTTCTTGAGCACTTGATCTGGATGGCAGTTTTTGCATATGTTAGAGGCATTTTTAATATAATCCTTTTTACTTTTTATCTTTTTTACTTGGGGGTGGTTTTCCATTGAAATATCGGAATGGCAGCCAGCGCAACCAATCGGATTGTGGACAGAATTCCCGAAATCGTCACCATTTACATAAAGGGATAAAATCTCCTTATTATCTAACTGCTTGGTCATATCCTTATTTGAGTGGCAGCCAAGGCACATCTGTGCCTCATCAGAGAGGACACCTTTTGCAACATTGATACATAAAGGGAAAATAGGGAAGATTATGAAGACAAGAAATAGAACGATTAGTATATTTTTTCTGTCACTCATTATAACCCCCCAAAAATCTTTTTTTAATGATTAATAGACTTAAAAGCCTTATAATGGGGATGACTTTAGCATATCTAAGTGCAAAATGCAAGCATGAAGTTTTCCTATTTTGACACTAATAAGCCTCTGACGTATAATCTGTTATGTTCCTCGTTAGCCTGTCTCTGCAGGTTTTGATACAAACCATAATGGGATAAACAATCAGGGAGAAACTAATAGTTTGCAAAAGGCTGTTACTTACAAAAATACATAGAAGCAGTGAGAGTTGATTCCATATAAAGACGATAATCCTACGAATACATTTCCCTTTATTACGATAAGTATTATCGTAACTAACATATTAGTTTTTTTGTATGAAGTTATGTCTCCATCGGGCATGGAAAAACTCGCCTATAGTTATGGTGCAATCCCCCATTATATCTTGAACTTTGAAAAGGTACAACCAATCCATCCCGTACTATCGATCTTCTCGGCCATGTTTATGCATGGAGGAGTTTTCCATATTGCAGGTAACATGCTCTACCTGTGGATATTCGGTAACAATGTAGAAGATAAATTAGGCCATTTAAGGTTTATTTTCTTCTATATCTTCTGTGGAATTGCTGCTGCCTACGCCAATGCAATTATTGGCCCTAATTCACTTATCCCCATGATTGGAGCAAGTGGTGCTATCTCAGGTATTTTGGGTGCTTACCTGCTTCTTTTTCCTCGGGCAATGGTGCATACGTTAATATTTTTGGGTTTCTTTGTCACAGTTGTAAAAATTCCCGCCCTTATAGTAATAGGATTCTGGATTGTTATCCAGTTTGTTAATGGTTTACTAAGCACAGGTTTTGCTGCTGAGGGCGGTGTTGCATGGTTTGCCCATATCGGAGGCTTTCTTGTAGGGATCCTGACAATAAAACTCTGGCTGCCGAGGAGGGCCTAAAGATAGCAAAAAAATCATAAAATAAAAGCTTTTTGAAGAAAAAAAGAATTATCAAGATTTATTTCTGATTTTTAATCCATAAGAATCCTTGCCTTCTCTATCCATGGACGATTATATTATTAGCACTCTCTCATATTGAGTGCTAATAAAAACAAACTGAAAGCCTCATAAAATTCTAAAAGAAAGGAGCGATGGATATGAAATTCAAACCGCTTAGAGACAGAGTATTTGTAAGGTATTCCTCAGAAGAGGAAAAGACAACAGGAGGGCTGTATATACCTGATACAGCTAAGGAGAGATCTCAAAAGGGAACTGTAGTTGCAGTTGGTCCTGGCAGGATTACAGATGATGGCAAACGGCAGCCTATGGATGTTAAGGTTGGTGATAGCATACTTTTCGACAAGTACTCAGGCTCAAAGATTAAGATTGATGAAGAAGAGTACCTTATTGTCAGAGAAGAAGATATCTTGGGAATTATTGAAGAATAAAAATTTTATGTACATAAGGAGGATTACAGATGTCGGCTAAACAGCTTATTTTTGATGAAGCAGCAAGAAATTCTATACTCAAAGGTGTTAGTCTACTGACCGATGCAGTAAAGGCTACACTTGGTCCCAGGGGGAGGAATGCGATACTCGACAAGAAATTTGGTGCGCCTACTATAACAAAGGATGGGGTTACAGTTGCTAAAGAAATCGAGCTCAAAGATCCATGGGAGAATATGGGTGCCCAGCTTGTAAGAGAGGTCGCATCAAAGACATCTGATGTAGCAGGTGATGGAACAACAACAGCAACAGTACTTGCACATGCTATTTATAGAGAAGGGATTAAGAATGTAGCTGCTGGTGCAAACCCAATGGACCTCAAGAGAGGGATCGAGAAAGCTGTAGAAGTAGTGGTCGAGGAGCTTAAAAAGCTCAGTAAGCCTGTCCAGGAGAAAAAAGAGATTGCTCAGGTTGGCACAATATCAGCGAATAACGACTCATCCATTGGAGAGCTTATTGCAGAGGCGATGGACAAAGTGGGTAAAGATGGAGTAATTACAGTTGAAGAGGCTAAAAGCATGCAAACCACCCTTGATATTGTTGAGGGCATGCAGTTTGATAGAGGCTATATATCTCCTTATTTTATTACCGACCCCGAAAGGATGGAGTCTGTACTTGAGGATGTATATATTCTTATCAACGAGAAAAAGATATCGAGCATGAAAGATCTTCTACCGATCCTCGAGCAGATCGCAAAGATGGGAAGACCTCTATTGATTATTGCAGAAGAGGTTGAAGGTGAGGCCCTTGCTACGCTTGTAGTGAATAAACTCCGTGGAACACTCCAGGTAAGTGCCGTAAAAGCACCAGGTTTTGGTGAAAGGCGCAAGGCGATGCTCGAGGACATTGCAGTCCTCACAGGCGGGACAATGATATCAGAAGACCTCGGCATCAAGCTTGAGAACGTAAAGATTACTGATCTCGGAAGGGCTAAGAAGATCACTATAGATAAAGAAAATACAACTATTGTTGAAGGAGCTGGAGACCCGGCAAAGATTCAGGGAAGGGTTAAACAGCTAAAGACACAGATAGAGGAGACAACATCAGATTATGACAGGGAAAAACTTCAGGAGAGACTTGCGAAGCTTGTTGGTGGTGTTGCTGTCATCAATGTCGGTGCTGCTACAGAAACAGAGATGAAGGAAAAAAAGGCACGCGTTGAAGATGCTCTGAATGCAACAAGGGCGGCTGTTGAAGAAGGTATTGTACCCGGGGGAGGTGTTGCATTACTGAGATGTTTCTCTGCATTAAAAGGACTTAAACTCGAAGGTGACTTGCAGGTTGGTGTGGAGATTATAAGAAAGGCACTTGAAGAACCGATCAAGCAGATCGTTAACAATGCGGGGCTTGAGGGTTCTGTTGTTGTTGAAAAGGTAAAGCACTCAAAAGAGATCAATTATGGCTTTGATGCGGATAAAGAAGAATATGTGGACATGATGAAGGCAGGCATTATTGATCCCACAAAGGTCACAAGATATGCACTCCAGAATGCTTCATCTGTTGCGGCCTTGATGCTGATGACCTCTGTTATGGTCACAGAAATTCCAGAAGAAGAGAAAGGTCCAAAGATGCCCCCTGGCGGCATGGGTGGAGAGATGTACTAAAAGACGGAAACAAGGAGCAGTTCGAGGCAAGGGTGGGGCGTATTGGAATACGCCCCACCCTTTTTAAACTTACAAGGTTTTTGCCTAACGGAACCTGCCATGTGGTTTTAAGCTTTTATCTTTTTAAACCATTGCTTCTTGTTTTATTATTTAATTGTGTTGTAAGGATATATGTGAAGGTATAATTTAGGGATGAGATTGAAATCTATCATAATCCTCATATTTCTCGCGATCATCATCGGAGTCTTAGTAGGAAGTTATTTTGCGATCGAAAAAGGAATACCCTCTATTGAAGAACTTAAACAATATAAGCCTGCAGCAGGTACGAAGATATATGCTGATGATGATGTCCTCGTTGGAGAACTAAAAGTTGAAAGAGGAATATTTGTTCCTTTAGATAAAATACCTAAGCATATGGTAAATGCTGTAATAGCTGTAGAAGATTCGAGGTTCTGGAGGCATGGTGGCATTGACTATATTGCGATTGCAAGAGCACTTTTTAAAGACATCCTATATGCAGAGTTAAAAGAAGGTGGAAGCACAATAACACAACAGCTTGCAAAGGTAGTTTTCCTCACCTCTCAGAAGACCCTAAAGAGAAAGCTCAGGGAAGCAGCACTTGCGATAAAGATGGAAAAGAACCTCGATAAGAGGGAAATACTCGAACTCTACCTGAACAAAATCTATTTTGGTCACGGCGCATATGGTGTTGAGATGGCTTCAAGGGTATATTTTGGGAAATCAATAAAAGATGTAACTCTTTCCGAGGCTGCACTTCTTGCAGGTCTCATAAAGGCACCTTTATTGTACTCACCGTATAACGATCTTACAAGGGCTAAGGAGAGGCAGTATACTGTTCTTTCAAAAATGGAGGAGGAGGGATACCTTAACAAATCTCAGGAAGAAAATGCATTGAAACAGCCTATCTATCTCTCAAGCATAAGAGCAGGGGTAGAAGCTAATAATTATTTTACCGATTATATAAGAAAGTATCTTGAGGAAAAATATGGTCCAGAACTCGTCTACAAGGGAGGGTTAAATATATATACAACACTGGATAGAAATGCACAGTTATCGGCAGCAAAGGCGCTCCAACAGGGTCTTAGAGAGCTTGATAAGAGAAGAGGATGGAGGGGTCCTTTAGAACACAGAAAAGATATTGACATAAAAAAGGAAATAAAGAGTAAGGAACTCGTAGCCACTGTAGTTGCTAACCCGGGAGATATCTCCTCTGGGCTTGTCCTTAAGGTGACTGAAAAGGAGGCCTTGATAAAAACGAGAGGTATTATGGGGAAGCTCTCTACCAAGGATGCAATATGGACATCTAAGGTAATCGACTCTAAGGGGGGAAAGGCCAGGTTCCTGAAAGATTTTACATTGACGCAGATACTGAAACCTGGAGATGTTGTTAAGGTAGGTATTAAAACGATTAAGGGTAGTGATATCCAACTTTCTCTTGAACAGGACCCTGAGGTAGAAGGATCTGTTGTAGCCATTGAACCAAACACAGGATTTATCAGAGCACTTGTTGGTGGGTATGATTTTATCAGGAGTGAATTTAACAGGGCGGTTAATGCAAGACGCCAACCAGGTTCTGCGTTCAAGCCGATTATATACGCAGCTGCAATAGACGATGGCTTCACTCCAGCAAGCGTTATCATTGACGAACCAGTAACCTACAATGGTGGTCCAGAGGGTGACTGGAAACCAGAAAACTACGACCATAAGTTTTATGGGCCAACACGTCTCAGAGAGGCTTTAGCATACTCAAGAAACGTTGTCACTGTAAAGTTAGTCGAGGCAATGGGAGTAGATAGAGTGATAGATTTTGCGAGAACTTTGGGCCTTCAGGGTGGGATGCCGAGAGATCTAACCATTTCGCTTGGTTCAATGAGTGTTACTCCTTTGGAACTTGCTTTATGCTTTAATGTATTTGCAAGTGGTGGGATGAAGGTTAAACCCATAGCTATAAAATATATCATAGATTCAAAGGGTAGGGTTCTTGAAAGCAATGAACCAGAAGCAGAGGAAGTTATAAGTCCCCAGACTGCTTTCTTGATAACCTCGATGATGGAGGACGTTGTAAAATATGGTACGGGATGGGGAGCTAAAGCACTTGGTATGCCTGTTGCAGGAAAGACAGGAACAACAAACGAATACAGAGATGCGTGGTTTGTGGGATATACGACGGATTTAGTCTCTGCCGTATGGGTTGGTTTCGACGATATGAGGCCTCTTGGTCATTTAGAGACAGGAGCTCGTGCAGCATCTCCTATATGGGTATCTTTTATGAAGGCAGCAGAAAAAGGCGAACCTCAAGAATTCTCTCCACCTGAGGAAGGAATAGTCAGTTGCTATATAGATCCTGCAACAGGCCTCTTATCGAGGGGTGAGACAGCAGGTGTAAAAGAATATTTTAAAAAGGGCACGGAGCCGAAACAATTTGCACCATCTACCTCTATATGGAAGATACGGGAAGATCAAATAAATCCTAATTTTGATTAGGAGGTGTTATGAAAATCTTTTTTTTGGTTTTAGCAGGCCTAATTTTTATGAACTCAATCGTTCTTGCAGAAGCAAATGATTATAAAAATGCTCTATTCCTTTATCAAAAAGGAGATTATAAGACAGCTATTAAAGATTTAAAGGGGTATGTAGGGGAAAAACCTGATCCTTACGCCTATTATCTCCTCGGTTATGCCAGCTATAAGATTAAGAAACATTCTGAGGCGATGAGGTATTTCGGTGAGGCCTATACCCTTGATCCAGGTTTTACACCTCCACCATTTAAAAAGTAGGGATTAATCATGCTAAATCCTGCAATCTTCAGACAGTATGACATTAGAGGGATATGGGGGAAAGACCTTACCGAAGAGGTTATCGAAAGGATAGGAAGGGCCTTTGCTGTTTATCTGAGGAGCATCCTTAAAAAAGGGAAAATAAAGGTCAGCATTGGAAGAGATGTAAGATTAAGTTCTTCTGTGATGCTCGAGGCCCTCTCACGAGGGCTCCTTGACAGTGGTATCGATATTATAGATATAGGTGTATGCCCAACCCCTTTACAATATTTTTCTCTCTTTCATCTTCCCATTGATGGTGGAGTAATGATCACAGGTAGCCACAATCCACCTGAATTTAACGGCATGAAACTAAGTGTAGGTAAAGAAACCCTATACGGGGAAAAGATACAGGATGTAAGAAGGGTGTCTGTAGAAGGCAATTTTATAAAAGGGAAAGGAAGAGCAGAAATATACGAGATAATTCCAAAATATATTGAATACCTCAAAAACAGTTTCCCATCTCTTAAAGGAATAAAGGTTGTAATTGATGCTGGTAATGGTACGGCCGGTCTCGTTGCACCTCAGGTTATGAAAAATCTCGGCTGTGATGTGATAGAACTTTATTGTGATCCCGATGGAAACTTTCCAAACCATCATCCTGACCCTGTAGTTATGGATAATATAAAAGACCTTATTGCAACGGTTGTCTCATCTGGTGCGAATGTTGGGATCGGCTATGATGGAGATGCCGATAGGATAGGAGTTGTTACTGAGAAGGGTGAGGTAGTATGGGGAGACAGGCTGATGATTATATTTGCAAGGGACATCATTGAGAGTCAAAGATCAAAGGGGATTCTGGAAAAACCAACTTTTGTTGGTGAGGTTAAATGTTCTCAAGTAATGTATGATGAAATAGCAAGGCTGGGTGGGAATCCTATTATGTGGAAGGCTGGCCACTCACTTATAAAACATAAGATGAAGGAAACAGGTGCACTGCTTGGTGGAGAGATGAGCGGGCATATATTTTTTGCTGATAGGTACTTTGGATATGATGATGCTGTATATGCTGGGTTAAGACTCCTTGAGATACTTTCTAAGAATGGGGAACCCTATTCTATAGAACGACTGCTCAGAGATATCCCCAAAAGCGTCTCAACCCCCGAAATACGTTTCGAATGTCCTGATGACATAAAGTTCAAGGTAGTCGAGAAGGCAAAAGAGGCATTCAAGGAATACCCTGTTAATAATATTGATGGTATAAGAATCAACTTTGATAAAGGATGGGGGCTTATTAGGGCATCAAACACTCAGCCAGCACTTGTGCTTAGATTCGAGGCAAAAGATGAAGATTCTCTCCGTGAGATAAAAGGGCTTGTCGAAGGTAAACTTGATAGTGTAATGGCAGAGTTTAAGCCGTAAAATACCTTAGCATTGTTCGGGTTTTTATAAGCCTTTTTTCTTAACAGCCTTGGATAAGAAAACAACACAGTTATCACACACCTTAGGAAACTCCTTCTGGCATATAGACCTGTTAAGTTCCCAACACGGCTTTGCCCTGTCCATATAGGCAGAGCATTTTTTCATTTCCTTCTCTGAACAACCTTTTAACTCCCAGCATGGTGCATAATCGAGCAACTTTTTAATACCCTCAATACTGATCTTTTTGTTATGTATAAGATCCCTCAAACATTGGAGCCATTTCAGGTCATTCTCAGAAAAAAATCTGTTCCTATTTCTTCTGGATGGTTTTATCAGGCCGTGTTTTTCGTAAAGACGGATTGTCTGGTCTGTAATCCCTATCAGCTCTGCTACTACCCCTATAGGATAAAGGGGCAGATCCTTTTTTTCCTCTTCTGTAAATTCGGGAAGTGCTTTTTTCATCCCCACGTTTTTATTCTACTATATTTTTAAAAAAATATAGCTTTATCTCTTATTATTGAGGCATTCGAGAAATAGCCTTTCGTAAAAAAACCCCTAACCGTATTTCCAGCATCGAATTGGGCAACAACTGTCTTTCCTTCCTTAATAAGCATTATTCATGCTAAAAATCAGTCTTTCATTTCT
>Ga0315268_10001171_pt1 | contig 30227 bp, 31 predicted proteins | sample C1_top_MG_FD_204535 | JGI IMG/M metagenome (GOLD analysis project Ga0315268, IMG submission 204535) | Sediment microbial communities from Yellowstone Lake, YNP, Wyoming, USA - C1_top | ecosystem: Environmental > Aquatic > Freshwater > Lake > Sediment | place: USA: Wyoming | collected 2017-08-01
AACGCTTTCGGCCTTCGCGCGCTGCAAGCCCGAATTGCCAAAGAAGCCGGTTTTGAAATGGGTTATCTCCAAATCACTTCTCAATCGGCGCACATATACGAATCTGATTGGGACGACGCGAAAAAGCTCGTACGCTGCGCCGTATGGGAACGCGAACCTAAAATGTTTTTTGACCCTTCCGTAAACGCCGACCCGCGCGGCCTTTTCGTCATCAGCACCAAGGACAATATAATCAGCGCATATTTCAAAACTCCGAGCGGCGACGACTTGATGGTCATTACCGGCAAAACCGCGCGCGAAGTCGGATTGAAAATAGCCAACCTGGAATTGGTTAATAAGCCTGACCACCTGCTTGATATAGGCGCCGAACTGCAAAAAGCTGAAATTGCGATTTCACAGGGACTTCTCTACACGCAGGACAGGCCGCTTCCGTTCGGACCTGGCAGCGTCAAAATTGTAGGCGAAGTCTGCAATGATTGTTAGCTAAAACTTTTTTTCTCGGAATTCACCAGGAATTTATAAATCTCGATCATCGCAAAAAGCAGACTGAGAACCACAGGACCGAGCAAAAAACCAATAGGCCCGAAAAACGCCAGGCCGCCTATTACCGAAAGAAGAATGAAAAAGGGATGGACCTTCATTCCTCTTCTTATGAGCATAGGGCCAAGCATATTGTCCACAAGTCCGACAACGATAATCTGCCAGACAAGGAGGCCGGCAGCATGGTTTATCGGAGCTGTCAGGAAAAGATAAATAATGGAAGGTATCATTATCAGCGCGGTCCCGACTCCCGGTATCAAAGATGTCAGCGCCGCGACGCTTCCGAGAAACGCCGAATTTGGAACGCCGAATATAGAAAGGCCGAGCCAGGCAAGAGTTCCCTGTATCACGGCAATGACAAGAGATCCCCTGACGACGGAAATTATGGCTCCTTCAAGCTTGTTCAAAATTTCGTAATCGTTCTTGTCCGGCAAAGGACTCAGCGCAACAATTGCCTTTATAAATTCCTTGCCGTCTTTCAAAAAATAATAAAAAGCCACGAGCCCGATGAAAAGATTGAAAAACATATCTATTGTCACGCGCGCGACATTCGTAAAGATAGCTCCGGTGTTTTGCGAAAACCAATTGGCGCCGGACCGCAAATATTCGTTAATATTCAGTGAAAATCCCGGAAGACCGGCCGATATGTTCTCTTGCGCGGACGACAGCAAATGTGAAAGATTTTCTATTCCGCCGCCGCTTAATTGAGCTGAAAATATAACTGCTTCCTGAAGCACCGTCTTGCCTACGAACGCCAAAGGAATAATTATTATAAAAACCACAAGTGCGACTATTAAAAAAGCCGCCAATCCCCTGTTTCCTCCGAATATGCGCGCCGCGCGTTCATGTAGCGGATGAAATAGAACCGCGAGAGTTGCCGCTATCGACAAAGGAACAAGAAACGGCAAAAAAATCTGAAAGCTCAAAAAGAGAACCGCCAGAAACAAGCCCGTAAAAAAATATATCTGCAACTTTTCCATTTATATTAATCCTACACTTATTATTTAGATATTTCGAGAGTGGCAATGAAGGCAATTTATTTGCTCACGGTGTTTAAATAATCGATAAAACCCTTGAATTGCGCATCGTTCGCGCCGTCACCCTTAAGCAGCATATCCGGCTTCAGAGTCAGATTGTCCGAAGTCTTAAGTTCAAAATCGTAATAAGCAACCAGCTTGTCTGAAGACGACCAGTAGCCGAATCTATAATGCCCCGGAGGAAATCCGGCAATTACATAATAATCCTTTCGCAAATCATCGTTAGCCATAAATCCGTTATCAATTTCTTGCGCGATTCCACCGTTTACGACTTGAAGCATTTTTTGCGCTCTGATTATCAGATATTTTTCCGGCAAATGTATTTTTGTATCAACTCCGGGAGCTGCTTTGCATTTGAAATAATCGCACTGCGTATCCTTTGCTATCAGCGCCACCTTGCTGATAGTATCCAAGCCGAAAACGGAGTACCACGGCTTGATATAGGTTATTGTCCCGTGCGGCGCGCTTTTATTCGCGCCTTTATCGGTAATGAGGTCGGTTGCAACACTGGTCAGCGTGAAAATGCCGTCCGCCAAATAATAAGTAAAGTCTCTGCTGAATTTATTGTCCGAAGCAATTATAATTTCTCTCGGCCTTTCAAACGCGCTATACGTCAAACTGTCCAAAATTGCGGTTGGCTCAAAAATGTTTCTCTGCCCTTCCCCGAATGTGCTGTCTATGGCAACCCATTTTCCGTCTAAAAATACGGAGGTATATTCATGCGCGGGACTGCCGCTGTCTGTCGTTTGAGGGGCAACGACTCTTGCCGGTATGCGCGCGTATCTGAGCATGGCTGCCGTTAAAGACGCTGCATCGGCGGATATTCCGCTATTGGCGCTGAAGAGTTCGCAAATGTCCTGCGCTTTTCCTGCAGGAAGAGCTCCGTATGGCCTGGACTTTGCGACCCAATTTGCGATGGATAAAACTTTGTCCTGCACAGTGGTTTTACCGTTAATCAGTTCCGCGACTTTTTGTTTCAACGGCGCGCAAGTTTCCTCCCACTTGTCGTCAAAGTAAACTCTGCTCACCACGGGACCGATATATAAACCGGTTTCGCCGGGCGCTATCGAATTCAGCGCGCCCTCGGACAATTCCTGAAAAAGACTTTTGGCGTTCTCTTGCCAGCATTGGCTGCCCAAACAATAATTAATTATTTCCGCGGCGCCGCTTGGAACCGAACTTTGAGCCGAAGAAGACGCCTGTGTGGGCGCAATCTGAACAGCCGGCGCCGGCGCATATTTATGCAACGCAAAATAATATCCTGCCACCGCAACGAGCGCAAAAATTAAAACGATTGATGCCGAAACCAATAGTTTTTTTATGTTCATGTCTTTAAATCAGCCTGTGCATCAGTGCGCTGGACAGCATTTCCGGATAATAGAAAATCGGTTTTTATGCTGCCTGCATCCACCTTATAACTATAACAAAGTGCCTGCACCTACTGCTTCTTTTATATTTTTAAATCCGTCTTTCTTCAACATTTCAGGCAAATCGGCGCATATCTCGCCGGCGAGCTGCGGCCCGTTAAAAACAAATCCCGTTGCCAATTGCACGAGAGAAGAGCCTAGTTTTATTTTGCGATAGGCGTCTTCTGCGTTGAATATTCCTCCGCAGCCGATTATCGGAAGCTTTCCTTCAGTATGCGTGTAAGCAAGGCGTATTAATTCATCGGAACGGCTCTGGCACGGCATTCCGCTCCAATTTCCTTTATACTTGCCGAATTCGGCAATTTCGCCTTTATCAAAAGCAGGATTATTTCTGTCGTGCTGGAGATTTCCTAAAATAACAGCGGCCACCGGAAATTTCATGACGACATCCAAAAGATGTTTCGTTTTTTCATCTGATAAAGTTGTCGGCATTTTGATAAAAAGCGGCTTGGATAATTCCAATAAAAATATCGCCGACAACAGTTGATGTAAACGCTCTGGTTCGTAAAAGGAAATATCTTTGGAAAGATTGGGGCAGCTGATGTTCAGTTCAAAGTAAGAAAATGGCACTTTCGACGCTTCTGCTTTTTTAAACGACTCGATTATATCAGTGATGGCATCGGCGTGATCGTTGTGTTCGACGGTATTGGTTCTGCCAATGGATATTCCCACTGGAACGCGAAACTTGTAACCGGACAATCGAGAAAGAACTTTTTCCATCCCCGTGGACTTGAATCCTTTGTTCACGAGCAACGATTTAGATTTAACAAGTCGCTTTATTCTCGGGTAGGCATTTCCCGCGTACGGTTTGTTTGTCACAGTGCCGATACTTTCAAAGCCGATTCCCAATCCGGAAATAATCTGCGTCAATCGCGCTTCGTGATCGAATCCGGCAGACATGCCCACGGGATTTTCAAAATGTATGCCGGCGACTTCCGTATTCAAAGAGGAATCGGAAACTTTAATAAAAAGCCCGGTCAGCGCAGGCACGCCGGGTATTTTACCCATTATATCGCCCATATTCAGGACAAAATCGTGTATCGGTTCGGAATCAAACATGAAGAAAATCTTCGTGCCGAAATTCCTATATAGCCAGCCCAAAAAATGAACCGATAAACTTTTCATGTGCGCGGGACAGGATTTGAACCTGCATGCCTTGCGGCGCTACCACCTCAAGGTAGTGCGTCTGCCAATTTCGCCACCCGCGCATGTGGACTTATTATAGCCGCCATTTCAAAAATAACGCAAGATGAGGTATAATCCAAACCAAATAATAACAGCAATATAAAAATATGAACTACAAACAAATACTTTCAAATAAAGTCTACTGGGCAATCACAGCCGTTGTTTTGGCGATTGTCGGCTACGCCTATTTCGGCAGAAGCAACGGTACAAACCCCGATATTGCCAAGGTAACGAACCGGACGATAATCCAGGAGGTTTCGGCTACTGGCAATGTAAAGCCTGCGGAAACAGTCGACCTCGCTTTTGAAACAAGCGGCCGCATAGCGTCGGTAAACGCCAAAGTTGGAGATATCATAGGAGCCGGCCAGATTATTGCCTCGCTGAATTCTTCGGAATTGAACGCTCAGTTGGACAAAGCCAAAGCCGACCTTGCTTCCCAGCAGGCTGCGCTCGACAAAGCCAATATCGACCTCAACAATTATTACGGCAGCGTTATCAATACGGTAAACACGGCTTACACGGGCGCGAATGACGCCGTACGCATCAAAATAGACCCGCTTTTTTCGGACGACGAAACGAATAACCCCAGATTGACATTTGATTCAACCAACTCGCAGCAAAAAATATATCTGGAAAACCAAAGACCGGCCATAAGGGATATGCTGAATAAATGGCTGCTTCAGATAAATTCCCTCAGCGCGTCTTCTTCGCAGTCCGATCTTGAAAGCGCGCTTTCGGATTCCAAAACGAATTTGAACACCATCTACGGATTCCTCAATCTCCTGATGGACACGACCATAAATTCTCCTTCTCTCACGGCCTCGGCTCTTACCACTTATAAAACAGACATCAACGGCGCAAGAAGCGAAATAGACTCTGCGGCTTCAAGTATCACAACTCTGATACAGAGCATTTCTTTGCAAAAAGCGGTTATCAATTCCAATCAGGCGGACATAAAAAGCTATCAAGCCGGAGTGGATAATATAAACGCGCAGATATCGAAAACATCGCTTCGTTCCCCTATTTACGGAACGGTAACTAGGCAGGACGCAAAGATCGGCGAGATCGCCGCCGCCAACGCGGTAATAGTATCCGTTATATCCGCCGGCAGGTTCGAAATAGATTCTTATATTCCCGAAGTGGACATTGCCAGAATAAAAATCGGCAATAGCGCCAAGGTCACGCTTGATGCTTACGGCAACGATGTGATTTTCGACGCCACCATAGCCTCCATCGACCCGGGCGAAACAATCACAGAAGGAGTCGCGACTTATCTCACGAAATTCCATTTCGCAAAACAGGACGTGCGAATAAGGCCGGGAATGACGGCCAACATAGACATCGTTTCCGCAAGCCACGAAAACGCGCTTAGTCTTCCGCAAAGAGCAATACAAAAGCAAGGCGACCGCGAATTCGTTTCCGTATATAATCCTTCCGACAAAAATGTTTCTTCCACTCAGGAAACTGACGTTAAAACCGGCCTCCGCGGCTACGACGGGTATGTGGAAATTCTCAGCGGTTTGTCCGAAGGGCAAGAAGTAGTCATGCCGACGCTCGGCAAGTAAAACGAGCGGCGGATATAATCACCAATGACACCCGATCCGCTAATAGAAACAAAGAGCTTAAGCAAGAAATACGAGGAGGGAGAGACCTATACTCCCGCGCTTAACGATATAACCTTCTCCATACACAATGGCGAGTTCGTTTCCATAATGGGGCCTTCGGGTTCGGGAAAATCGACTCTTCTTCACATTCTCGGATTTCTGGACAGGCAAACAGGCGGCACTTACAAATTCGACGGCCGTTCCCTAGAGAGTTATGCGGATGAAGAATTGGCGGGAGTTCGCAATAAAAAAATGGGTTTTGTTTTCCAGGCATTCAACCTTCTGCCAAGGTCAACGGTTCTTGAAAATGTCAGGCTGCCGCTCCTTTATTCGGATATAAAAGAATCTCTTTGGGATGAAAAAGCAAAAGAAGCGATTGACGCCGTCGGCCTGACTCAAAGAATAAACCATGAAGCGTTTAAGCTGTCTGGAGGAGAAAAACAGCGCGTCGCAATCGCGCGCGCCCTGGTCAACGACCCGCAGGTTATCTTTGCCGACGAACCGACCGGAAATCTGGATTCCAAATCGGGACAAGCGGTTATTTCCATTCTTGAAAAACTTAATATTGAAAAGAAGCACACCGTCATCCTTATAACGCATGAAACCGAAACGGCCGAACATGCGGAAAGAATAATCCGCATTGTCGACGGAAAAGTGGAAAGCGACAAACCCGTTGAACGCCGCCGTTCGGGAAGCGAATTTTATAAATAATATGGTTATAAAGTATACTCTTAAAACCTCAATATCCGCTCTTCAGACGCACAAATCGCGTTCCCTCCTTACGATTCTCGGCATAGTCATCGGAGTCGCTGCCATAATGATAATTATGTCTTTGGGCGAGGGCGCTCAAAATCTCATACTCGGCGAAATCCAAAGCATCGGTTCGAGAGTTGTGGCTATTCACCCCGGCCGGCAGCCTCAGGGCATAACTGATATCATTTCGACATTTGGCGACTCCCTCAAAGAACACGACCTCAACCTTCTTTCAAGAAAAGAAAATGTACCCCACTCCGCAGAAATAATACCGATAGTTTTCGGCACCCAGGCTGCAACTTACGGCAACGAAATTTACAGGCCAATCATATTCGGCGGCACGCCGCTTATGGCAACCATTTATAATGTCTATCCAAGCGAAGGTAATTTATTCACTGATGATGACGTGAAAAGTTATGCCAACGTTGTAGTGATAGGCGCTAAGGTGAAAACCGAACTTTTCGGCAATACCGACCCCATCAACGAAAAAATAAAAATAAACGGCAGAAATATGCGCGTTATCGGGGTCTTTGCCAAAAAAGGCCAGTCCAGCTTCATAAATTTCGACGAAGCAGTGTTTACTCCTTATACCACGGCCCAATCATATATTTTCGGGAGAAAATATTTCGACCGCATAGTCGTCCAAGCAGATACTGAAGCCAATGTCTCCCAAACTGTGGCTGATGTGCAATCCACGCTACGCAATTCTCATAACATAACCGATCCGACCAAAGACGATTTTTACGTTGAAACCCAGGCGCAAGCAATGCAGATGGTCGGCAATATAACAAGCGTCATAACGTTGTTTCTCGCAGCAGTAGCTGCAGTATCCTTGGTTGTCGGGGGCATAGGCATCATGAATATAATGCTTGTTTCGGTCACTGAACGGACCCGCGAAATAGGGCTGCGAAAAGCTCTTGGAGCAACGAATAAGAATATACTTTCTCAGTTCCTTATTGAGGCGGTTATTTTAACTGCGTTAGGCGGCCTTATCGGCGTCGCGCTCGGCACGGGAGCCTCTTTCGGAGCGTCTTATCTGCTGACCAAATTCGCCGGTTTGGCTTGGCTGTTTTCGTTTCCTCTTAATGCCGCATTGCTTGGCGTCGGCGTCTCCGCTGCAGTGGGACTTATTTTCGGAATATATCCGGCTTATCAAGCCTCGAGATTGAATCCGACGGAAGCATTGAGATACGAGTAGCTACAGTTTTCTATTTTTAAGAACCGGCGTAATTCCCTGCTGAAAATTCGCCTGCATCTCGGCCGCCTGCGCGGCCTCCGATAGCTTCTCAAAAATAGAAAACTTCCGCGTTGTGACGAAACAAAAAACCGCCTAAGCGGTTTTTTTGAATCTTATACCGAAGTTCCAAGTCTCTGGCGCATCTTCGATGTCGAGACTTTGCGGACCCAGTAAAGTTTAGAACGGTGGACTTTTTTCGGCGAACTTATTATTTCCACTTTTGAAATGGACGGTGAGTTGAACGGAAAAACTTTTTCCACTCCTACGCCTGCCAGGACTGCGCGTACCGTGAAAGTGGCACCGGCTTCTTTGCCGTGTTTTCTCGCCAAAACAAGACCTTCAAAAACAGAAGTTCCTTCTTTGGCTTCGGCCTTCTTGTCGGCCTTGCCCTTTTTAGCATCAGTCGAAGCCAAAGAACCTACAATCGTGTAGACTTTGACTTTGGCTCCCGGTCTTATTTTTTCCATTATTTTTTGGTCCATGAGTTTTTTATTGCTGAATTTGTGTTTGTCCTGCTTGCGCGCTGCTAATCACGTTTCTTACAACCTCGACGAAATTATCGATCGATGTGCTGACTTTTATGTAATACGCGAACGCTCCCAACTCTCTCGCTTTTTCTATGTCGCTCTGCTGGCCGAGATTGCTGAGTATTATTACGGGAATCTTGCTGAGCTGCGGATCCCTTGAAAGAGTTTCCAAAACTTCGAAACCGGATCTCCTTGGCAAGATTAAATCCAAAATTACCAAGTCGGGTTTTTCAGTGCTGAGGGAATCTATCCCTTCTTGTCCGTCGAAAGCCTGGCTTATGACAAACCCTTCTTTTTTCAGGCGGTTAGCCAGTATTGTGGAAAGAAAATGTTCGTCTTCCACTATCAGAACTTTAATCGGATCCATGCTGCTAATTATACAAAAAACTGTCCAAAAAGCAACGCATAAAAGCCCTTGCGGCGAAGTAATGAAACAACGCCTGCGTTTTTGCCAAGCAAAAACTTCACGAAATCTTAAGGAAACCGCTGTCCGCAAAATGCGGAAACGGACTTCCGAGAAAAGAGCTTTTTAGCTGCCCCAATAGGTCTCACATAAAGTGAAACACCGACCATTCATCTATCAAAGTTATAAATTTACATTTGGGAGCGAGCAGGCAAGGAAAATATTATTTTTCTTTGCTGCGAGCGAACCAAATGATTAAGTTCACTTAATAAATTGTAATTATTCCACGCACAGCTTCCGCTACGCGTGCCTTGTTACGACTTCGCCCATGTCACCGAGCTAGAGCTAATTCACCTAAAGGCGAATTTCACCCCCTCCCGGCTCCCTTGGCGTGACGGGCAGTGAGTACAGGACTCGAGAACGTATTCACCGCGACATATCTGATTCGCGATTACTAGCGATTCCGGCTTCATGAGGGCGAGTTGCAGCCCTCAATCCGAACTGAGAGATCGTTTGATGCGTTTGGCTCCGCCTTACGGCTTCGCATCGCATTGTCGACCCCATTGTAACATGAGTGTAGCCCAGGGCATCAGAGGGCCATGCTGATTTGACGTCGTCCCCTCCTTCCTCCCAGCCCAAAAATCACAATCGAGAAAGTAGAAAGTAGAATGTAGTAGAAATTTTTACTACTAAATTCTAAATTCTAGATTCTAAATTCTGTTCTTTGGGCTGGGCAGTCTCGTCAAACACTTGTAATTGACGATAGGGGTTGCGCTCGTTACCCCAATTAAGGGAACGCCTCACGGCACGAGCTGACGACAACCATGCAGCACCTGTGGCAGCTTCCAAAATAAATCGGATCCCTTCCCTTTCGGGTCGGTACCACTGTCATTTCAAGCCCTGGTAAGGTTCCTCGTTTACCATCGAATTAAACCTCATGTTCCACCGCTTGTGCGAGTCCCCGTCTATTCCTTTGAGTTTTAGCCTTGCGGCCGTACTTCCCAGGCGGCCTGCTTAACGCGTTAACTTCGCCACTCCGAGGGTCGATACTCGAAACAGCTAGCAGGCATCGTTTAGGGCGTGGACTACAAGGGTATCTAATCCTTTTTGCTCCCCACGCTTTCGCATCTCAGTGTCAGGAAGATCCCAGCTGACTGCCTTCGCCTTTGGTGTTCCACACGATATCAACGGATTTCACCCCTACACCGTGTGTTCCGTCAGCCTCTTATCTCCTCCAGTCCAACAGTATCCTCTGCGAAACCGCCGTTAGGCGGCGGCCTTTTACAGAAGACTTGAAGGACCACCTACATGCTCTTTACGCCCAATAAATCCGGATAACGCTTGAGGTCTACGTATTACCGCTGGTGCTGGCACGTAGTTACCCACCTCTTTCCGCTAGGTACATTCACGTAAGTTATTCCCTAGCTACCGCAGTTTACACTCCGAAAAGCTTCTTCCTGCACACGGTGTCGCTCGTTCAGGCTTTCGCCCATTGACGAATATTCTCGACTGCTGCCTCCCGTAGGAGTACGGACCGTATCTCAGTTCCGTCGTTGGGGGTCAGGCTCTCACCTCCCCTACTGGTCGTAGCCTTGGTAGGCCATTACCCTACCAACTAGCTGATCAGACCTAAGCCGATCCCAGAGTGGCTTGCGCCTTTACTCTTGCGAGACTATCGGTTATTACCCCGCCTTTCGGCGGACTATCTCCGTCTCTGGGGTACGTACTAGGGTGTTACTAACTCGTTCGCCGCTAAACTAATTCATCCGTCGCATTGATATAATCTCAACTTCTTCAAAATAAGTTCCGCTCGACTTGCATGCCTTATCCACACCGCCAGCGTTCATCCTGGACCAGGATCAAATCCTCTAAAAGAAAGCTGTTTAAGCTCCCAATGGTGCCGGCCATCCGCCGAAGCGAATTTCCCGAAACCATTGAAGAGTTCAAATAAACTTTCCGTAAAATCCGTTTTTTGTTTGAGCAGAAACAGTTAACTGCTTATTGGGACAACTAAAAAACTCTTTTTTCTCTTTATCCTCCGGCATCGTTCAAAAATCAAAGACCCTGAACGGGCCAAAGGATGTCTCGCCTGCCTTACGCTCACGGGTTGAGTTTGGACAGACTTTCCTTGTTCAATTGTGAAGCTTCGTTCGAAGACATGACGCTCTCAATTCTACTCGAGAAATGCCTATTGTCAAGCTTTAAAATACGTGTATAATAGCTATCATGAAAAAGGATATACACCCCGAATATCATAATGAATCCAAGATCCGCTGCGCTTGCGGCAAGACCTATTCAATAGGCTCCAGCAAGGCTGAAATTCAGGTTGAAATCTGCGGCAGCTGCCACCCGTTCTACACGGGCGAAGAAAAACTTATCGATACCGCCGGACGCGTGGAGAAATTCAAGAAGCGCCAGACGAAAGCTACGGCTGCCGTCAAAACGGTAAAAAAACCACGCGCAAAGAAAAAATAGATTCACTGCTAAAAAAACCGTCAGCCTTGGGCTGGCGGTTTTTTATTTCCAAATACTGTTTAGAAAATCACGAGATGGGCAATGTGACGGAAAATTTGGAGCCCTTGCCTTCGCCCTCCGACTCCGCCCAAATTCTTCCCCCGTGAGCTTCGATTATTTTCCTCGCGATATAAAGTCCCAATCCGGTTCCCAAAATTTTTGTTTTAATTCTTTCGTCACGCACGAATTCCTCGAAAAGAAGCGGTAATAATTCTTTCGATACGCCGAGCCCGGAATCGCTTACGCAGAATTTTATTGCCTTGCCTTTCTTTTCCTCTAATTCAACTTTAACAAATCCTTTTGGCGTGTATTTTATGGCATTATCGATGACATTTTGGATAACCTGTTTAAGTTTTTCCCCATCGGCGTTTAAAAATACTCCATCCTCAGGTCCGGAAAAAGACAGTGAAATTTTCTTGCTGCGCGCGATAGGCTGGAATGATGAAACTACTTCTTTCACAAGCAATGACATGTCTGTTTTGATGAAATGATAGTCCATTCTGCCTTCGTCCACTTTTCTAAGATCCAAAAGGTTGTTGATAAGGTCTATAAGTCCATCAGCTGAATTTTTTAACATGCCCAAAACGTCTTTTACCTTACCGTCAACCGGTCCGTAAAGACCTTCTGACAGCACTGAAATAAAGCCTTTCATTGCGGCCAATGGAGATTTTATCTGATGCGAAGCCAGCGACAAGAGCTGGGTCTTAAAGCGGCTCAATTCCGCGAGCTTAATGTTAGCCCTCTCCAGTTCCTTGTTAAGTCTTTCCATTTCCTCGCGCTGACGCACTTCCTGACGCACGCTTTTAATAAGAAGGATTCCGAAAATAACGGAAAGAAGAAAGATAAACGCGTCCACAATTTTGCTTTCGACAGTTTCGGAAACCACGATTTTCGAAAAAAGAATTACCCAAAGAACAGAAGTTAGCGCTTCTGTGGCAATAACCTTCAGGTTGAATAAACTGTATTTAACGATGGCATAAGCGGTAAAGACAACAAGAATACTTAAACCATAAATTCCTATGCGCGATACCTCCAGACTGATGGACAAAAGCGGCTGAAGTAAATTGATGATGACTGCGTTGCCCAATGAAATAACGAAGCCAAGAAGAATCAGTTTTATGCCTCTCGCAAGCGCTTCACTTCCTGTTCGATTGGCAAAATAATGCGCTGCAAAAAGAACAAGTGGCCCGATAACCAAACCGACCAATATTATAAAGAGCGCATAAAGAAACCAAAGCGGACCAGGGTCGAAGTGTATGACCGAGCCGTAAAACCGGATGTTTTGAATTATGAGCTCGGTGGAAAGCATAAGCGGGACAAAAGCAGTTACCGCTATGGTGCTGATCCAATTAAGCCAGCGATACCACCTCGGCGCATAACCGGCTCGGAGAGCTATGGCATTACAGAACTTCAGCCAGAAATACATTCCGAACGCCGCGAAGATAAAATCCAAACGCAAAAACAAGCCGAGCCGGTCCAAACCAACCATGTCCGGTTCATTTTCCAAAAAGTTGGATAACATCCAAAAATCGGTAAAAAATACGAAGAGTGCGTAGAAAATATTTTCCCAAGACTGCCGGTTGCGGGAAAAAATCAAAAGAGCTAAAACGGCATTCAGGACGATTGCCAAAAAAAGAAGAACATCTGACATGCAATAATTATATCCGACTGCAGAAATTATAAAAATACTCCGGACTCATGAGAGCCCGGAGTTGTTCATTTTCTTGTTAAACGCTTGCCGTCAGATGGCCAAATCAGGCCGGCATGAGCATGCCGGGATGTTCTCCAGCGCGCCCAGGTCCATTGTTTCCCGGTATTGTTGTAAAAGACGGTGGAATTCCAGGTCGCAGCCCTGGGCTCCCTCCAGACTTTCCGGAATACCTTCGGGAACATGATTGGATGGCACCGCTAAAAATGGCGGCTCATCTTTGAATGGCAGAAGATGAACCCTCCTGCCGTAGGCTTGTGCCGCCCAACGCAGGATATTCCAGGTTGCCCAGAGATTTGCCGGACGGAATTTGCCCGCGCGCCACTCGGCTTCAAGCAGCGTCCCCGGCCCGACGCAAGTCGGACCGAAGTATGCTTCATCCATACCCAAATCTCCTTCGCCATAGCCAAGAACCCACTCGACCGTGCGTTCCGCCTCATTCGCCGCCTGTAAAATATCCAAGCCGGGCGCCGGATTCAGAAGAACGTAACCGCCGGAGTTCGCGCCTGCTTCGCGCATCGCCTGCATTGCCCCTGAAAGATCCCGGCGAGTGTGGCCTTTGCGAAGCACCTTGAGCCTGAGATGGTCGTCTTGCGTTTCCACGCCGATCCTTACCGTCAGCAGTTTCCCCGCCGATTGCAGAATATCGGTTATGCGCCGCAAAGCGGGCAGCGTGATGAGTCCGGCCCGCGATTCGATTACAAGCCGGGCTACGGTTGGATGTTCGGCGATCATCCGCGCCACTCCCGTCTGAACCTCGAACGGATTCGCAATCTCGGCCAGAAACGAGCCGGCATTGAAAACCATAACGGTGTAGATACCGGCATCCGGCGGAGCCATGAATTCCAGATTTGCGCGGAATATTCCCAGATGCTCTTCGGCGGTAAGAATGCGGCCGCCAAAGAACTCCTGTCGGTATCCGGCTGCCGCGTGCGGCAACGAGCAAAATCTGCAAAGTATCGGCTTGCCTGGGCCAGGCAGCTCTCCCCAGTCCGGGCATCCCTGAGCCAAATAGAGCGTCGCGGCCTGAATAAATTTCTTTTCCGCGACGTCCCACCAGGAACGAATGCCGCCGCGCAAAGCGGCGACCTTCGGGGTACCGCAATCGTAATTCATTTCTTTCCTCCTTTGGCAAATGTCGGATTGATTCCCAGCAGCCGCCGGGCGCTTGTAAGGATGTCTTTCACGGGGTCGGTGCTTACGCACAGAACTCCGTGTCCTCCTGATTCTTCATCGGGAGGATAGCCGTTTTCCAAAAGCTTCGCCGGCAGGAGCCCGATCATCGTGGCGAAGTGCCACAAGAACGGGTCCTTGGGAGTGCTGTCTTTCCGCTTGAGGCGCCAGTACTCGTCCACCGTGATTCCGGTGTTCCGATTCGCATTTAGAAAACCCGGCATCCGCGCGCAGGCATAAAGCACTCGCTTGCCGTTCACCAGCCGCAACATGTGGCCGGCATGAACCAGCAAATCCATCGCGCCCGCCGGCGCAGTTCCGAGCATTGCCAATGAAACGCCGTAAACAAATGAACCCGAAGGGTTGAATGTTCCGGTTAAGCGTCCGCCATCGGTCGCGGCATCCCAACCTGTGCATTCTTCCGGCGACATGCGTGTTGGCTGGAGAATGAAGTTGCCCACCACTTTGCCATAGGCTTCCGCAACCCAGAACCATCCCGGGTAGGAACTATTGCAAAGCGCGATGCGGCTGGCGATAGTTTCCGGAGAAGCCATCGCTTCCGCTCCGACTCCCTCGCCCCAGCTTTCTTTTTCCACCTCCACGATGTCATTCAAATCTGCGGATATTGCCGGACGTACGCGTACTTTGTCATCCAACATTTGATATCTCCTCCTGTATAAACAAGCATTAATAAAAAATTTCAAATACTGCAGGCTGAATTATATCACAGTGTATTCCCTGCGCGGATAAAAAACGGCGACTGCCAAAAGCGTTCGCCGGTATTGGCCGTATGTTCAAGCGTTATACGAATCCTTTGATTTTCAAAATAATGGAGTCCAAATCATCGGTTTTCCTTATGTAGCCGTCAGCTCCTATTTCTTTTGAATAGCGCACATTGAGGCTGTGTATCTCATCTTCCGAATTCCCGAAGCTCGTCAAAAAAACCACTTTAATGTCTTTTGTCTCCGGATCATCCTTTATCTTCATTGCCGCTTCGATCCCATCCATCCCCGGCATTTTGACATCCATCAAAATCAAATCGGGCTTCAATTTTTTTGCTTTTTCGATCCCTTCCTCACCGCTCCCGGCTGTTTCTGTGACAAAACCGCGAGCTCCCAGCTCTTTTATAAAAATTTCACGGAAATTCGGATCCTCATCAACGATGAGTACTAGTGACTGTTTGTCCATTTTTTTGTATTATAACTGTTAAATTATATCACATTCGTGGTTTAATCTATTATCAACAAAACTGTCATTCATATGATAAATAAAACAATTTTGGAAATAAGAGCGGGCGCGGGCGGAGACGAAGCCGCCAGCTTTGCAGGCGACCTCTTGAGAATGTATCAGAGATACGCGCAGAAACGCGGGTGGGGTTTTGCCATTCTTGATTCAAACGAAACATCGCTTGGCGGGTATAAATCCGTAACTGCGGAAGTAAAGGGTGAAGGCGTTTACGACGCTTTCAAAAACGAATCGGGCGTACACCGCGTCCAGCGTGTTCCCAAAACCGAAAAGAGCGGGCGCGTCCACACATCAACGGCTTCGGTTGCGGTCCTCCCGATTGTTGAAGCCAAAGAAGTAGTCATAAATCTGAGCGACATAGAATTCACGGCTTCCCGCGCGGGCGGACCCGGCGGGCAGAATGTAAACAAAGTGGAAACGGCAGTACGCGTTCTCCATAAACCGTCTGGCATCGTGGTTTCCTGCCGCGTGGAACGCTCACAGCACGCCAACCGCGAGAAAGCGATGGAAATCCTGCGCGCAAAACTTTACGAGATAGAACAGCTTAAAGCCACCGGCTCGCTGACGGACATCCGCCGCGAACAAATCGGCTCGGGCGAGCGCTCCGAAAAAATAAGGACTTACAATTTCCCCGAGGACAGGATCACCGACCATCGCATAAACAAAAAATGGCACAATATTGAAAAAATAATGGCTGGAGACATGGATAAGATTGTAGAGGCGTTCCAAAAGCAGAACTAACGGCGCGGTTTTTTAGCGCTTCCTGTCTTCTCCCCTTCTCCGTCGATAATGCCCGCGGCTTTGTTGAACTCGTTAATTACTTCTTCTATCTCGTCCCCTGTTCTTACATTGATGCGGTATCTTTTTTCTCCGGTCTGCAAAATTTGAAGTCCTTTTTTGAGAATTTCGAGCGGCCTGATTATGTTTTCGGCAAAAACCGTTGCCGCTATGTAAAAGACGATTATTAGTTCCAAAATTATTATTCCCCCACCCAACATGAATGTATTCAGGTCTATATTGCCTTCAAAGAAATTCCATACCAGCGGCAATAAAAGAGAAACGACCATCAGCAGCATGCCGGAGCCGAAAATCATGATCTTGCTCACAATCGATAAAACGCGGGACGGCTTGGAAACTTGTCCGAAAGAATAAAGTATCCCGTATATGCCTCCCAAAAAACGATAGGCCAGAACATAAAGCATAAAGCCGAACAACGGCGACAGTCCCAAGCCCACCATAAGCGTTTTTATTCCAGCCTCATATCTTGCCCCGCCCCAAAAAACGAGCTGGAACGAAGCAAGAACATATCCTCCCAAGCCGATAAAAAATCCGAGCCGAGCCACATTAAGAGGAAAACGGGAAAGGAAGCGGGAAAAATTTTCGATTCTCTCCTTGGTAATGCTTTTTATATCCGAACTGTAATCTTCTAAAAAATTTTTTACCCGCCTTAGCCATCGCATGGTTATGTAGATGAACAAAATGCCCAAAACGACTACTTCCCAAAGATACAGGAATGCCAGATAGCTTAGCTCCTTCCCCGTCATGTCGAATGTGAAATAAGACTGTATCGGGCCGATTATCCAAAAAATAACCATTATTAAAGTGCTGAAAACGCTTAAAAACTTGCCGGGCACTTCGGGCGAACCTTTTTCCGGCCAAAGCGAATAAAAAAACGCCAAGGACATGGCGACTTGAGGTATGAGAAGAAGGCCGAATGTTCCCCATGCGAAAGAACCTCCCGCCGAGAAAATATCCAAAGAGAACCGGGCTGTCCAACACCAATAAGCAAAAAATATAATTCCAAAAACAAACTGAGCCACGGTTTTTAACTTGCCGTTCATTTTTTAATTATAACATAACGAACTTCCTCTAAAATGGGGCTGCGAAGGGGTTTTACGCCAAAGGATGTTTAACTTTTTATTTGACGCTACAATATAATCATGGAATCAAAAAATGCCGCTCCGATAGCGGTCACCGTTATCACCCTGATTTGGCTGGCTTATTCGGCATCAAAAACCCCGCCGATACATCAAAGCCAATTTATCGTTACGGCGGCATATTCCTGCGATGGAAATAAAACGATTACCGCCTCTTTTTATAAGAGCGTAAATGTGCCGGTTGCCAAGCCCGGCGAACCGCCGATACCGGGCGGAAGCGTGGATTTGAAATTAAGCGACGGACGGGCGATGACTCTTCCGCAAACTATCTCGGCAAGCGGAATCCGCTATGCCAATCCCAACGAATCGCTGATATTTTGGAACAAAGGCAACGGCGCATTCATTATGGAAAATAATGTAGAGACATATTCTAATTGCGCGCAGAGATAAAAATTGCTCTAAGACAAGATTTTAGGAAAAGATGTTTCTCCGTCTCTGAGGCCATAAAATACCTTAGTACCCTCAGTGTATATTAATTTTTTTTCGTCTTTCTCCCACTTACCTAGTTCTTCTCTTATATCTATAGTTTTAAAATCATAAATAGGTGAAATTTGCACGACTGATGCTTTCATTGCGATTTCTCTGTCCGATTTTATATTTTTAAATTCGTCAAGCGTGGTCCCATTGAACACAAAAAATATATTATCAATATTATTATTCAATTTTCTTGTAAGTGTTTTAGAAAGGTCCGGCAATTCCACTGTTTCATTCCTCTCTATAAAACATAATAGGATATAGTCACCTGGATATGCCTTATCTTTTTTTAAAATAGCATCTAAAATTTCGGTGCCTGGAAGAGATCTCGTTATCTCTACTTCACGTGAAAGAAATTCCATTTTATTACTGGAATCTGAAACTATTGTCATAAAGACTACATCAGGCGGATCACTAATAGGTTTTGCCATCCAAAAATCTAAACCTTCAGTATTCTGAAGTCCCATTATAAATAAACTGGCAATATATAATTCTCCATATTCTTTATCAAGTAACATAGGGTTAGATATCCCTTGCACTTTCATTTCTTTAACTACCTCAATTAGTGCACCCCCTGGTCTATGCCAATATGGAATACTCCTAAGATAATTTAAACTCTCGCGACTATTTTTAGACTTAGTCTTAGAGAAATACATATCAAAATTTTAATTCCCGCACCTCAAATTTCAGTATTTCCGAGCCGTTTATACATTACTTCCCGAAATAGTTTTTTTTAAATAACAGAAATACGAATAATACTATTTAGGCACTGGTAACCCTAACTTCTGTAGCGGTAAATATTGAAAATAGTACTGGCAACCTACGGAAATAACATAATCTAGAACATCTTTATATTCGGGCTTTCTAAACCAATCATTAAGAATATAAATGTATTCTACTTCAATATTAAGCGGTGCCATTAATTTCGCATATTGCTTCCTTTTAAAATCACAGGTTTGCAATTTTTCATCTACCGAGCCGGCTACTTTTTGAAACTTAATCTCAACTATAAAAAGAGTGTTGTTAACAATCACATAAATGGCTTCGTCTGGAAGAAGTTTTTTAGAAATATACTTCTTATAGTCTAATTTCCTAGACTCCAAATACTTATAAAGCGCATTTTTCTTAAAACTTTTTGCAACCTCGTCACCTTCATAAAGAATAGAATTACCATGCACGCTGTATCCCTTTTTGCTTTTTAGTAATGACAAAATATCAACTCTTTTCTCAAAAATAAGTCCCGTCTTTGTATTTCCTCCTCCTTTCCCTCCTCCAATCATAGTTTTAATTCATTAAACCGCTTGATAGACAAATCAAGATAATTTTTTTCAAGATCCACTCCTATAAATTTTCTTCCGTGCATAATCGAAGCAATACCAGTCGTTGAACTACCAGTAAAGGGATCTAGAACAATGTCGCCTTTATTTGTACTTGCAAGGACAATTCTTTTTAATAAATCCAGTGGTTTTTGTGTAGGATGTTTGCCAAATTTTTTTTCATCTGATTTCGGCGTACCAATAGCCCACACTGAGCGCATTTGTGTCCCCTCTTTTTTTAGCCTGTCTTCAGACCAATGACCATCTTTCATTAATTTATAATTGAAAGTGTGCTTTGATTTTTTTTCTTTGCGAGCCCAAATTAAAGTTTCATGGCTTGCAGTAAAAAATCTGCAACTTAAATTCGGAGCAGCATTCGGCTTAAACCAAGAAACATCATTCAGAATATGATAACCGAGCGACTGAAGGGCGTGACCGCATTGATAGATTGAATGATAAGTTCCACTAACCCAAAGCGTACCATTGGGTTTTAAAACGCGCTTACAAGCTTCAAGCCAATTATAATGAAACTCGTAATCGTCTTTGAATCCTCTGCTTACATCCCAATCTCCCTTATTAACGCTAACCATTCGCCCAGCATGGACGGAAAAACCGCCATTCGAAAGATTATACGGCGGATCTGCAAAGATCATATCTATTGAATTTTCTGGAAGCTCGTTCAAAAAATTAATTGAATCGTCCTTATATAAAACAAAATTGTCCTTTAGGAAATAGGGTTTTGTCGTTGGAACGGAAAGAATTTTTGTCTTTATTGGAAAAGATACCGGCATATTATGTGTCTATTTTAATATATCTTTACACCTAGTGCCACGGACGATTATGCCCAAAATCCCTAAATTGACTAATTTTGTCGTGTTATAGGTCCTTACCCCTCCACCTCCCGCACCTCAAATTTCAGTATTTCCGAGCCGTCATTGTTAAACAAAAACTCTCCTTCTATCTTTTTTCCTGCCAGCACTTTCGGCAGCCAATACGGGTCATCCAGCCACATATCCCCGAAGGGCAGTTCGCCGTGGGCATACCATTGCGGGCTCATTTCCTCTGATTCCGCCGGTTCCCCTTCCCATTTTTCGGTTATAAAAATATGAACCTCCTGGTCCCAGTCGGGCTTGCCGTCGAAAGAAAATTTTATGCTTCCGTGATGCCGCAGGTGGTCTGGGTGTATTGAAACGGATATTTCTTCGTTAGCTTCCCTGACAACCGCGTCTTTTATGCTTTCTTCCTTTTCGACTTTACCGCCGACGCCGTTCCATTTGCCGACGCCGAATCCTCGCTTTTTCATAGCGAGCAAAACTTTGTCTTCCTTAACCAAGAAACACAAAGTTGTATTTTTCATCTGATGATTACAACATTCTCACATTCTTGAGAATGTGAGAATGTTGTTAAGTCTATTCGTCTATGCCGTACCTCTTGTAGGAGTGGAATTTGAATCCCTTGCCGAACCAGTGTTCTATTTCGTGTTCAGCTTCTTCCGGGGTTTCCGATGCGTGAATAAGGTTCATCGCGGCGCGTTTTTCCTTGTTTGCCAAAAGCGGCGAGTCGCTCGAAAAATCTCCGCGGATTGTTCCCATCTCTGCCTGATATCCGAATGTCGGGCCGACAATCTTGCGGACAACATCAACGGCATGAATTCCCTGCACCACCATCCTGACAAGCGGAGCGGATACCATAAAATCAACAAGCCATTTTCGCACCATTTTGCCTATTTCCAAATCGTTATCGGTTCCCAATTCCTCTACTGCGTTGATTCCGTACTTTTCATAAGTTTTCAAAGTTTTCTGTCCAAGGCGGGCAATCCAAGCCTCGTCTTTCGGATAGTGGTCGTTTATCTGCTCATGTGTCGGCTGGAACATTTCGAGAGCCACGACTTTAAGGTCGCGCTGTTCAAATCGTTTTATTATTTCTCCGATAAGTCCCTTTCGGACCGCGTCGGGCTTGAGCATTACGAATGTGATTTCTTCTTTCGGGTGTTTCTTTTGCATATTTTTATTTTTTATTGATTATGACTTTTTCTTTATTTCCAATCCTAACTCGTCCAGCTGTTTCTTGTCCACTTCCGACGGCGAATCCATCATCGGGTCTCTGCCGTCGCCCGTTTTCGGAAAAGCGATGACTTCGCGGATGTTCGGCTCGTTCTGAAGAATCATCATAAGCCTGTCGAATCCAGGAGCAATGCCGGCGTGAGTGGGCGCCCCATATTCATAAGCTTTGATAATGTGCCCGAAACGGCTTTCCGTCTGCTCTGGTGTCAATCCCATTATTTCAAAAACTTTCCTTTGCACTGCGGGAGTGGATATGCGGACGCCTCCCGAAGCCATCTCGTACCCGTTGCAGACCAAATCGTATTGCTGTGCCCGCATATTAAGCAATTCCTCGTCGTCTTTTCCTACGGTCGCGGAAAGCACTCTTTCGACATACTCCGCTTTGGGAGCAGAGAACGGGTTGTGCGCGAATGTCAGTCTTTTGTTTTCCTCGTCTTTCTCGAACAGCGGAAAATCGATGACCCAGGCGAACGCCAAGGTGTCTTTGTCGGTTTTATCCTCCCTCATGTCGAATTTGTCGGCTCCGAATTTTTTCATCGCTTCCTCGTGCGTGAAAACCGGGAAAGGCTTCTTCATTATCTTTTTGCCGAGCGATTCCACGAGATAAATCATCATTCCCTCGGTGATGTCCCTCATTTCCTGCTCGGTGACAAATGATGCTTCCATATCTATCTGCGTGTGCTCGGGCTGGCGGTCTCCGCGGGTGTCTTCGTCGCGAAGAGCTCTCGCTATCTGGAAATAGCGCTCGAACCCCGCAATCATCAGAAGCTGCTTGTATTGCTGGGGCGATTGTGGCAAAGCGTAGAACTTGCCGTGATGGACGCGCGAAGGCACGAGAAAATCGCGGGCGCCTTCAGGCGATGTTTTTGTAAGAAGCGGAGTTTCTATTTCCACGAAATTCTCCTTGTGGAGATATTCGCGGACCAAAGTCATGGCTTTGTCGCGGAGCAAAATGTTTTCGCGCATTCTCTTGCGGCGCAAATCGAGATAGCGGTATTTCAAACGGACTTCTTCGTCTATCTCATATCCGTCACCGTCAACCGCGATAGGCATCGCTTCGGCTTTGCTTATTATCTCAAGAGTTTTCGCCTGGACTTCGTATTGTCCCGTCGGAATATTTTCATTAAACATCTTCACGGGACGCTTTTTCACGAGCCCGGCGAGCTTTATCAGATATTCCAAACGCAAATCGCCCGCTTCTTTTATGTCGGTGGCGTTGAAAACAACCTGGGCTATTCCGCTCCTGTCGCGAATGTCTATGAAAACGAGTTTGCCGTGGTCGCGCCTCGCCTCAACCCAGCCCGTCATCTCGATTTCTTCTCCTTCTTTTTTTATTATGTCCGCTGAAAAAATTCTCATAGAATGAATTTATAATCCTTTAAACTTTAAATATGGAGCTTTTTAATTTTTGAGAAGCTATCGGAGGTATCGCGAGATTGGTTCGCAAAGCGAACGCGATACCGAGATGCAGGCGGCGATTTGCCGCTGGAGCAAATCGAACGCCGATTCTCAAAAACTAAAAACGGAATCCATTATGCTATAATATAAACCAATGATTACATTTTCACAAATGCTGGCGAGACTTGTCATCGCCATAATTCTCGGAGCGATAATAGGACTTGAACGGGAACGCGTAGGCAAGGAAGTCGGCATCAGGACGGCGATGACCGTCAGCGCAGGAGCGGCGATATTTTCGATAATCGCGCTCGCGCTTCCCTACATAGTGGCGACTTCTCCTGAAAATATTCCGGATATCATAGCAAGGAACAGCGGTTTTCTCGGCGTAATAGCCAACATCGTGGTTGGAATCGGTTTTCTGGGCGCCGGCATAATCATAAAGAACGAAGACCGCGTCCATGGGCTTACCAGCGCGGCAATCGTCTGGCTTACGGCGGCAATCGGAGTTTTGGCAGGATTAGGATTAACTGAATTCGCGGCGGCTTCAACCGTGATAATGGTCGTATTGCTCTATTCTCTCAGAAAGCTCAACATAGCCGAAAAAGTCCGCACCGAAGGCTTCAATTAATTTTCCACCCAAAATCTCCACGGCTTCCCTGCCCAGATTTTTCCCGCATAATCGATTCCGACGCGAGGCCCGTGCCGGATTTTTTTAGCCTGAATCCTGATTCCTCTGTCCTCGATCCAGAAACCGGTCTTGGCGTCGGCTCTTAAGCCGCTGAATTTGCCCTTTATCTTCAAAAACTTGGCCGTTCTGGCAGGACCGTTTACCCGAACAGGCCTGCCTTTGCTGTCGACGGTAAAACCTCCCCTTATAAGGACCGCCGCCGGATAGCCGGTTTCCCTGGTAACGATGTTGATGAGCCAATGCATCCCATAAGTGAAATAGACATACCAATGCCCCGGCTTGCCGAACATAGGCGTATTGCGGACTGTTTTGCCCCTGCTGGCATGAGAACCGCGGTCGTTCGTCCCGTCATAAGCCTCAACTTCGGTTATCATCAAGTATATTTCACGCCCCCGCCAACGCCTTACCAGGAACTTGCCCAGCAGCTCTTCGGCCACCGCAAGGGTGTCTTTTTCGAAGAAAATTGGCTTTAGCTTTTTGATTTTCATGACTTTCTGCCAAATTTTAGCATATTTATGCAAAAAAATAAGGTTTTTTGCGGTTTTTTGGTTTTTTAGATTGACATACCACTTGCCCCATGCTAGACTGTTGCCAACTGAATAGATCATTAAACAGACTCGTTAAGTGCGGGTCTTTTGTTTAAACGACTGAAGTGAAAGTTTCGGCGGCAGCTCATAACCGCCATTTATGCAATTACTCGTATCAAAAGCACTGGCAGCCGGATTCGCCGCAAGTATGGCTATCGGAGGGCAAACAACCCCCCAGATGCCGAACGCGACCGCTTCTCCTGCCACCACATACTCCCAGAATAACACGGTAGTGGCATTCGAAAGTTTGTCACCACTCAATCACTGGCTGGATAAGCTTATTGACCTCGAATCGGAAGGTAAAAGCAATCTTAAGGTATTGGACCTGAATGGTTTGTATTCTTTCGGCTGCCTGCAATTCCAAATGGGCACATTTGAGGAATATGGCATGAAATACGGGCTTTTATCCGAAGGCGACGACTTGAAAAAGCTTATCTACAATTGCGACCTGCAAAAAGAGATTGCGAAGCGCATAATCCAGGAAAATCCCGGAAATTGGAGAAAATGGTACACATCCGTGATTGTAAGAGGGCTCGGTTTGCCTCCGAAAGAAAAGAAACCGGTCCTGGTTTCATTCAACGATAACTAAAACAAAAACCCCGGCGTATGTCGGGGTTTTTGTTTTGTCGGCAATCCGTAAGCCGGATTCTGTCTAGGGCAACCATCTGTCTGGGCCATTGATTGCTCGCTGGCTCTGGCGGCGCTTCCGCCTTGCGGCGGACTCGGCCTTGCACCCTGTAAGGATTTAGCCGTTTCATTTCCGCTTTTTATCCCTATCGCGGAACTGGACCGTCTAGCTTGGGATCGGGTCCCTCCAGCCGTTTCCAGCTGAAGCGTTTCTGCTCGCACCTCTCGCATTGCTGCGGCGGGTCGTTAACCCGTACGCTTGTCCGTTTTAAGGCGGACCGGTGTCCGGACTTTCCTCCCTCGAACTTGCGTCCGAGAGCGATTGCCTGGATTACCGACTCCTTTATTTTATAACAAATGCTCATCAAGTCAACCCCACCCATCTTTATTACATTGCATAATTGCATGAACCGCCAATATCTACTACTACATGGAGTAGCGCTACTCCATGTAGTAGTAGACGAAAAAGAGGGATAAAGAGATGGAGGAGATGATAAGCGGGAACAGAATTAAAAAAGGCGGCCCGAGGGTCGCCTTTTTACTTGGTTGCGGGAATTACCGGAGCAGATACACGCCGATGATGATTGCCGTGATACCTGCCAGTTTGTTCGCCATGTTTGCCGTCTCGTTGAAAAATACCATCGCGCCGACGGTTGTGAATATTGTCAGCAGCCCGACGGTAAGCGGCAGATATGTCGACATGTCCCACTTTTCTTTATTGCTGATGAGCATGCTGTAAGCAAGCATGCCCAGGCCGTTGATGAATCCGGCGATGAGTCCCAGAGTAAACGACCATTTGGAAGGAACGGGACCGAATTCGAAAAACCGGCTTCCCATACCTATTGCAACGGCCGTGCCTAGGATATACGTGATGGATGTCACTATCGGCGAGAGCTGCGCAGCCCTCGAAACCAGCGGCCAGGAAAAGCCCGCTGCGCTCAGTGTTGTGAGAACAAATGGAAAAACGGCATAACCGTTCATAGCTTAATCCTTTTTTAGTTGTTAAAAAACGTTATAATATTTTGTAATATAATTACGCATTTGTCAACTTATCGGTGAAATCCGAGGTCGGCCGGATTGTCGGCGCCCGATATTCTTTTGACAATGCCTCCCCTTTTCTCGAAATCGCCCCTGAACCGCGAAACTTCTTCGGCCAGCTCGACTGTTTCTTCAGGCAGGTCGTCTCTTTTTATGCGCCATTTTGACCAGTAATCGATAACCAGCTTGCTGTCGCCGAAAACTTTTTTTATTTTTTTCTTTCCCGCAATCTCGATTGCGTGTTTCATTGCAAGTAATTCGCCGTAATTGTTCGTAGCCACGGAATCAAGGAGGTATTTCCCGAAGCGGTTAAGTTGTTCTTTCGGAATATTTTTATGCAGAAGATTCTTTCCCTTCTCGTCCGTGACGCTAATTTCAACTCCGTGCCCTCTGCCCGTGCCGGCATCGAAATAAATTCCCGACTCAAGTTCTTTCACTGTTCTTATCTGATAGTTCGCGCCAAGTTCAAGCCATTTTTCGGCTTCGTCTTTTGTTTTAAATCCCTTGTAGCGGGCTCCTTCTTCGCCGGTAACCATCTTCCCGCATTTTTCCCAGCTGTCGGCAACGCCGTTTTTTCCGGTACGCGGCACTAAATAAGCGTAGAATTTATTGCCTGAAGCCATACTCTAAAGATTCCGTTTCTCCGGTTCGCTAAGAAGCTTTAAAAATACCTGATAGGTTGCCTTGGCGTCGTCAATCGCGCGATGCGCTCGCCCTCCGGGAATATTGAAATATGCGGTGAGTTCGCGCAATGACATATGGGCAAGATTGGGCTGTCCGGCTAGCTTTTGCCAAGCCAATGAAAACGTATCAAGGCCTTTGTAATAATAATTAAAACTCATCCCAAACTGTTCAAGAGATTTTTTCAAATGCATCCAGTCGAAAGCAATGTTGTGCCCGACGAGTATCGCGCCTTCCGTGTACGACAAAAATTGTTCAAGCCCGGTTTTCAAATCGACTCCATCTCTTTCCCACTCGGCAGCGTCATATCCTACTATTCCCAAGGCGTCGGGGTCCGCATTCTCAATGTGGACCGGTTTTATTTTTATGTCTTTCTCGGCGATTATCTCGAATGTTTTCGCCTTAACCTTGACCAACCCGATCTCAATCAGCTCTTTGCCCAAATCAAAACCGGTCGTTTCCGTGTCGAAAAAAACGAGGTCTGCTTCCGCGACGTTTACTTCAGGATCTCTTGCCATGATTGCTTATCATGTTATCTTTTTTTATCGAGAGCGGCAATGCCTGGCAGTTTTTCGTCCGCCAGAAAATCCAGCATCGCTCCGCCGCCCGTCGAGATGAAAGTGAATTTTTTATCCAGCTTGTATTTTTTCAGGAACGCGACAGTCTCGCCCCCTCCGACAACAGAAAATGCTTTTTTGTTTCCGGCTATTGCCTTTGCAATCGCAAGCGTGCCGTAAGAAAATTTCTTTTTTTCAAAAGCGCCCATTGGTCCGCTCCATATCACCGTTCCGGCTTTTTTGATTTTTTCGGCAAAAATCGCCGCAGTTCTCTCGCCTATGTCCAGAATCATCCCTTTTTCGACTTTAACATCTGCGGGCAAAATAATATTCCAGTAATCCAGAACACCCTTAAGATTTTTGAGGTCTTTCTTGTCTTTGTCCACCAAGGACTTCTTCACATCGATGCCTCCTATAAAAAGCAATGTATCCGCTGTCGCTCCCCCGACCAAAAACCAATCGGCTTTCCTTCTGAAATATTTCAATACTCCGAGCTTGTCGTGGGCTTTTGCTCCTCCCAGGATTATAACCAAAGGTTTTTTCGGCTTCTTCATGGCGCGAGGAAGAAATTTCAGCTCTTTCTCCATTTCCAATCCCGCGAAACTGGGCAGAAAGCGGGTAATGGCCGAAACGGAAGCGTTCGCTCTGTGCGAAACAGCAAAGGCGTCATTCACGTAAAAATCTCCGAGCGAAGCCAATTTTTTCGCAAATTTGGCGTCATTGTTTTCTTCCCCTTTGAAAAACCGGAGATTCTCAAGAACGAAGACGGAGCTCGTTGCGGAGCCTGTAATTGTTTTTTTAATCTTCGGCAAATCAAAGTGCGGCAGAAAAATCACTTTCTTGCCGAGCATTTTCGAAAGATTAACGGCATCTTTTCTAAGGCTTAGCTTCTTATCGAATCCCTTGGGACGCCCGCGATGGCTGAATATAACCACTTTGCCGGAATTTTTAAGAAGAAAACGGACTGTCGGCAATGCCGCCTCCATCCGCCACTCGTCCTCAGTGTTGAAATCCAAACGAAGCAAGGCAATTCCCTTCAAACCCTTTTTATCCGCCTTGCTAAGATACGAAATCATTGCTTTTTCATAAAAGAGAAAGAATACTTCTTATCAATGCCGATTTTCTTCCGCGGATTGAAAATATCCAGCGGATCGAATATTTTTTTGGTCTCTTCGAAAAGCTTGTATACCTTCTTGCCGTACATCATTTCAAGATATGGCCCTCTTATCAGCCCGTCGTTGTGCTCCGCGGTTATTGAACCGCCATATTCCAAAACGAGCTTATAAATCTTATCCATCAGTTCGGATATGATTCCCGGAATCGCAGGGTCTTTCATATCTACCAAAGGAATTATGTGAAAATTTCCGTTGCCCGGATGTCCCGCAATGGTATATATCAGCTTGTCTTTGTGTTCGTCGAGAATGGCGTTTACTTTCGGCAAAACTTCCGGCAGATATTCGGGCTTTACGATTATATCCTCCACAAACGACGCGGCTTCCAGTCCTTTGACATGGCTATGAAGAAGCGCGAAACTCTGCCGCCTGATAGTCCAATATTTTTCTTCTTCGGCTTCATCTTTGATTATTCTTGTCTGAACCGGGAATTTGAGCGTTGCCTGTTTTATCAGGTCCATTTTGCGGAAAAGCTCGCTTTCGCTGTCGGAAGCCACTTCTATCAAAATTATCATTTTCGGAAAACCGCCTTTGAGTATCATTATGAATTCCGGAATGAACTTGAACGCAAGAGATATGGCGCTGCCTTTCATCATTTTCAGTATTGCCGGAAGGAATTTCATTGCGAGCTCCATCGTTTTATCATCGAACGATTCTATGCTTTCGGGTTTGAACGGCAGAACTGCTTCAACCAGTCCAGGCACAGGCTCGAGTGTTTTCGCGAAAACAACTATCAGTCTGGAAAATTTTTTCTTTTTGACCATACGAAGCTTCGCTTCGGTAACCAATCCGAGCGTTCCCTGCGCGCCAACGAACAACTTCGTCAAATCGAAAGTTTTTCTGTCCCAGACATTCCATAAATCGTATCCGGCGGAATTCTTGGAAACATCCGGTTTGGCTTTTTTTATTGCATCGTAATTTTTCTCGATTAGATTGTGCATTTTTCGGTAAACCGCGCTTTCAAAGGTTTTGCCGGCCATTTTCTTCTTCAGTTCCGCGGCGGAAAGCGGCTTTATTTCATAAGGCTTCCCGTCTGCCAAAACGACTTTCAGCGATTCGACGAAGTTTTCGGTCTTGCCATAGCTAAGCGACCTCTCTCCGCCCGAATTATTGGAAACCATCCCACCCAAAGCGCAAAAATCTTTCGATGCCGGAGCCGCCGGATACATAAGTCCGCGCTTGTCGAGTTCTTTTTCCAAATCACGGAAGTAAACTCCGGGTTCCACGATGGCATAATCTTTTCCCACTTCTTTCATCTCGTTCATGTGCTTCATGAAAGAAACGATTATTCCGTCGTTAAGCGGCCCACCGGACATATCCGTGCCTGCCGAACGAGCCGTAATCGAAAGATTTTTATCCTTCTTCTTGTTTGTTTTTACGAATTGCACAAGTTTCCCGACATCTTCCGCATCCTTCGGAAAAACAATGGCCCTCGGCTTTATTTTGAAAATGGAATAGTCGTTGCTGTACTGCTCAAGAGACGCTTCATCGGCGACAACTTCTCCGCTTATTTTCTTTTTGAGGTCTTCGAATATTTTTTCCATGATTTATAAAAGTATTGAAATTATATCATAAAAGAAATATCTATAAAAAATAGTTACATTATATAAAGCTTGCATCTCGACGGCAGAGAGCGATAAGCTATGGCAGGCCGAGTCACTTATCTTTCAATTTTCACGTCCAGTTTCCTCTCGATCAATCCGAGTTTCTCCATCAGCTTGTACGAATCGGAGAAATTCGCGTATCCGCGCCACGACGCGAGAGTATTTTGGAACGATGTTTCTGCCAGTTTGCCATTTTTTACCATCGCCTCATAACGCCGTTTCTTTTTCATAAACCGCCTGACCGTGGATTTACGCAAAAACCGGAGATTGCCGAGAATTACATATCCCAGAAAATCCAAACCCCGGCCTGCCCAGTTGGAAGCTTGCTTTCCAATGGGGTCGATTGGAAAAATTTCCGCTTTCTTGGGATGCAGTTCAAGTTTCAGTCTATCGCGCAGGAAAATCTTTATCTTTTCTTTGACTTCTAGTAAATGCTTTTTGTCAGTTCCGAGTATTAAAAAATCATCAAGATAGCGAAGATAATATTTCTCATGCAATTCCCGCTTCACGAAGTGGTCAAGTTCGTTCAGGTAGACATTGGCGAATAATTGACTGGTGAGATTACCTATTGGAATCCCTCGCGGGTTGCTCCCGATTATTTCGCGGAGCAGCCATAGGATGTCCTCGTCAATAATCTTCTTTTGCAACAGTTTCAAAAGTATTTCGTGGTCTACATTGTCAAAATACTTGGATATGTCGCACTTGAGGCAATAAATTTTTGCGGGCGGCACT
>Ga0315268_10001172_pt1 | contig 30225 bp, 22 predicted proteins | sample C1_top_MG_FD_204535 | JGI IMG/M metagenome (GOLD analysis project Ga0315268, IMG submission 204535) | Sediment microbial communities from Yellowstone Lake, YNP, Wyoming, USA - C1_top | ecosystem: Environmental > Aquatic > Freshwater > Lake > Sediment | place: USA: Wyoming | collected 2017-08-01
GCTCTGTTACTACTGCGGCGAGTGCAGCGACCAGTGCCCGCGCGGCGCCGAGCCGGGCGAGACCATGATGAGCCTGCGCCGCTGGCTCACTGGCCAATATGACTTCACCGGCATCAGCAAGCTCTTTTACAAGTCGGCCGCGGTCGAGATCGGCGCTGTGATCCTGCTTGGCATCCTGGCCGGAGTCGGCTTTTTTTGGGCCGGCAAGAACCTGGGTGGCGGCGATATCAACATCTACGACGGACCCAACGCCTTTTTACCGAGCTACGGCAAGGGCGGCGGCTTCTTCGACTTTGGTGGCGTGCACACCTTCGACTGGGCCATGGGCCTGCTGCTGGCCGGCCTGCTCGGCATCAACTGCCTGCGCATGTGGTACTTCACGATGTTCAATGACCAGTCGCCGCGGGTCGGCATCGGCGACTACATTTCCAAGCTCTGGGTGCTGCCCTGGCACTTCATCAGCCAGAAGCGCTACAGCGAGTGCGACAAGAAGACGCCCTGGATCGTGCACCTGCTGATGATGCTCAGCTACCTGACCATGCTGATCCTGATCATGTTCTTCCTGCACTCGGTGGCGGCCGGCCCCGAGATCGTGTGGCAGGTGCACGCCTTTGGCTACCTGGCCACGGTCGGCCTGCTGTTCGGTACCGTCTACGCGATCTACGGCCGCGTCAACAAGGTCAACACCAACCACAAGCACTCGCACGCATCCGACTGGTTGTTCCCGGTGCTGGTGCTTTATTGCGCGCTGACCGGCATCGCACAGCACATCGCGCACCGCGTCGGCGCTCCGGACGTGGCCAACATCATCTACGTCATCCACATGATGGGCGTGGTGCCGATGCTGGTGCTCGAGGTGCCCTTTGGCAAGTGGTCGCACCTGGCCTACCGGCCGCTGGCGATCTACTTGGCCGAGGTGCAGAGCGCCGCGCTGCTCGCCAAGGCCAAGGCCAAACAACCCGCGCTGGTGCCAGCGCGCGCTGCCTGAGGACGGGAGACGACGATGAGTGACCTCAAGATCGGTGTCTACATCTGCAACTGCGGCACCAACATCGCCAAGACCGTCGACTGCGAGGCGGTGATCAAGGCGATGCAGACGCTACCAGGCGTCGCAGTCGCAAAATCGTACAAGTACATGTGCAGCAATCCGGGTCAGGAGATGATCGCGGCCGACATCAAGACGCTCGGCCTCAACCGGGTGGTGGTGGCCGCGTGCAGCCCGCGCATGCACGAGCCGACCTTTCGCAAGGCGCTCGACAGCGCCGGCCTCAACCCCTACTTCCTCGAGATGGCCAACATCCGCGAGCAGAACAGCTGGGTGCACGAGGACGGCGCGGCCTGCACGCACAAGGCGATCGACCTGACGCGGGGCGCGGTCAAGCGCGTGGCCTTTCACGAGGCGCTCGAAAAGCGCAGCGTACCGATGTCGCCCTCGGTGCTGGTGCTGGGCGGTGGCGTGGCTGGCATGACCGCTGCGCTCGAGATCGGCGACGCCAACCAGACCGTCTACCTGGTCGAGCGCGAGGATCACCTGGGCGGCAACGTGGCTCGAATCGACCTGACGGCACCGCACCTCGACTCGGCGCGCGACCTGCTGCTCGACCGCATCACCCGCGTCACCACCCATCCCAAGATCAAGGTGTTGCTGAAGAGCGAGCTGGTCGAGATGTCGGGCTACATCGGCAACTTCAAGACCAAGATCAAGACCGCTGGCAAGGAGCTGGAGCTGGAGCTGGAAGTCGGCGCGCTCGTAGTGTGTACGGGCTATCAAGAATTTGACGCAAAAAAGATAAGAAATTTTGGCTACGGCAGTCTACCTGATGTCATCACCTCTTTCGAATTAGAGACGATGATCCGCGCCGGCAAGATCGTCACCAAATCCGGCAAGACGCCCCGCTACGTGTCGCTGATTCACTGCGTGGGCAGCCGCAGCGAGGAGCACCACCCCTACTGTTCGCGCGTCTGCTGCATGACCGCGATCAAGTACGCGCACGAGGTCAAGTCGATGATCCCGGACGCGTACGTCAGCGACCTGTACATCGACATGCACGCATTCGGCAAAGGCTGCGAGGATTTTTACAAGCGCGGCAGCGAGCTGCGCACCATGTTCCTGATGTACAAGAAGAACCAGCCGCCGGTGGTGCGCGTCGCCGACCCCAAAGAAAAGTTCGGCATGCTGATCGCGCTGTCCGAGCAGTTGTCGGGCGAGGACGTCGAGATCCCGGCCGACCTGATCGTGCTGATGGTCGGCATGGAGCCACGCGCCGACTCGGCCAGCGTCGCCCACATCGTCAACATCAGCCGCGACAAGGACGGCTGGTTCATCGAGAGCCACCCCAAGCTCGACCCGGTGGCGACCACGACCGACGGCATCTTCATCGCCGGCGCCTGCCAGGCGCCCAAAGACATCCCGGACAGCGTGGCGCAGGCACGCGCTGCCAGCGCCCGCATCATGGCCAAGATCGCGCAGGGAAAAATCTGGGTAGACGCTGTGTACGCGGAAGTCGACCCGGAGTATTGTTCGGGTTGCCGGATGTGCAATGAGCTGTGTCCCTATAGCGCCATCGAGTTCGACGCGGCCGAGAAGCGCAGCCACGTCATCAGCGCCGTGTGCAAGGCGTGCGGCGCCTGCGTGGCCGGCTGCCCGTCGAGCGCGATCAAAGGACGGCACTTCACCGACAAACAGATCTTCGCGCAGATCGAAGGGGTGATGGCATGAGCTTCGAACCCAAGATCGTCGGCATCCTGTGCAACTGGTGTAGCTACACCGGCGCCGACCTGGCCGGGACCAGCCGCACCAAGTACGCCCCCAACATTCGCGTGCTGCGCGTGATGTGCTCGGCGCGGGTCGACCCGACCTTCATCTTCAAGGCGCTGTCCGAGGGCGCCGACGGCGTGCTGATCTGCGGCTGCCACCCGGGCGACTGCCACTACGTCGAGGGCAACTACAAGGCGATGCGGCGCTTCCCGCTGCTCAAGAAGATGCTCGCCGACCTCGGTGTCGAGGATCAGCGGGTGCGCCTGGAGTGGGTCAGCGCCTCCGAAGGGCAACGCTTTGCCGACGTCGTCAACGAGATGACCGAGCAGGTGCGCAAACTCGGCCCGTCCAAGATCAAGCCCGACCTGCTGGCTGATCGCCGCAATCGACCGGCTGCAGCCGCTGCCGAGGTGGCCCATGCCTAAGCTGCAGATCGCGATCTACTGGGGGGCAGCGTGCGGCGGTTGTGACGTCGCCGTGCTCGACACCAACGAGTTCATCCTCGAGGTCGGCAAGATCGCCGACATCCGGCTCTGGCCGGTGGCGGCCGATGGCAAGTATTCCGACGTCGAGAAGATGAAGGACAAGGAGCTGGACCTCACGCTCTTCGACGGCGCGGTGCGCACCAGCGAGAACGAGCACCTGGCGCGGCTGCTGCGCCAGAAGAGCAAGCTGCTGGTGGCGTTTGGCTCGTGCGCCCACCTGGGCGGCATCCCGGGCCTGGCCAATCTGGTGCCGATGCAGGAGATCTTCGAGCGCGCCTACCTCAAGAACGCCTCGATCGAGCCGGGTAACACGACGGTGCCCAAGCCCGAGTCGATGGTCGGCCCCTACAAGCTCACCATCCCCAAGTTCTACGACCGGGTCTACAAGCTCGACGACATCGTCGACGTCGACTACTACGTGCCGGGCTGCCCGCCGCACTTCGATCAGGTCAAGGCCGTGCTCGGCGTCATCGCCAGCGGCAAGCTGCCAGCCAAGGGCTCGGTGGTCGGCTGCACCGATCGCGCGCTGTGCGACGAGTGCAAAAGAGAAAAGACCGAGAAGCGGGTGAAGAAGTTCTTCCGGCCGTGGCAGATCGTGCCCGACCCCAACAAGTGCCTGCTCGAGCAGGGCGTGCTGTGCGCCGGTTCGGCCACTCGCGGCGGCTGCGGCGTGCGCTGCCCCAACATCGGCATCCCGTGCCGCGGCTGCTACGGCCCGCCGCCCAACGTCGTCGACCAGGGGGCCAAGCTGCTGTCGGCGGTGGCGTCGATCATCGACAGCAAGGAACCCAAGGAGATCGACCAGATCCTGGCGACGCTCCCGGACATCACCGGCTACGCCTATCGGTTCGGCATGCCGTCTGGCCTGTTGCAGAGGAGGCACGCGCCATGACCCGCAAGATCAGCATCGACCCGATCACCCGGCTCGAGGGCCACGGCAAGATCGAGATCTTTCTCGACGACAAGGGTGCGGTCGAGGAGACTTTCTTCCAGATCCCCGAGCTGCGCGGCTTCGAGCGCTTTTGCGTGGGCCGACCGATCGAGGAGCTGCCGCGCATCGTCACCCGCATCTGCGGTGTCTGCCCGGCCAGCCACCACATGGCCAGCGCCAAGGCGGTCGACGGCTGCTTCGGCAACGAGGTGGCGCCGGTCGCCCACAAGCTGCGCGACATGTACTACAACGCGCATTTCATCCACTCGCACATCGCCCACTTCTACGCGCTGGCCGCACCCGACTTCGTGTGCGGGCCGGATAGCGACCCGGCCATGCGCAATGTGCTGGGCGTGGTGGCCAAGGTCGGCCTCGAGATCGGCGGCGCGGTCATCGCGTCGCGCGCCAAGGCGCAAAACATCCAGCGCCTGATCGGCGGCGCCAGCACGCAGGACATCTGGTGCATCCCGGGCGGCGTGGCCAAGGGGCTGAGCAAGGAAGACCTGGCCACCATCAGCAAGTGGACCGACGAGCTGTATGACTTTGCCCAGACCTCGCTTAAAATTTTCAGGGACGTGGTGCTTGCCAACAAGACCTACGTCGACATCATCGTCAATGGCCCCTACAACCTCGAAGTGCAGAACATGGGGCTGGTCGACGAGAACAACGCACCCAACTTCTACCACGGCAAGGTGCGCGTGGTCGACTTCAAGGGCAAGGAGATCTGCAAGTACTCGCCCATGGAGTACATGAACCACGTGGCCGAGCACGTCGAGCCGTGGAGCTACCTCAAGTTCCCGTTCCTCAAGCAGCGCGGATGGAAGGGCTTTGTCGAGGGCATCGACTCGAGCATCTACATGGCCACCCCGCTGTCGCGGCTCAACGTCGCCGACCGGATGGCCACTCCGAAAGCCCAAGAGGCGTTCGAGGAGATGTACAAGACCGTCGGCGGCCACCCCTGCAAGCTGCTGCTCGCCTCGCACTGGGCGCGCCTGGTCGAGATGGTGCAAAACGCCGAGACCCTGCAGAAGTATTGCAAGGACCCGGAGATCACGAGCGACAAGTTCCGCGTCATCCCCAAGCAGATCACCGGCGAGGGCGTCGGCATCGTCGAGGCCATGCGCGGCACGCTGACGCACCACTACACCTGCGACAGCAACGGCATCTGCACCAGCGCCAACCTGATCGTCGGCACCACCAACAACATGGCGCCGATCCACATGGTGACCAAGAAGATCGCCAAGGCGCTGATCAAGCCGGGCACCGAGCCGACCCAGGGCATCCTCAACATGGTCGAGATGGGCTTTCGCTCGTTCGACCCGTGCTTCAGCTGCGCGACGCACAGCCTGCCGGGCCAGATGCCGCTCGAGATCAAGATCTACAAGGGCGGCCAGCCCTACCGCGAGTTCAAGCAGTACTGCTGACGCGCTTGCCCGGGCAGGTAGGCGCGCGGTCGCCTTCATCATGGACGCGGCCCTTGAATTGTTCGACATCAACGAGCACAATCCGTCGATCGATTCGTGAGCGACGCGTCACCGGTCTGCATGCCATATCCACTGACCTACCTATACTTGACGGTCTTCGTCACGATGGTCGTGGCGACCACGCTGCTGGCGAGCGCGTTTCCAGCGCAGCCGGTCAAGCGCGACCTGGTGGTGGCCGCGGTGCTGGTCACCCTCTGGACGCTCGGTGACCTGCTGAGCAACCTGGCCACCAGCGCCTGGCAGGTCGAACTGCTGTCAAAAATTTTCTGCCCAACCTGGGCCTTGCTGCCGGTGGTCGCGGTGCGGGTGGCGGCGACCTACTCGAGCGGCGGCCAGCGCAGCCGCTCGCCGCTCCACTTGCTGTTGCTGTCGCTGCCTGCGCTGGGCGTGATGGCGGTGGACTGGGGCGGCTTGCTGTACGACTGGTACCTGCCAGCCAGCGCCGAGACCTGGTACTTTCGCGTCGGGCCGACCCGTCTGCAGTGGTTCGTCGACCTCTACTTCGTCCTCTACATCGGCACGGGTGGCTGGATCTTTTTCCGCGCCGCGCGGCGCGCCGGCCCGACGAGCTCGCGCTCCACCGCTCGCCTGTTTCTGTACGGATTGCTGCCGGTGGTGTTCATGGGTTGCGTCGTCAACGGCGGCCTGCTGCCGCTACCGCACGGCGCGCCGCTCGTCAGCGCGACGCTCGTGGCCTGCTTCTGTGCGTACGCTGTCTTCGGCACGCTGCATTCCGAGTACTTCGTGCCGGTGCAGGAGTTCCGCCGCGAGCGCGACCTGGCGCGCGACGTCCTGAGCAAGCGCGAGGAGGTGCTGGCCAGCATCCCACTGGGCGTCGCCATCGCCGCGCGCGAGACCGGCCGCGTGCTGTACACCAACTTGCCCTTTCGCCAGTTGACCGGGACGGTCGAGGGCGGCGCGCTGCCATCGGCCATCGCCGAGGAGCTGCAGTGCGACGACGAGATCGAGGCGCGCGACGTCGCTCTCGGTGCGTCCGAGGGCGACGTGGCGTTGCTCCGCGCAGTGCGTGTCTCCTATTCCGGCACCGCGGCCGAGCTGATCACGCTGCGCGACGTGACCTCTCAGCGTCGCACCGAGCGCGAGCTGCACCGCGCCGAGGAGCAGCTGCAGCAATCGCAAAAGCTCGAGTCCATCGGCCGGCTGGCCGCAGGTATCGCCCACGACTTCAACAACCAGCTCACCTCGATCATCAACTATACGCAGTTTGTGGGCGACGCCCTCCCCGCTGGCGACGAGCGACAAGGCGACCTCGAGGAGGTCTTGCGCGCGGCCAGGCGCGCGCAGGCTTTGACGCAGCAACTGCTGGCGTTCGGCCGCAAGCAGGCGGTACGACCCGAGTCCCTCGATCTGAACGCAGTGCTGCGCGGAATCGAGGGGATGCTGTCCCGCACCCTCGGCGCCGACGTGAGGCTCACGCTCAACCTGGCACCCGGCCCGATCTGGTTATGCTGCGACCGCGTCCAGCTCGAACAGGTGCTCATCAACCTGGCGGCCAATGCGCGCGATGCAATGCCGGGCGGGGGCTCGCTCGAGTTCCGGGTGAGCGCGCCCGAGCGCGACACGGCGCCGATCGTGCTACAGGTGATCGACACGGGTTGCGGCATGCCGTCCGAGGTGGCGGAGCGCGTATTCGAACCGTTCTTCAGCACCAAGGGCGAGCACGGTGTGGGTCTGGGCTTGGCCACGGTCTACGGCATGGTTGTTCAGGCAGGTGGTTGTATATCCGTCAGCTCCCAGGTCGGCCAGGGCACGTGCTTCACGATCGAGCTGCCCGCTGGGGCAGCGCCGGTGCCCGGACCGGAGGTCGCGCCGCCAGCGCCGCCAAAACCCACGGCGACAACAACCGCGGTGCACCGCACGATCCTGCTGGTCGACGACGAGGAGCCGCTGCGGCGCTCGGTCTGTCGCCTGCTGAAGCAGGCGAGCTATGTGGTGGTCGAGGCGGCCGACGGCGCCCGCGCGCTGGAACTGTTCCGGAGCCGCCCACGCGACATCGACCTGCTGATCACCGACTTGACCATGCCCGGCATGAACGGCCACGAACTGGCGACGCAGCTAAAGGGCGTGCGCCCGGAGCTGCCCGTGATCTACATCTCCGGGCACATCGAGCGTTTTCAGCGCGAGCTCGGCGACGATGCGATCGTCCTGCAAAAGCCATTCGAGCGCGAACTGCTGCTGGCGCGGATCGCGGCTGCGCTCACCGGCGCGCCGCTGGTCGCCTGACGATCCGGCGCCGCGTGCGCGTCAGCCGATCCCGTAGCGTCAACCGAACAGGAACGCGCGCGCGTTGTCGCGGGCCAGCTGGATCACGTCGCCGGCGCTGAAGGGCGGGTGGTCGCCTGGCACATCGTAAAACAGGCTTCGCCTGATCTCGTCGTAGACGAACGGGTTGGTGCTGTACAGCGTGCTCAGGAAGAAGTCCGAGCCGTAGAGAATCTTGTGCTTGATCTCGGAAAAGTCGCTGCCGATGGTCGCGGTCCACGTGGCGTAGTCGGCGCTCGCGAACAGACTGCCCGAGATGTCGGTGTAGACGTTGGGGTACTCGATGTGGCGCAGCAGGTTGGCGATCTTGTACACCCAGTTGTCGCGGATATCGCCGCCGTGGCCACGTCGCTGGATGAACTCGCGCATCTGCGCCTCGCCGCCAAAATGGGCGAAGTTGAAGCGCAGCCGCGGGAACTTATTGAGGACGCGCGCGGCGCGGTCGGGATTGGACGCATCGGACCAGCGCATCAGGTGCTGCGGCAGGCGCTCGACCGCGTCGAGGAACAGGACCGCGGTGGGCGCCAGCGCGCCGTCGCGACCGCAATGCATGGTCACCGGTATCCCGGCATCCTGGCAATGGCCAAAGATGGCATCGAGCCCGTCGTCGTAGATTTCGAAGCCAAAGGTCGGGTAGACCTTGATGCCGTGCAGCCAGCGTCCGTTGCCGACATGCTGCCTGACGACGTCGAGCAGGGGCGTACCGCGGTCGATGAGCGGATTTCCGTCGTCGTCGTGGATGGTCCGCGCGATCGCCCGCTTGCGCGGGTCCACCGCCAGGAACGGAAAGACGAGCGCCGGGTACCTGAGCTTGAGGCGGAGCAAGTCCTCGAGCTGGTCCTCGTACAGGGTCGCTCGCGGATCCGACGTCGGCTCGACCAAGGTCGCCAGGTCGACCATGAGCGGCACGAAGCGCCAGCCAAAGCGCGGGTGCGCTTGCCGGTAGTGCTCTTGCAGCGCCAGGAAGATCTGCTCGGTGCTCCTGGCCGCGGTCCGCACGAACAGCGACAGTCCCTGGTAGCCGAAGTGGTCGCGCAGGAGGTCCGCCAGCGAGTCGGCGCCGTGCTGGTCGAGGTGGTCCTGGAAGAACTTGTTCTTGGGTACGTGGGCGAGGCTGAAGACGTGGCAATGCACGTCGAAGAACTCTTGCTCGGGTGGTGCTGCCGCTGCGATGTCCACCATGCGAGGCAATCCTAGTCGGGCAGCCACGGCGCCAGGTAGCGCAAGCTGTACCCGCTGAGCACGAGCAGCACGAGCGCCGGAGTGTAAAACGTCCAGGTCAGGTACTGCAGCGCGTAGAGCGGCTGGTCCGGCGGGACCGCGATCGAGACGCCGACCGTCACGTCGCACGCGGCAAAGCAGGTCATGCCGATGGCGACGAGCACCGCGTTGGCTTTCGGAAAGTGGCCGATGACGAGCGCCGCGTAGGCAGCCCATACCGAGAAACCGAGCGCCAGCGCATACACGGCGATGCCGAAGAATTGCGGCGTCGGTCCGAGCAGAGGCAGGCAGAGGCCACCGAGCGTGGCTCCGATGAGGGTCAGCTCGACGACACCGACCACGACCAGGAACGGCAGCCGGCGACGCAGCGCCCCGGACGACCACGCCGCGCCAAAGCCTCGCAGGTGGCGGGCCGCAAGCAACAACTGCGCGACGAGAAACGTCAGCACCGCAGGGATCACCTGGTGAAATGTCAGGACCAGGTCGGCGACGAGGATGAGCACGAAGGCGATCCCCAGCAGGGTCGCCAGACGGTGGCCCTCGCCATCCCTGCCGATGAGTTGGATCAGGATGTTGCAGAGCACGACGACCAGGATCCGCAGTCCCTGCATCAGGTCGCTTTGCGGCTGTGGCGACGGCAGGTGCGCGATCACGCGCGTCAGATCCCATGCGACGTAGATGCTGGCCGCCAGGCAAATGGCGCACAGCACGCTGTAGATGAATGCTTTCTTGGAGGTCGCAACGCTCAACGCGCGATCCGTTTCGCAGTGCCGACGCAATCCCGTGTACTGCACCGCCCGGCCCGGGTCAATGGCGCAGCAAAGCGTCCGTTGCCTGTGCCCGCGTTCCGTCACGACGTCGACCACTGCGAGTTCCAGGACTTAGTATCAATGACACGCTCGTTCTCGTGCGTATTGCCAATACCGCTCAAAACCTACATCATTTCTGCTGATTGACCCCGTAGTTGCCATGGGTACCCATGCCTTTTCCATCCTTGCCGCGCGTCAGGTCCCTCGTCAAATCGGGGCAACGCCTCCTCAACGCCGTGCCACCGGGCACAGCAAGCCTATGGGTGAGCGCCGGGCTCTGGCTGATCGGCGGACTGGTGATGTTCTTCGTCATGGGGCACGCCATCGTCGGCGACGCCGGCCTTCGCTTCGAGGCGCTGCAGGATCTGCTCGACCACGGCAAGCTACCGCGGACCGACGGGCGCGGTGGGCTGCCGCCGGCACAGTATTCCCTGGTCGGCCCACTGCTATCATCGCCTTTGTACCTTCTTGGCCGCTGGATTCAAACTCCCAGCTGGTGGTGCGAACGCTACAACGTGCTGCTGCTCGTCGGGTTCGGCGCACTCCTGATGTGGAGTCTCCACGGCAGGGTCAAAGCCACCACCGCCGCGGCCATCGTCCTGGCTACCGCCTTCTGTTCCATGTTTCCGCACCACATCATCTGGTTCTACGGTGAAGTCTTCTCGGCGACCATGATCTGCGGCGGCCTGGCGGTCGCGATCCTGAGGAATCGCTCCTGGGGCTGGGTGCTGGTCATCCTGGGCTGCGTCAACACCATGGCCTGGACGCCGGGCGTGGCGCTGGCTGTCGTCCTGCATTCCGTCAAACGACGGACCTTGCGCACCTTGCTGGTCCCCGCCATTGCGGCGCTGTGCATTCTCATCGACGCGCGCCTGCGCCACGATGCCTGGTTCGATTTCGGCTACAGCCTCAACGGTTTTACCAAATCCTTGTTGCCCTATGCGCGCCAGTGGGGCTTCGACGCGCCGTTCCTCGTCGGACTGGCTTCGATCCTGCTGTCTTTTGGCAAGGGGCTCATCTTCTTCGCGCCTGCGTTCTTCGTGCCGTTGCCTAAGGCAACGGACCCGGCCCTCGTCCACTATCAGCGCCTGCTCCAGGCGGTCCTGGTTGGCATGCTGCTCGTCTACAGCAAGTTCACGGCCTGGAGCGGCGATTGGTACTGGGGGCCGCGCTACTTCTTGCTCGCAGCTGTCCCCTCGTCGCTGGCGCTCGCGCTCTGGCTCAAGCAGCCAAGCGCCGCGCTCTGGTCGCGCTGGGCCGCGTTGCTCGGATTCACGCTGTCCGGCTGGGTTGCGCTCGACGGTGTGACCTACGCGCTCTACGATGTCGGCATCTGCCAAGCCGACCAGTTCCGCGAGGTCCACCTCTGCTGGTATGTCCCCGACTACAGCCCCTTATGGCGACCGTTCCTCATCCCGTCTCGGCAGCCGCTGGTCCTCTACTGGCAGATCGCCTCCTTCGTCGTCGTCGTCTATGCCTGGATTTCTTTTTCGACCTGGCGCACAGCGCTGCACGACACCTGGCGGCTGGCCAGGGACAAGCTGGGCGGGCTGTTCGCGCTAAAAGACTGGCGCCTGTGAGGCAGGTTCTTGGTCGGTGATGTCTGCGACCTGGTTGGATTTGACGAGGCGTCGTTCGACGTGGTGCTCGATCGACACTGCCTGCACTGCATCATCGGCTCCGACCGTCCGCGCTTCCTGTAAACAGCCTCTCTGATATTGCGGGCGGGTGGCCAGCGCTCGGTCAGCTGACCGATAACCACCGTGAAATGTCCGCAATCCGGACCGCTGCATTGGCGCGGCAAGCGCAACCGCCAGCGATTTCACTAGGTTCGACCGCGTTTGACATTTGGCGCGGTGGTCCGCCGTTTGTCCGAGGGCACACTGCCCGATGAACGCGGCTCCGACCTTTTCCGACACTCAGATGGACCGACGACGGCGACGCGATCTTCGGCGCGGAGAAACCCATGGTGAGCGTGAGAGCAATATCGACCCGCCGCACTTTCAACACCACGCCCGTGTTCGAGATCGTGTCGCCCGCCCCCCAGCTGTCGACGGTCGACAACCTCATGCCCGCGGACGCGCCGCAACTCGCGCCGGCGAACGAGCGCGTGCCCGTGGCCAGCAACGGCGGTCTCGGCTCGGCCACTCTCGCGGCGCAACTCCAGGCGGCCCTGGCCGGGCGCGTCCAGGCCAACACCGCGTCCGGCCACCCGATGCTGCAACGCGGCGCGCAGGGTGCAGCGGTGGCGGAGCTGCAGCGCAAACTCCAGGCAGCGGGTTTCGATCCAGGTCCGATCGACGGTGATTTCGGCCCGCGCACCGAGGCCGCGGTGCTGGCATTTCAGCGGTCACGCGGCATCGACGTCGACGGCATCGTCGGTCCGCAGACCTGGGGCACGCTCGACGGCGTCGACGCCAGCCCGGTTGCCGCGGCCAGCCCCACGACCGGCGGCGCGGGTCCGCTGTTGCGCCAGGGCAGCCAGGGCGAGCCGGTCCGGGCGTTGCAGAGCCGCCTGCAAGAACTCGGTTTCGACCCGGGCCCCATCGACGGCGACTTCGGCCCCAGGACGCTCGACGCGGTCACCGCGTTCCAGCGTGCGCGCGGTCTGGAAGTCGACGGTATCGTGGGTCCCCAGACCTGGAACGCGCTGGGCGTCACCGTCGACGGCGCCGGTCCGGTGGGCGGGGCGGCGCCGACCGCGGGTTCGGCGCGCGAGCGCCTGCTGCAGGTCGCCGCGGGCGAGGTCGGCACGCTGGAGACCGGCACCAACACCGGCCCGTGCGAGAAGTACCCCAACTACTTTGGCCGGGGCGCCGAGTCATGGTGTGCGGACTTCGTCAGTTACTGCATGACCAAGGCGGGCATGCCGCTCAACGATCCGTGGTGCCCGTCCATCGTCAACAAGTTCCAGGCCAGCGGGCAGTGGAAGGGCAACACCAACCCCCAGGCCGGCGACATCGTGCTCTTTGACTGGAACGGCGACGGAGTGGCCGACCACGTCGGCATCGTCAAGGGCGTCAATGGCGACGGCAGCATCCAGACCATCGAAGGCAACACTGGCAACGCGAACGGCCAGGAGGGCGTCTGGGATCTGACCCGATCCCGTTCGACCGTGCTCGGTTTTGCCAACCCCGACTAGCGGCCAAGCTCGCGGCGCCGGGCCCAGCTCACTGGGCGGTGCAGGCCAGGTCTCCCAGCCGCATCGAGATATCGCTCGGTGGCCCGACGCACGCGCCGCGGTCGAAGTCGTGCCACTCGACGATACCGTCGATGCCCCAAACGTAGTGCTTGCCCGGTTGCGGTGTCACCACGCTCTGCATGCAGCTGTCCTCGTTGCAGCGGCCTCCGTTGACCCAGTCGTGCAAGCTCACATCGACGGTCACCGGGCTGCCGGTCGGCAGCTCGTAACAACCGAAGAAACCAAGCGCGTCGGTCGCCGCGTTTTGCGGATCGCTGTCCTCGCCCTTGTTGCCGACCACGACGCTGGCGCTGATGTCGTTGCCGGTGGCATCGAGGAAACGAATGCTCCAGCTGCCGAGCTCGCTCCAGCTCTTGCCGTAGAAGTGTCCAACCATGCTGTCGTAGTCATACTGACGGGTGTCGCAGTCGGTTCGACACGACCGATAATAGCCAAAAAAGCAGGTGGCCTCGCTGTCGGGAAACACCGGTCCCGCATAGTCGCAGCAGCCTTCGGCGCACCCGGCGCTGCAGCACCCGCCGCTCGCGCCGGGGACCGTGCGCGGGATGCAGATGCCATCCTGTTCGGCGCACACGTCGCACGACTGGTAGGTCTGGTTCTCGACGTCGCAGTTGCGTCCCTGTTGCTGGCACAACCAGGCCGCCTTGTGCTGGCGATCGCACTGCACGCGGTAATTCCACCAGAACGGCCAGACATTGCCGTGCAAGAATGCCTTGGGACTGTTGCACGCCGGCGACGATTCGCGATCCGTGCTGGCGGCGTCAGCGCGGTCGCGGGTACCGCCATCGACGATGGAAGCGTCGGCAACGGTCGCGACGTCGCCAGCGCTGCCATCGCCAGCCGCCCCATCGAGTGCCACAGCGTCCGCCTGGCCAACATCTGCCGCCACTCCGGCGTCGCGCAGCACGGCCTGCGGACAGCCGCTGACAGCGACCAGCGCAGCGCTGCACGCCAACGAAAGAATACGATCGATGGTCATCCTGCTACCCACGACCGCCACCCCTCTCGCGCGAAGCGCCGACCGTCGTCGCGACAACTCGGTATGTTACCATCGCGGAGGCGTTTGCCGAGAGACGACGGACCAGGTATCGCTTGAAACTTTGGCGCTGCCTGGTGTGCATGCTATGGAATGTCCGGCATGTGGTCTCGTTTTGCAGAGCATCTGTTCGTCGCAGCACTGGCGACCATGCTGCCGGTCGCGCTCGCCGGTTGCGATGTTTTTCTGGCGCTGGCGGGCGGCGAGGGATTGCGCTGCCACGCCAACCAAGCCTGCCCTGGCCAACTGCTTTGCATCGACCACCGCTGTACGCGCGTGGCGACGTGCGGCCACAATGACGACTGCCCGCACGGCTATTACTGCAACGCCGGGACGTGGACCTGTGTCGAGACATCGGCGCACCCCGCGGATGCCGGCACGGCCGACGCGCGGGCAAGTGATGCGGGGCGGATCGACAGCGGGTCGACCGATACCCAGGACAGACCAGACCGCCTGGGCGACCGCGGACCTTCCGAATCAGGTCGTGCCGAGTCTGGCGCGAACGACGCGTCGCGCGAGCGCGTCGATCTCGACGCCTGGCGCGCCGACGCCAGCACCGCTGTCGACGCACCCAACAGCGACTCGGCTGTGGCTGACGCCACGTGCGTGGGTTTTGTGTGCGACGGCGGCTGCATCAACGGACGCTGTTGCTCGACGCAGAACTGCCAGCTCCCGACCTCGCAATGTCAGAACCATTTCTGCGTTGGCAGCATCGTCTTGCAACAGGGCAGCGGCGACTATCTCGGTGTGAGCGACACCATGCTGGATTCCGCCGGGTCTGCCTCGAATCTGGCGACCGATTCTCACCTGCGAGTCGCGGCGCATGATTGGCTGGACACGCTGATCCGGTTCGATCTGTCCGCCATCCCACTTGGTACGTACGTCTACTCGAGCACCCTGCGGCTGTACGTCGACACCTGGTCCAATGCGCAACCGATCGAGGTCCGGGCGTTCGAGGTGCTGCGGCCGTGGGACATTTCCACCGTCTCCTGGGCAAATGCAATGTCCGCCGTTCCGTGGGAGGTGGCGGGCTGCAATGGCGTCACCGATCGCAGCCTCGACGCCGTGGCCACATCGACCATTCGCTCGGACGCTGGGTACGGGTGGCGCAACATCGACATCACGAGCGCCACGCAGAACTGGGTCAGCAACCCGACCGCGAACCACGGCGTGGTCATCAAGTCCGTCAATGACGCCGGCACGGTGATGTACGAGTTCCATAGCTCGGAAGAAACCACTTCGACCGAACTCCGGCCCAAGCTGGAGATCGACTACGTGGAGCCCTAGCGCACGGCGCGTCAGCGCGGCGCAAGGGCATCGGGCAAGCCAACGACCAGGAGGGCGTCTGGGAGCAGACCCGATCCCGGTCGACCGTGCTCGGTTTTGCCAACCCCGACTAGCGGCCAGGCTCCTCCCGTCGACGCGGACCTTGCGAGCGACAATCCGTCAGCGCGTGTAGACGCCAAAGGTCTGGTCCGGGCCGTACACCAGCAGCTGGGTCCCGGTCCAGACGGCGCTCTCGCCGCCGAAATTCGGCGCATTGGCCGTGGCCAGCGACGTCCAGCTGTTGCCGCCAGGCACATAGATGCCGCCCAGTCCGGGCGTGGTGCCGTTGCTCGGCCCCCAGACGATCAGCTCGTTGCCGGTCCAGACGCCGGTCGTGATCGCGCTCAGCGGAACCGTGACGTCGGCGATCGCGGTCCAGCGGTCGAGCGCGGGATCGTAACTCGCGCCGTTGGCCAGCAGCGCACCCGTGCCGTCGCTACCGCCCCACACCAGCATCCGCGTCCCGGTCCAGACGCCGATCGCGTTGTTGCGCGGCACTGGCGCATTGACATCGGACATCGGCTGCCAGCTGTCGCTCGCGCGCAGGTAGCGGGCGCCGGTGCCGGTGCTGCTGCCTGTGCCGCTGCCGCCCCAGACGATCATCTCCGTGCCGGTCCACACCGCGACGTGGCCGGAGCGCGCCGTTGGTGCGTTGACCGTCGACAGCGCGCTCCAGGTATCGTTGGCGCGGTGGTAGGCGCCGCCGTCGCCGAGCGTGCTGTTGATCCAACCCTCGCCACCCCAGACCAGCATCTCGCTGCCGGTCCACACAGCGCTGGCCCGGATGCGACCCACCGGCACGTTGGTGCCGCTGATCGCGCTCCAGGAGTCGGTGCCCGGATTGTAGGCGCCGCCGGTGGTGACCAGACCGTTGCTGCCGGTACCGAACAGGCAGGTTGACCAGCCGAAGATCGATTGGCCGCAGCCGCTCCAGACGATCAGCTCGCTGCCGGTCCACACCGACGTCGCGCCGCCGCGCAGTGCGGGCGCGCTGGCACTCGAGATCGGCGACCAGCTGTTGCTGGCCGGGCGGTACTTGTAGCCGGTGTTGGTGAAGAGCTGGCTGACCTGGCCGCCCCAGACGATCAGGTCGGTACCGGTCCAGGCCGTGTTGAATGCGGTGCGCGGATCGGGCATGCCCGCCGGCGGCATGGCCTGCCACTGGTTGCTGGTCGGGTTGAAGCGAGCGCCGCTGCGCAGCGAGGCCATGAGCTGGTCCCTGAAGTCGTAGTCCTCGCCGCCCCAGACCAGCAGCTCGGTACCGGTCCAGACCGCACCGTGGTCCTCGCTCGCGGCCGGCACATTGGTCGTGGTGACGTTGGCCCACGAATCGGCCACCGGATCGTAGCGGCCGCCGGTGTCGACGTCGTAGTGGCTGTTGCCGCTGTAGACCTCGCCGCCCCAGACGATCATCTCGCTGCCGGTCCAGGTCGCGCCGTGCAGGCCACGTGCTTGCGGCGCATTGGGGCCGTTGGTGGAGACGGTCTGCCAGGTGTCGGTGGTCGGCGAGTAACGGCCACCGCTTCTCACATAGCCCTGCATGCCATTGAGCGTGCCGCCCCAGATCACCATCACCGATCCGGTCCAGATCGCCGAGTGCTGGGCGCGTTCGGTCGGGACATTGGCGCCGACCGAAGTGGCGGCCCAGCTGTCGGTCGATGGATTGTAAAGACCGCCGCTGTTGAGCTGCACGCTTGCCGCATCGCGGCCGCCCCAGATGATCATCTGGCTGCCAGTCCAGACCGCGGTGTGGCCAGTGCGCGCGCTCGGCCCATTGAGCGTGCTGATCGGCGCCCAGGTGCCAGTGGTCAGGTTGTAACGGCCGCCAGACGCGGTGGTGCTGCCGCCCCAGACCAGCATCTCGTTGTTGGCGAGCACCACGCTGGACTCGCCAGCCGCCACCGTCGGCGCGCTGAGCGTCGGCAACTCGCTCCAGCTGTCGGCCACCGGGTCGTAGAGCGCACCGCCAGCGTCGAGCCACATCAGCATCTTCGAGCCAGTCCAGACCGCATGACCGATCCCGGCCGGCGCGTTGACGCGCGACATGCTGCGCCAGCGGTCGAGCGCCGGGTCATAGCGGCCGCCGCCGTAGAGGCTGCCGCGCCAGGCCAGCAACTCGCTGCCGCTCCACACTGCGGCCACCGCGCCGCCGCCCGGTGCCTCGCCGGCGCGCCAGCTGCCGACCCCGACCGGCATTGGGCTGACCGCGACGTCGAGCGTGGCGTCGGCAAAGCTGCCCGAGGCGAGCGCCGAGGCGCGCAGCGTGATGGTCTCGATTTGGTCGTGGCGCAGCTTGAATGACGCTTGCGAGTCGTTGGCCGGCAGATTGAGCGTCGTGATTGGCGCGCCCGTGCAGTACCAGTCGGTGTCGGCCAGAAAAGTCGTCGCGCCCGCGCCGGTCGCGCTCAGCGTCACGTCGATCGCGGCGCCAGAGGTCGTGGGCCTGCCATTGGCGTCGACGACCTGCAGCGTGAACAATCGCGAGCAGGTGTCGGCCACCAGCAGGGTCGGACTGGCCTCGCTGAAGGCCAGGCGAGAGGCGGGACCCGCGGCGTCCCCGCTGCCGGCGACATCCCCGCTGCCGGCGGCGTCGCCATGGCTGTCTGGCGCGGCGAGGTCGGCCAGCGCGCGATCGCCAGTGCCCCCCACGTCCGGCACGACCGCGTCGGTCAGGACCGTATCGAGTCCGGTAGTGTCGCACATTGCGGCGTCATGGCCGGCGCTGTCGACGACCGCGACATCGGTGCCCACGACATCGGTCCGCCAGCCGCCATCGAGCTGCGAGCGATCGACGCCCGTGCCGTCGCGCCCAGGCGGACCGGTGAAACCGCTGCGGGCACACGCCACACAGCACAGCGCGAGGGCAACGACGCTGGTCGTGCGGAATATGAAAGCAGGTCGCGCCATCTGCAGTCCGACCTCGCGCTCGACGTCACGTCGTCACGGACGCCTCTTCGAGTGTGACACGCAGGTGTCGGACGGGCAAGCCGACCGCGACCATTCTCCGTTTGTCGCCGCCGCGGTGATGCCGCTCTGCCCAAGCGTACGCGCCAGGATCAACCGCGCGCGTTGCCGTCGGTGCTGTTGACGCTCGGTTCGTCCGGATGTGACTATCCGTTCGCAGCAATGGCTGAGCACGGGGGAAGCGTTGAAAAACATCGTTGCGTTATTCTTGCTGTTGCTGACCGCCTGTCCCTCACCTGAGGTGCAGGACGCGAGCTCTCGCATCTGCGATCCGGGCTCCACGCAGACCTGCGTCTGCGCTGGCGGGGCGACCGGCGGCCAGGCCTGCAACGACGAGGGAACGGCCTGGCAGGCCTGTCAGTGCAGCCAGCAACAAGATGCAGCGGTGGTTGACTCCGCGGCCCTGCACGACGGCAGTCGGACCGAGAGCGGAACCGACCGACCGCGGTACGATGGCGCGGCGACTGATCGCTGGTTGCCCGATCACGCTCGGACCGACGCCACGGCGCGCGATCTCGCCGCGGTGGACGCTGCAGTCGGCGCCGACGTTGCCCCGGCCGAGTGCTTCGGCGCAACCGATGAAACAACGTGCAGCGCGGGCGCCGGCCTCTGCCGGGGCGGCGTCTGCTACCTGCCGGGCAGCTGCGAGGAGCGCATCTGCAACAGCAGCGGACCTCACTTTCCCCTCGCCGATACCAGCCAGCGATTCTGTGCCACCGACGGCTTCATTTCGAATTGCCCGATCCCGGGCAAGTCCCTGCTATGGCCAGGATGCGCAGTACGGCTGGGATGTCAGCCATACCGTCGCCAACCGCTATACGAGCTCGACAGCGACGCCAACTGAGCCGCTGGTCACCGACAACGTGACCGGACTGGTCTGGCAGGGGTGTCTCGCCGGACGCAGCGGCAACGATTGCACCACCGGAACAACCAGCACCCTGGCCTGGCAAGCGGCGCGCGACTATTGCGCTGACCTGGTCTGGGGCTCCGCCAGCGACTGGCACCTACCCGACGAGCACGAGCTGCTTTCCGTCATCGACTTCGGGAATCCCGCCGACACTGCGACATTTCCCGCTACCGGCAGCGCCACCTTCTGGACCTCGTCGGCCTATAGTGTGAACTGGGCCTTTCAGCTCGGCCCGAACGGGTTGGCAACCAACGACAAGAGCACTGCGCGGGCAGTACGCTGCGTGCGCCATGGGCAGGTCGCGGGGTCCGCCGACCGGTTCGTCCGGGACATGTCGTCGTCGTTGGACCGGGTCATCACCGACACCTGGACCGGGCTTGTCTGGCAAGGTTGCAGCCTCGGCACCGGCGGCAGCAACTGCTCGATCGGGACGATCGGTGTCCGCAACTGGTCTTTTGCTCTCGCCTACTGCGAGGGTCTGGTCTGGGGTTCGCACGCTGACTGGCGATTGCCCAACGTCAAGGAACTGTTCAGCCTGGTCGACACCCGGCGCCAACCGCAAACCATCGACGGAAGTGCATTCCCGTCGATCGCGGGCACCTACTTGACGTCGACGACGGCCACCTACAGCATGCAGGAGGACATCGGCGACGCCTGGAATGTCGATCTCGAGACCAGCTTTGTGACACATCAACTCAAGAGCGAAGCACTTCACGTCATGTGCGTCCGGACCGGGCCGTGAAACGGGCACCCGCCGCACGGCCGTGACAGTTGCGGCAGCGCCATGTTGCCGGCGTTTCCTGCGCGCCCTCGCGCGCTACCACGCGCTCACGCTGACGGGGACCGTTGAATCGGTAGTCGTGCCGTCACCAAGCTGGCCGTGCTCGTTGTGCCCCCAGCAGGCGATCGTTCCGTCAGAAAGAAGTGCGCAAGCCGCACTGCGCCAGTTCCTCTGCGGGCTCCCCGACGCGGATCCACCAGCCCGCGAAAAAAGCTTGGCAACCGGCCCGCGCAACAGATCGCGAACCGCGCTATGCTTTGACCCGTGAACTGGTTCGTCACCGCCGTCATCGTTGCCTTCGTCGCGCTCATCTGCGCTCAGATCGGCTGCATGACCTGGATGCCGGGCCAGAGCTATCGCGGCGCTCGGCCACCGCTGAGCGCCGAACAGCAGCCGGTTCGCGACCAGATCGCGGCCGACGTGAACAAGCTGGCGACCGAGATCGGCGAGCGCCACGTCGACAAACCAGACACGCTGTCGGCCACCGCAACCCACATCGAGCAGCGGTTGCGCGACCTGGGCTACGAAGTCCGACGCGAGGAGTATGCGCTGCCGGGTCGCGAGCTGCGGCCCGCCAACATCGTGGCCCAGCGCACGGGCCGCGAGCGGCCAAACGAGATCGTGATCCTGGGCGCCCACTACGACACGGTGGCGGGCACGCCGGGTGCCGACGACAACGCCTCGGGCGTCGCGGTGCTGCTGGCAATCGCGGCTCGGCTCAAGGATCTGGCGCCGGCGCGCACGCTGCGCTTGGTCGGCTTCGTCAACGAGGAGCCGCCCTTCTTCACCACCCCGACCATGGGCAGCTACGTGAATGCAGCCGGCTGCCGGCAGCGCAACGAGCAGGTGGTCGCCATGATTGCGCTCGACGGGCTCGGCTACTTCAGCAGCGAGCCAGAGAGCCAGCGCTACCCGGCTTCGTTCTTTGGTCTGCTCTACCCCACGGTCGGAAACTTTTTGGGTTTTCTGGCCGACAGCGGCTCGGCAGATTTACTGCGCCGGTCGTTGAAGCTGTTCCGGGCGCGTGCGCAGCTGCCGACCGAGGGCGCCATCCTGACCCGCTCGGCCGCGACCTGGTCGGACCACTGGGCGTTCTGGGAGCACGGTTTTCCAGCAATCCTGATCACGGACACGCTGATCTTTCGCCACCCGTCCTACCACGAGAGCAGCGACACGCCGGATCGGCTCGACTTCGATCGGCTGGCGCTGATCACCGAGGCATTGGCGCCGGTCGTGGCCGAGCTGACAAACGTTTCCGACAAGGGGTCGGGCTAACGCGTCGGCCGCTCGGCTGGGTCGACGGTCGCCAGCTCGACCAGCAGCGCGCGCACGCGATCGCTTTTCCAGCCGACGTGCATTGCCAGCTTGACCAGCTCTTGGCGCGCCTGTTCGCGGCTGGCTGCAACAGCCGCGGCGTCGCTGGCAGCCAGCGCGATCTGCAGAGCGTCGTTCGCGCTGCGCGCCAGGTACTCGAATCCATTGGCAGCCGTCGCCAGATCGGCCGCTGACGCGACCGTGCAGCGCGCCATCACCTCGTCGCTGCGAATGGTCAGAGGCAGGCGCCCCACCATCTCGACGACGCCACCGCCCAGGCTGCGACCGCTCTCGGTCTCGACGAAGGAGAGCCGCAACCGCTCACCGGATTGCAGCCGCGCCCGCGGCACCACGAATCGACCCTGCGTGGCGAACGGCTCGAGCTGCCAGCGCTGCACACGCGGCAACTCGCGGCCGACCGTGACGCGCACGCTCAGGGCGAGCGGCGGCGTCTTGCGGCGCGACGGCCGTGACCGCTGCACCTCGCACAGCAGATCGTCAATACCGAGCGCGGCGCTGGTCTCGTTGAAGGCGAGCGGCGTCGCGACCGGCGTGGCCAGACCCCAGCCTGGCGCGCTCTCGTCCTCGACCACGACCAGCGCGGGCGCGGTCGGTGTCGGCCAGGACGGCCGTGCCCCAGCGACGGGCGCGATCGTCAACTCGCGCCGGAACTGGGGCGCGTAACAGGTGGGCTCGTTGCGCGCGAAGGTCGGCCAGACCGTGACGGTCAGCGTCCCCGGTCTCATCACCCAGCGGCAGTCGTGGCAGTAGCTCTCGCCGAGTCGCAGCCGGCGGTCGACCTCGTCGAACAGCGCCACACGGCGGCGCTGCTCGGCCTCGACCACGGATTTGCGCTGTTCCCACTCGGCGCGCCGTTGCTCGGCCAGTGCGCGGTACTCGTTGTCGTCGAGCAGCGCGTCGAGCCGGTTTGCTTTGCCGGGCTTGACCAGAAAGACCGGCACTGTCCGCGGCGGGGTCGTCGTAGTCGTGTCGGATACGGTCGAGCCATGACCGCCCCCGCGACCGCCGTTGCCGCCGAAATAGGAAGCGACATCGAAGATGGTCTCGACCGTGCCAACGGCGATGCCGACCGTGAGCGCGATCGGGATGCTCACCGCAGCGCCGATGGCGCGCCCGACGCCGACGCCGACCTCGACAAAAGCGCCGATCAGGTCGCCCAGAAAGTTGTGGCCGGAACCGCCGCCGCTGCTGCTCTCGATTGGTTCTGGCTCGAAGCTGCTGGCGTCGTACGGACCGGGCGGGATCAGCGGCTCCGACTCGATGACCAGCGGCGGCAGGCGCTCGACCAGCGCGCTGCCATCGAGCGCCAGACTGGAGAGTTGCAGCGCGACCGAGCCACCTGGCACGCTGGCCGTGACCCGGTAGACTCCGATGGTCTCCCCGTAACCGGCCAGCGGCCCGCCCAGCGCCGTTTCGACTTCGGCCGCCGGCACCAGCGTCGCCTGAACCTGCAGGTTCTCGTCGAGCCAGCGCGCAAAAACCGGTGCGGCCTCGACGTCATCCTCGGCCAGCTGGCAGGCCTCGAAGGTCCGGCCGGCGCGCAGGTGATCGGCGACGGTCGCGCACCCGGCAGCCGCGCTAAAAGCGATCGCGAGGGAGAGCAGTGCGCGCTGGCCGTGACCGGGCATGCTCGACACGATATTATCGGCAGGTAGCTGACGCCAGTGCGCCGGCTTGTGGTGGGAGGGACCATGATCCGCAGGCTCATCGTGATCGCGCTGCTCGCACTGCCGCTGGTCGCTGCGGCCAAGGGCAAGGCCAAGCCACCAACCGAGGAGACGCCGAAGCAGACGGCCAAGGACGTGGCCGCGCTCAAGCAGTGGGAGACCACCTACCAGCAGGCGGCGAGCGACCTCGGATCGTGGGTCATCGACAAGCCGGCCGCGGCCAAGCTGTTCTTCGCGTGGGACGGCAAGCATCCGGCCAAGGCCAAGGAGTTTGTCACCTGGGCCACCACCAAGCCCAACGAGAGCCTCGACATGTTCGTCACGGCCAATCCCAAGTGGCCACTGTTCGACAAGATCGCTGCCAACCACAAGGAAGCGGCCGAGGCCTTTGTCGAGTGGTGCCGCAAGTATCCCAAGGCGGCCGAGGAGTTGATGAACCATCCCAAGGGGCTGCACTGGGTCGGCAACCACCAGTACAAGGCGTACTGGAGCGCGGTGAAGTAAGCGCGGCCGCGGCTAGTCCTGCCGGCTGAACGACCAGATCGCCAGCGCCATCAGCACGCTCCCGATCGCCACGACCAGCGCCAGGTCCTCGACCACGCCCATGCTGTGGCCGAGCACATTGACGCCGAGCGCCGTCACGCCCGGCGCCGGCCCCATGCGTGCCGCTGCCGCGAGCTGGTCGCCGAGCACGAGCTGCCGGATGGCATCGACGCCGTAGGTAAACGGATTGAGTTTGGCCAGGACCTCGAGCACGCGCGGCACGTTGTTGACCGGAAAAAAGACGCCAGACAGGAAGATCAGCGGCATCACTACGATCTGCATAACCATGTGAAAGCCCTGCTGCGAGCGCATGCGCGCAGCGATCAACACGCCCAGCCCGGCGATCGACATGGCGACGACGATCAGCGCGAGCACCAGTTCGAGCACCAGCGGCAGGCTGAGCGGGACGCCGATCAGAGGCGCCAGCACCAGCATCATCACCCCCTGCATCACCGCCACCGCCGCGCCGCCGACCGCCTTGCCCACGACGATGCCGCTGCGGCTGAGCGGCGCCACCAGCACCTCGCGCAAAAAGCCGATCTCGCGATCCCAGACGATCGAGAGGCCGGACATGAGCGCGGTCATCAGCACCGTCATCGCCACCACGCCCGGGAACATGAACTGGATGAAGTTGATACCCGGAGACAGGGTGCCGATCATGCGATTGAACCCGGCCCCAAACATCACCAGGAACAGGAGCGGCGTAGCAAACGACGTGATCAGTCGCGGCGGGTCCTGCACAAAGCGCAGCAGTTCCCGGTAGGCGACGATCCAGATGCTTCGAAAAAATCCTCTCATCAACTGCTCGTCGTCATGACCGGGCGCTCCGCCGGCGGTGCCGCTGCTTGAGCCGCGCCAGATCGTCCGGCTTTTCGTCCTCGCGAATGACGTGGCCGGTCAGCTTGAGAAACACATCGTCGAGTGTCGGCCGCCGCACCTCGATCGAACGCAATTTCTGGCCAAAGCCGCGCACGAACTCGGGCAAGAACTCGTCGCCGCGCGTCACGGTGAACGAGATGTGGCCAGCCTCGAGCCGCGGGCTCAGCTGGTGCCGCTCGACCAGCTCGCGCATGGCCGCGTCAGTGTCGTCGGCGACCAGCGTGACGACGTCGCCTCCGACCCTGCTTTTCAGCGCGTCGACGGTGTCGAGCGCCACGATCCGGCCGTGGTCGATGATGGCGATGCGGTCGCAGTGCTCGGCCTCGTCCATGTAGTGGGTGGTGAGAAAGATGGTGATGCTCTGCTGTCGGCGCAGCTGTGCGATGTAGTCCCAGATGTGGTGCCGGGTCTGCGGATCGAGGCCGAGCGTGGGCTCGTCCAAAAACAGCACGCGCGGCCGGTGCATCAGACCGCGCGCTATCTCGAGCCGGCGTTTCATGCCGCCCGAGTAGATTCGCACCCGGTCGCGGCGGCGATCGCTCAACTCGACCAGCGCGAACAGTTCGGCGATGCGCGGCTCGCGCTCGGCCCGCGGCAGATCGTAGGCATAGGCGTGAAAGCGCAAGTTCTGCTCGGCGGTCAGGTAGTCGTCGAGCGTCGGCTCCTGAAACACCAGGCCGATCGAGCGGCGGACCTGGTCGCGCTGCCGGACCGCGTCGAAGCCGTTGACCATGACCGCGCCCGCGGTCGGCTTGAGCAGCGTGCACAGCACGTTGATGGTGGTGGTCTTGCCAGCGCCGTTGGGCCCAAGAAAGCCAAACACTTCGCCCTCGGCGACATTGAACGAGACGCCCGACACGGCTTCGAACACGCCGTAGCGCTTGACCAGGTTGTCGACCGCGATCACGTCCATGTGCTGCGCTCCGGGAGCGAACAACATAGCACTGCACAACCCGGTGTCGATGGCGGCCGCGAGCAAGGCCCGGCAGCGCCCGGATCCGCAGCCCGCTGCACCCTGCTATGCTGTATCGAGCTGAAATGTGCGCTGACCGGAGGGCTGAATGACGACGGCGAGACTGGTGCCGATTGCGACCGCTGCGCTGGCAGTACTGGCTGCAACCTGTGACAGCTGCGGCACCGGGATTACCGTCAACGACGCCGATACCATCGTCGATGCCACGACCAGCGACCGCGCAGCGACCGACGCCGTAACGACCCGCGACGCCGGCGACGGACGCGACCACAGCGTCATCGACAGCAACGGCCGCGACCAGATCACCGTCGACAGCAGCGGCCACGACCAGGTCGGCGCCGATAGCGCGGTCCAAGATCATTCCGGCATTGACGCCAGCAGCAACGATGCCGTCCGCTTTGACAGCAGCGGCCCGCGCGATGCTGGCGGCTGGGATCACCTGCTGCTCAGCGGCATCCTCCCACCCGAGCGCCGGGTCGATTGGCGGCCCGGAATCCCGGGTGGCATCCCGACCCGGAGCACGCAGTGCGCCGACGTCACGCAGCCACCCTACGGCGCGGTCGGCGATGGCATTGCCGACGACACGATCGCGATCCAATCGGCCATCGACGCCTGCCCGGCCGGCGCTGTGGTCTTTGTTCCGGCCGGCACTTACCGGGTGACGTCCGGACTGGCGCTGCAGACCGGCGTCGTGCTGCGCGGTGCCGGACCAGCGGCGACGCGCATCGAGGGCGACGGCGTGGCCGAGAAGGCGATCATCCAGGCTGGCTCGTGGGACGAGTCCAACAGCCCGGAGACCGCGGTCACCGGCGGCCTGGCCAAGGAGTCGGCCATGCTGACCGTGGCAGAAAGCTCGGTTTTCGTCGTCGGCGACTTCGTCATCATCGACCAGCTCAACGACGACGATCTGGTGCGCGCTGCTGGCGAACAGGTCGACCCGGGCGAGTCGCCCTGCAGCTGGGGTAGTCGCAACGACGGCACCCGGTTGCTCGGCCAGATCGTCGTCGTCACCTCGATCAGCGGCAACAGCGTCGGCATCGACCCGCCGCTGGCCATGCCCTTGAGCGCCAACCTGCAACCAGCCATGTCGCGGGTGCGTCGACAGATGACCACCGACGTCGGCATCGAAGACCTGGCGGTAGCCGACCGCGCCTACCGCGGCGACAACAACGCCAATCTCCGCTTCTGGGGGGTGGCCTATTCCTGGATCCGCAACGTCGAGAGCGCTGACGTCAGCGGCCGCCACATCCAGCTGACCAAGTGCTTCCGCTGCGAGGTGCGAGACAGCTATACCCACCATGCCCACGTCTACGATCCTGGCGCCAACGCCTACGGCATCGTGCTCGACAACCAGACCAGCGAGTCGCTGGTCGAGAACAGCATCGTCTACTTTCTCAACGCCGGTCTGATGACGTCGAGCTGCGGGCCCGGCAACGTCGTCGGCTACAACTTCAGCGACAGCATGTTCGCCCGCGACGATCCCACGGCAGGCTGGCTGATGGCCGACTTGATCGGCAACCACTGCGCACACCCCTACATGGTGCTGTTCGAAGGCAACATGTCAGCGCAAATCTCCAACGACAACATCCACGGCTCGTCCAGCCACCAGACCTATTTTCGCAACGCGATCGACCGCCAGCATGCCAACTACGTGCACACCAACAACCTGGTCGACATCGTCTTTGCCGCCAACAACCGCTTCATGAACGTGGTCGGCAACGTGCTGGGCAAGCCGGGCGACGACGCCATCGCTGGCGCGCGCTACGAGGACGAAAGCGGCAACTGCCGCGAGAACGTCGCGGTTTACCGGCTGGGTTATCCGAGCAACTGCGCGGTCGACACCATCATCGATCCGCAGGTCGAGACGTCGCTGTTGCGCCATGGCAACTACGACTACTTCGACAACAGCGTGGTCTGGGATCCCGGCATTGCCGAGCACGCCTTGCCGCCGTCGCTGTATCTCGACCTTGCTCCGCAGTGGTTCGGCGCCGTGCCGTGGCCGCCGATCGGCCCCGACGTGACCGGCCTGGTCAACGAGACGCCCGCCCGACTGCGCTTCCGGCAGCTCACCGGGCAGTGAGCCGGATGGCCAGAGTCGACCGACCTGGCTGCGACCATCCCGCCGTGCACCCACTTCAGGTATGCTGGGCGCGATGGTGCACTCGCCACCCGATACCACGACGCCGACCGTCCTGTTGCTCGGTATGGGCAATCCGATCCTGCGCGACGACGCCGTGGGCATCCGGCTCGCCCGCCTGCTGCAGCAGCGGCTGGGCGACCGGCCCGGTTTGTCCGTCGTGCCCGAGTGCTCGGTCGGCGGCATCAACCTGCTCGACGTGATCGGTGGCTATCAGCGGGTGGTCGTACTCGACTCGATCAAGACCGGTCACGAACCCGCCGGGTCCTGGTACCGCTTCACCGCCAGCAGCCTGCGCGAGACCATGCACCTGAGCTCGGTGCACGACGCCAATTTCATGACCGCGCTCGAGCTCGGCCGCATGCTCGGCCTGCCGTTGCCGACCGACGACGAGATTCACATCTTCGCAGTCGAGGTGGACGACAACATCACCTTCGACGAACGCATGACCGATGCGCTGGAAGCGGCGTTCGATCAGATCGCGCGCGAGATCGGTGACGAGGTGGCGGCGTTGATCGGCTGACGCCCGATCAGGGTTGGGCGCAGTCGGCCACGCGCAGGTCGATCGCCAGGATCGGGTTCTTTTCCTTGTCGTTGTAGGCGAAGCGCAGCGTGTAGCCCTGGTCGAGGATGTTGTGCCGGGTATCGGCGTTGCTGCACGCGTTGTCGCGGATCATCTGCCTGACATTGGCCCGCACCGCATCGGCGTTGATCTCGGCGGCCTGCACGTTGATCAGGCGGCAGTAGTAGACCAGCGTCTTTTCCTCGGCCGTTGCCGCGTACCACTCGGTCGACTCGTCGATCATCTTGGGCAGTTGCTTGTTGATCTCGACGATCGCGGCCGGCACGTCGGTCGGTTTGAGCGCGCCGTCGGTGGCGCCCTCTCCGGTCTTCTGGGTGGTGGCGCAGGCCGCGCCGATCAGGCAACCACAGAAGATCAGAAATCGCTTCATGCTCCCTCCATTTTGGGCGGCGCGACCGCTCTAGGTTATCCGTGGCGCTGTCCATCCGTCGATCGTTTTCGTGTAAGATCGAGCCCGATGAGCCTCTCGTTCGCCGCGCTTGTCACATGCGCCGCGCTGCCAGTAGCGCTGTCAGCGACCGCAACACGTCCGCTGAGCGTCGAGGAGCACATCCGGCGCGGCCAGGCTGCGCTGGCCGATCTCGAGTACGAGATCGCTGCCGACGAGCTGATGATCGCGGCCAGCGACCCGGCCGCCAGCGACGAGCAGCGGCTGCGCGCCAATTTGCAGGCCGGAATCGCCAACCGCGTGCTCGGTCGCGACGTCGAGGCGCGCCTCAATTTCCACTACGTCCTGTCGCGGCAGCCGGCTGCCCAACTGCCGCCGGACACCGCACCCAAGATCCGCTCGTTCTTCGAGTTGGTACGGCAGGAGATCCTGGACGGCCGTTCGAGCGCGCTCGCCGCGGCGTCCGCGCCGGCCGTGCCCCCGCAGCCCGCCGACCGCTCAGCGGCGCCGGAGACTCGCGCCGGATCCATGGCCTGGCTGTTGGGCACCGGCGGTGGTGCCACCCTGCTGGTGCTCGGCGCCGCCGCGACAGCCATCGGTTCGTGGCCCTACCTCGCCCACATGATCGCACGCAGCCAGCTGCAGGAGGCGGCCAGCGCGGGGACCGATGGCGCGAAGCTGCAGGCCGAGCAGACCAGACAGCGCGCGGCCTGGGAGAGTTGGGGCGCGCCGACCGCCAGTGTCGGCTTCATCGCGGTTGGGCTCGGCGCGGCGCTGGCTGCCGCGTCGGTCGCGCTGCTGCGGCCGGCCACTGCGGCGGAGACGCCGTGATCCGCGGGCTGGTATCGGTGATCGTCGTCCTGGCCACGAGCGGCTGCCCGTTGCTCGACGATTCACCCTATTACCGCGCCTGCCACCGCGACGACGAGTGCGGTGGGACGCTGTACCAGTGCGACACCAGCCGATCGATCTGCGTGCGGCGTGACCACCTCGGCCGCGACGCAGCAAACGGCGACGGCGCCGTCAGCGCGGATGCAGCGACAGCCGATGCTGCCGTCGACGGGAACGGCGGTTACGTCTTCAGCGACGACGATCCCGTGGAATTCGGCCAGGGCACACCGCAGGACATCGTCGTCACCGATGGTGGCCTGCGTCTGGCCAGCGGCAGTTTGAGCGGCGTGTTCACGTCGCGACCACTGGCTCCCCCTGGCACCGGCCGTGGGGTCTCGATCGGCTGGCTGCCCGCCGCGCCGTATGCCAAGCCGCTCCCCGACCACACCCGCGATGACAGCGAGCAGCGGGCCTACGCCCAGGATGGCGCCGACCTGACCGGCCTGATTTTTCTGCTGCACCTCGGAGGCGATACCGGCGCCGCGCTGTTCTCGGGCGCGCAGGCAGACGATACCAGTGGTCGCCAGCACCCGGTGCGACTGGTCGACAACGACCCATCGGGCAACAGCCTGCACGTTGACGGCAAGGTGGGGGGGGCGGACTACCTCAAGTACGAGGACTACTTCGTCATCGAGGACGCGA
>Ga0315268_10001173_pt1 | contig 30210 bp, 16 predicted proteins | sample C1_top_MG_FD_204535 | JGI IMG/M metagenome (GOLD analysis project Ga0315268, IMG submission 204535) | Sediment microbial communities from Yellowstone Lake, YNP, Wyoming, USA - C1_top | ecosystem: Environmental > Aquatic > Freshwater > Lake > Sediment | place: USA: Wyoming | collected 2017-08-01
TCCCGGTACTCCCCCGGCATGACGGTGTAGGCGCCATCAAGCTTCGGACTGCTGTGGTGGATGTACAGGGCATACTGTTTTCCAGGTTCGCTGATGGCCCGATGGTACTCTGGCGAACTCACCCCGCTCACCAGAAAGCTCTTGTCCGGCGCCATCCGGACGAAATCAAAGCTGTAAATGAATTGCTTGAGGCTCGAAAGCGCGCGCAGAATCTGCTCGTTTTCCGGCGACTTTCCAGCCGGGTTCTCAGCCGTGAACAAGCCGTTCAAGTGGTTGAATCCTGCGCCACCGCCGACAATGAACTCCCAGGCCTCGACGCGCGAGTCGGCGATCCGGTCGCCCCGATACCAGATCGGATAGTAGCAGGTCTCGTTCAACTCGATGGGTTTGTTCTCCTGGTATTTGTAGTTGAGCCCCTTCATGCCGCCCATTTCGCCCTTGTCATCGCCCCAGATGTACTGGCTCACGACGACAGTAACCCGCGGGTCAGCCGAAAAATCCACAGGACCTCCCAACGGCCCGTCCACTTCCTGACCCAGGAGGTGCTTCTTGGGCAAGTCGCGCTCGGTGTTCCTGACCACGTCCACCAGATGGCTGACCCACGGCCCCGCCAACTCGAATCCCGTTCCGATATGGCCCGGTTCATCGCAGATTTCGAGGATGACGTTGTCGAACGAGTTGACTTCCCGGGTGATCTTGCGGACGTACTCATCTTCGCGCCGGACCAACTCGGGGTCTTTCAGCGTTTGGGCGTCTTGCCAAGCACATTTGCCCGCGCCTTGCACGTTGTTTTCATAATACAGCGGCGAAAGGGGCCACGTGTCCGCGTATTGCGAGTTGAAGAAACAAATCTCGACCACGATGCCGCGCTCCCCGGCTTGGCTCAAGAAGTCCCGCAAGCGGCTGAAATACGCCGCGTCCCAGCGCTCCAGATCAAACCGGTTGCCCCCGAGGTGGCAACCGGGTGTATCGCTCCTTGCCCAGGGCGCGATCAGGCTGCCCGGCTTGGGCCCCAGCGTGTTCCCCGGCATGAATTTGCCCACCGGCTCAAACATCGCCCCCGGATAAATGCGCGTGTAATTGAGCTGGTGCGCCCGCAGCGCGTCGAAGTAGGCCACGTAGTCGAAATCTTTGTTGATGACTGCGCCGTAATGCTCCGCCGAGGTAATCAGGATGGTTGGTCCGCCCTTGTAAGAGAAATAATGCGGATTGGCAGGGTGGGCCTTGATGGGCTCCGCGGACACAACCAAGCTGAACGGCGCCCCGGACCTGCCGCCGAGGCCCGCCATCAAGGCGACAACCAACACGCCAGTCCTCATGGAAATGACCGGAAAAGGCGCGCGCGCGCAGGCTCGCCGCGTCGCTGGCGAAGTCGTGATCCCTTCCTTGGGTCTCAGGAAGAACGGCGGTTCCATGTTTTTCATAGGCGTTGCATTGCTCTCTTCCTTTGGACAGTTCGATGAGTGAGCCGCTTTCAATCATTGAAAACATTCAGTCATGGCGCGTCATTTCTCGCTGGCGCGGGCCGGCGGCGGCCAGCGCAGGTGGCGGTGCAGAAACTCGAACGTGCCTTCGGCGCGCATGCTGTGGCCGCCCTGGAAGAACTCGATCTGCGTCCGGTCGGCGAGGCCAAGTTGCGCGTAGAGCCAGCGCACCTTCGCGTATTCGTGCGCCACCCACTGGTCGCGCCCCACGAGGTCATTATGCCCGCGCTCGACCATGAACGGGCGCGGCGCCATCAGGCAGGCCATTTCCGCGTAGTCGAAGGTCTGGCCGAGATTCCAATAGGGCATCTCCCATTCGATGGTGCGCATGAAGCTGAAGGGCTGGTCGGTCGCGGCGACCTTGCGCGTCCACTGGTTGAAATCGCCGGAGCAAATCGAAAGGCAATACTTCTCCAAGAGCGGCGGCACGCGCACCGCCGTCTCGCCGCCGTAGCTCAGCCCGTAGAACGCGATGCGGCTGCCGTCCACGAACGGCTGGGCGTCGAGCCAGCGCAGGATTTGGTCGTGGGAGGCGATGATGAATGAGAAGAGCGTGGCCTTCACGGTGTTGGCCTTGCGGCCAAGCCAGCGGTAGCGGTCCTCGCCGCGATAAAGATTGTGCGGGGCGAAGGTGATGAAGCCGCGCTCGGCGAGCACCGCGGCCACGTTGCGGTAGCCGCTCGTATTGCCGTCGAGCAGGTTGCGCGGCAAGCCGTTGCGCCCATGCTGGCAAACGACGACCGGGCGCCGCTCGCCCGGCGGCAAATCCTTGGGCAATACGAGCAGGCCCCACGCGAAGAGCTCGGGATAAACATCCAGCACCACGTCGCAGGCCGTCCACTTGTCGGTCGCGGCCACCAGGCGCGAGCGCGCGTTGAAGGGCAGCAGCGGCTCGTCGAAGCGGCCCATCGCCTCGTCGCGAAAGAGCTCCCGGAAACGTTTTGCGCCCTCGATGAATTTCTCCGGCGGATGCGTCGGATGCCGGGGTTCGGTGCTCCATTTGGTGAGGGCCAGTTCCGGCATGATCGCGTACAGAAAGGCGTTGTCCCGGACGTGCTCGGAGCGCTGGAGGAGCCGCTGCACGTGCCTTTCCATTTCCTGAAACAACCGCGCGTGCCGCGCCGCCGGGTCGAACGCCGTCCGCCGCTCGACGGGAAGCTCGCCGGAAAGCGGCGCGAGGTTGGCGACGCCGAGCTGCGCGGCGAAAGCGCCCAGGGCTTCGCCGGAGAAAGGCCCGGCGGCGCTGCGCACCAGCGCGGGCCGCGGCAACAACCCGCCGGTTTCGATGCGATTGACTTCCGCCGTGACGCTCGCAAACTCCGGCGTGTGCCACTCGCCCTTGTGGCCGGTCACGTCGGGCACGGGGCAGTGTTCGATGACGAGTCCGCGCGGCAGGATGAGGCCGGCGAGTTCAGCGTCGCCAAACTCGCGCAGCAATCCCCACACGTTGCGGTAGATCGGTTCGGCCCAGACCTTCTGCCGCGAGTCGAAATAACCGCTCACCAGCGCCGCCGCGATGCGCGGGTCCGCCGCCGCCGCGTAAAACGCCGTCAGCCCGCCCTCCGCATAGCCGCACACGCCGACCTTCGCGCCCGCCCCGCGCCGCGCCTTCAACCAGTCCACCGCGGCCAGCACCGTCTGCACCTCGTAGCCGATGACGTGCCGCCCCAGGTGGAAGGCCTGCCGGTAAATCCATTCGCGGTGCGTCTGGTCGGAGGCCAGAAGCTGCGCGTCGTCCGTCACTAATTTGGCGCGGCTGATGGTCAGCGGCAGCACGAGTTCAAAGCCGTTCTCCGCCAGCCGCCGCGCCGCCTGTGACGCCGCCGGAATCCCCGGAGCGAGGCCCAGCAACTGCTCCGGCGTCTGATCCGCGTCCGGCACCACGACGGCGTGCGCCACTGGCGCGGACTGCGGCTCAACCAACAGGCCGCTGCCCCACAATCCTTCGAGCGCCGGCCAGCGCACCTGATAGACCCGATACCGCGCCGTCTCCGCCACCAGCGCCGGACACGCATCGTCGCCGTAGCGCTCCATGGCGGCGGGCAGCCGCGGGTCCACCACGCCAATGATCGTTTTGAAATGAGCGCGATTGGTCTCCATGGACTTCGTGTAAGCTTCCGGCGATGAAAAATCCCGTGACCACAGCGCGGCGCGCTTGCCCACCGACTCCGCAATTTTCCTCTCCACGAAGCGATGCGCGCCATCCATCAGGCGCGCGGACAAGTCCGCCTCCGCCCAATCCAGTGGACGAGTCCCCGGCAGGGCCTCCGCCCACGCCATCTGGGCGGGCGCCAAGGCGGCGAGAGTGATGGCGAGCAATGTCTTCATTATTCGGCAAGGCTATCCCTTTAGGGCGCGCGCCGCAGCAAAAACCTCGCCGCAGCAGCCAAGCGCACCCGCGGCTCGATCCTCTTCCAAGCTGTTGCGTGGCGCCTATTCCCGGACATGCGGGTAGCCGGATTGGTCCGGGCCAGGCTGCGAACCAGGCGAGGCAGGTCCGGCCGGGCCCTGTGGGGTCAGGACTTTGCGGGGTTTGACAATCGCCCCGACGAGATCACGCTCCTTGACGGTCACTGGTCCCTGCATCAGCTCAGGCACATTGAACGTGTTGAGGCAGAAGCCGTAGAAAGTGGGGTCTTCCTGCGGCAGAACAAAGGGCTTGTGAAACTCGCCGTGTTCGTCCACGTAACTGAAATGAGGCCGGGCGAAGAGGCCATCAATGCGTTTGCTGCTGAAAACCACCCAGCGGCTGTTGCTGGACCAGCAATGCCAAGTGTCGGCCTGCTCGCTATTGATTTCGGGCCGGCGGACCTTGCGGGTAGCGAGGTCCATCACATACAGATCGCTGTTGGGCTGGTGGATGGGGAAACTGCCGTACTTGCACAGGGTGACGAGCAGCAAACGGCCGTCCGGGGAGATTTTGGGCTGGCAGGCGCTCAGGCCCGTTTCCGCCGCGGAAATCATCAGTTCGGGCTGCCCCCATTGGCCGGTCTGGATGTCGAAGCTGACCCGCATCAGGTCGTAGCGGATATGGAGGAGTTTCTCGCGAGGCAGGGGGAGAGCACTGCTGAAATAGAGGTGACGTCCATCGGGCGACCAGGCAGGCCAGGTTTCGTTCCTGTCGGGCGTGGCGATGGCGGGCGGGAAGACGAAAGTGTTGGAAACGAGGTCGTAAATGCCCAGATCCGATTTGCCATCATAGACATCTTGGGTTTCGCCACAGGTATGAAAGAAGAGGGACAACTTGTTGGCCGAAAAGGCGAGCAGACGGCCGCTCGGGTGCCAGGCCAGGTAGCCCATTGTCTTCTCCACGCGGGCGGCCTGGTTGGAGACGACCAATATCATCGGGCTCTTGCGGTCGTGGGCGCGGAGGTCAAAGGCGAAAGTATTCGGGCTTCGGTTCAACGGGGTGTGGCAGTTGAGGCAGCCCTCGCCATACTTGTCCTTTTCGAGGATCGGTTTTCGGTCGAAGGACTCCAGGTTTCGCTGATAGATGCCGAGATGGGTGTAGTAATTGAAGATCGGCTTGAGCAGACGGTAAGCCAGCCAGCCGTCAATTTCTTCCCGTGCAATATGGTTGGTCACCGTGGCGAACCGGGTCCAACCGGCCGAGGCCGCTTGCGCGGAGATGTCCCAGTACAAAGGCTGGCCGGGGTTGGCGCGCAAGAGGCCGGCCCAAGCCTTGGGCGGAATCCGAATCGCGGGGTCCGGGCTGGCGATGACAATGCCGGGGCCTTTGGTGGAGCGCATTTCAACCCGGTAGGCCGCGGCGGGTTCCTGAATTCTGAAGTTCAAAGGCGCAATGTTGGGTGGGAGAGTGACGCCAATGTAGTCGGGGAACAGCCGCGGCAGTTGGGCTGACCGCGGTTCGGGCGGGCTGCCAGCCAGACAAGCGGCGGCCAGCAGGCCGCAGGCGCAGAGCGGCGAAGCCGCAAAAGAAACTCGGCGCATCATGGTCCTGAGGCTTGGCCTTCGGGCGCTGGCTCGCGGCTTCGGGCGGCATAATAATACCAATAGGTGTCACCGAAGTTGGCGGCCAGGGCCGCTTGGTCCTCGGCGCTTCCCTTAAACTGTCTGACGGCTTCTTTGAACCGGCGGAATCGCGCGGCGGTTTCGGGGCGGACCGAGCGGCCCTTCAATTCAATCCGAACTCCTGCGACCTGCTGATAGAGGAGCAGGGCCTCTTCGTATGGCCGGGGAATGCGGGCATAATTGAAATTGTCGAGTAACCGGAGGTGCTCGACTGCTTTCTTCAAATCCAGGTCAAGGAGGTAGGAGGCCATCAGGTATTCGAAGGCCATTTGGTTGGTGGGATTGGAAGCCAACAGCACGTCGAGCAGAGACCCCACTGGCACGCCCTCGTGCACCACGTCGTTGGTCAATACCCGCCCGCGCACGCGGGCCAGGAAAGCCCGGTCGGCCGCGGGCATCTGCGGCTCTGAAGTTGGCCAGGCCTCGTTCGCGCGTTGCCCCTGGAACGGTATCAGGCTCAGCACGTTCAAGAAGACCTGCGCGGCCTGGGGGCGGTTTTTGAGCACGTTGATGCGCGCCAACAGGCGCAATAGATCGGGCCGGTCGCCCTCCATCTCAAGGGCCTCGTGGGCCATGTGCTCGGCGTCGTTGACCAAACCGAGTTCGAAGAGGGGTTGGCTTAGCGCCCGGCTGTCCTCGCCGATTCCTGCCAGCGGCGCGCCTTCAATCATGTTGTGAAACGAGAACAGGTCCTCCGCCAGCCGCCCGGTGTGATAGAGGGCCAAAAGCAAACGGACCTTGGCGGGATGATTCAGCACCTTGAGCTGCCTGGCCGCCGCAAGGACCGCTTCGTATTGCCCGCAACTGGCATGGTAGTCAATTTCGGTCAGGAGCTTCTGGGGCCGATCAAACTTCAGCCATACGGCGGCCCACCCGAGCAGAAACGCCAAGACCACCACAGCTTGGCCGCGCCACGCTGTCTGGAGCCAGCGGCCGGGCCGCGGGGCAGGCGCGGCCCCCTCTTGCGAAACTGACTGGGGGTTGGCAGGTGGGGCCCCAGCAGGCTTCGGGTGCAAAGCCAGAACCGCTCCCGCCACGGGCACGGAGGCGTAGAGAGCGGCTACAAGGACCCAGTCGGCTCCCGCTGGCAACGGATTAACCAACGCTGCAACTCCGAGGTCTCCTGCTCCGATAGCCACCAGAGGCGCCGCCAACGCCAGAACCAAGCAACCCAATCCCGCCGGCCAGTTCCGCATTTGGATGACCACAAACAAGCCACACAAGACTGCAAAGAGCAGGGCGGACCAAAGCCCGGCCAAAAAGAAAAGGAGACCGGAAATCAATCCGCTGACTGCCATCGCCAACCAAGGGCGCCGCCAGGGCAACGAGAGGTGTGCGGCCGAGGCGGCCAGCGCCAGGAGCAGGCCGACGCTGATCGCCGCCACCGGGCAACCATAGCGGTTTCGCAGCAGCAAGAGCACAAACAGCGGGACCAGGGCAACAAAGCCCGGCGCCCGGCCGCTGATGCGAGCCAGACAAAAGACGGCCGCCAGTAAGACCACGCACTCGGACAGGACGAAAACCAAGGCGCCCAGCCAGTTCAGGCAATTCAACTGCGCCAAAAACACCCCGGCATAACAGGACAGACCTCCTGGACGACCGAGGAACGTCTCCAGAAAAGCCCGGTGCCGGTAGAAGCACGGCCCGTAACTGTGATAATCCAGGAGCGGTTCGAACCGCAGCCAAACATAAAGAAATGAACCAACCAGGAGAACGATGACCCCGACGGGGAAAGCCGGCCAGGGCCGGAGGAACGTCTCCACCCAAACTTTTCGGTTGTGGCCTTGCTGCCGCACCGCTCGCCAGCGTAAACGAACCTGGCGTCCGCTCGCAAGCCTGAATCCGGCGGGTGACGAGCAGGGGCGTTGGCCCAAGTTCGCCAGATGCCAGATGCCAGATGTAGCGCAGGCATCCTTGCCTGCTGGTTGGCGGAGCATCCTGCTCCGCGTTCGAGAACAATGTCCATTCCGCCGACCGGCTGACTATGGTTTGGTGGGCGCCTTGAGGAATCCCTGGTGCCGCAGCCAACAGGCGCAAGCCTCCGTCCAAGTCGAGCATGGCTGGTCGCTGGGGCGGACGCCAAAGTCGTGGGCGGCCCCGCCGTAAATGTGCAACTCCGCCGGCACACCGGCTCGCCTTAGCGCAAGGTACATTAAAACGCTGTGCTCCGGCGGGCTGATGATGTCCTCCCCGCCGTGGGCAAGAAAGACCGGGGGCGTTCCCGCCGGGACGTGCAATCCCGGAGCGAGTTCATCCTTGTCCTTCACCTTCAGGTAGCCCGGATAGACCGCGATGGCGAAGTCGGGCCGGCAACTGACGGCATCAACATCGTCGCGCGGTTCGTAAGTTCGCTTCTCGAAGCCCGTCGCCGTGGCGATGACCAAGTGGCCGCCCGCCGAGAAGCCTGCCATGCCGATTTGGCGGAGACCCCAATCGCTGGCTTTGCTGCGCAGCAGGCTCACGGCGCGCTGGGCATCCTGGAGCGGGCGGCGGGCCGGCTCGCCCTTGGGTTCGTCGGGGCGGCGCGGCACCCGGTACTTGAGGATGACGCCGGTGACGCCAATCGAGTTGAGCCAAGCGGCGACTTCCTCGCCTTCGAGCTGCCAGTAGAGGTTCCAATAGCCGCCACCAGGACAGATGAGCACGGCAGTCCCAGTATCCTTGTCTTTCGCGGGACGATAGACCGTGAGGGTCGGTTTCGTCACGTCGGTAATCAGCAGGGTTTCTTCAGTAACCTCAACCTGCTTGCGGTCGAGCTTCGGGGACATGCGGGTCCTTTCCGCCCCGATGCCGGCACTTTCCTCAGGAGCTTCACCGGGCCACAACTCGACGACCAGGGGAGCGTCGGCACCCACCGCCGGCCAAGCGGCGCAAATCAGCGTGACCAAAGGAACCACGATCCCGCCAACAGCTTGGAAGTAATGACGTTTCATAGGCGATTTGTGACGCAATCCCAAAACCAAAACCAACGTGTTCGTCCTGAAGCTCCAACCGAAACTGAATCATCCGCCGAATCCGCGGTCAGAGAATAACCGCGGATTACGCGGATTGCACGGATGAGAATGCAGGAGCCGGCTTTTTGAAAGTGGCTCTTTTGGCAATTGCTGAGGTTGTCCATCGGGCCGTAGCGGCTGTTCGCCCTCAGGTGAAGCGCTTTTTCCGAGCGGAGTCGCAGAAAAGCCGTGTGAGGCCATCCCACAATCAAAACCAACCTATTGATCGCAAAGCTGTAACCGAGACTCCATCATCTGTGCAATCCGCGTGATCCGCGGTTAGAGCGTAACTCGGAAAAGTCGTCTGCTACTGCACAGCGATGACGAAGGTCTGGGTGGCGGCGCCGACGCGCACGATGTTCGTGGAGAGCACCTTTTCATTCCCCCAAATAAGCGTCTTTTCGTCCAAGTTCCGCACTTCCCGTTCAATGGTGGCGGTGACTGCCACTTCGACTTTGCCCGCAGCGTCCGGTGTGCCTGAGAGCAGGCCCGTATTCTCATCGAGCTTCAGCCAAGTCGGCCCGCGCTCGAGCGCGAACCTGGGCTTCTCGATGTCAAAATAGCCGTTGACCTGCTGGCCGTCCTTCATGCGGGCGCTCAGGTCCCCAAGGGAGCGATTGGCGCAGACGGTGTAACGGTAAGCCACGCCGACCTTGGCGGTCACGACCGGCTTGCTGTAGATGATGGGGCGAGGGCCGGCTGCATAGTCGGACGGCCCACTGCGCCTGCCCTGTTCGTCCACCGCCACGACGCGGTAGTAAGTCTTGTTGGCGGCGGGCAAGTCAACATCGGTGCCCAGCACTGCCAGTTCCGTGGCCGTAGTCTCGGCGATGAAATTTGCCGGGAACCAAGGATTCCACGCAGCCATCTCCGCCTTGGTGATCCCCACGGTGCTCTGGTAGGGCTGGTCCGCAATGGTAAAACCCTTCTCGTCGCTGCCGTAAATCCGGAAACTGACCGGCCGGCGACCGGCGGGATTGGCTGTCCAGCGGAGAATGCCCGCGCCTTTGGCGGCGTCGTAGTCGAGGGCGACGTTCAAGGGATAGGCCGGGCCGCGAGCGATGAAACTCCACGTCTTGCTCCAAGGCCCCCAAAGCCCATTCTCATCCATCGCCCGCACGCGCCAGTAGTACCGCCGGTCGGGCGCCAGCAGGCCGGGCCGGGACAAGGTGTATTGGGCCTTCACGATGACTTTGTCCTCGCGTCCATCCTCGGCCTTTTTCTTGGTCGCGTCGGCGGTTCTTGAAATGAGCTTATAGAAGTCCATTGAGAGCGGCCACCGCAGATCGGCGCGGCTGGACAACTCGAAGTGGTAGTCGCCGATGGCTTCTCCATCGGGATCAGTGGCGGGTGTCCATTGGAAAACGACGTCCGTGCCGTTGGCCTCGCCACCGTCGGGCGGATAAATCGGGGCCTGTGGGGCTGAAGGCGGCCGCGAAGCCGATCGCTCCACCCACTGGTGGGTGACGCGCACCTTGCGCTCGCCAGTGGATTGGTCGGAATAGATGAAAACGTTTTCGCCCACGGCCATTTCGGGCAACGCCAGCGGGGCCATTTGCAGATCGTTGATGATTGCCAAGCGACGCAGCCGTGCGGCGCCTTTGAGTTCGCACTTGAGCTGGTACTCGTATCGGGCCGGCTCAACGGTCGAGAAGAACTTGTCGAGGTTGTCCGCCGCCGCCTGCCACGTCTTGCCGTCCACGCAAATCGAGAATCTGGCCTCCGCGCCTTCCGCCTCGAGCCGGCCCCCCACGAACACGTAAGGGCTGCGCATGGTCCAGACCACCGTGCCCGTCTTGCCTTCTTCGGCGGCCAAGCCGTCCCGGCCGGAGGCGATGTTCTCGACGCTGGCGGCCCCCTTGCGCCAGGTTTCCTTGGCGAAGTCCGGACGATACTCCCAGAGACCGTTATAGATCACCGATAAATAAGTAGGCATCGTGTGCAACGCGCCGTGGTGCTTGACTGGATCGAGGTGTCCCCAACGCCAAACGAGCGCCTCGCCGGGGCGCAGAACCATGTTCATCGTGGTGTCGGCTTTGCCGCCGCGCTCGCCAGCGACCGGGCCTTCGTAGAAATACATGGCGCACATCTCCGGCCCATCCCACCAGGTGTCCGGCATGAGGATTCCCTTGGAGTGAGTGCGCTTGATCAAGTCGTGATCGCGCACCAGGTCCTGTTCGCCGGCGACTGTCTCGTTGTCCCGCAGGAGATAGACGGAGTGCATGTCGCCGTCATAGAAATGCCAGCGGCCATCGTAAAAGGCCTGGGAAATGCAATGCCCAAGCGCCCGCGCCGGCGCCACCTTTAGGCCCGCCTTGCGCCAGAAGGTGGCCAGGCATATCGAGTCGTTGCCGCAGGTGTTGTAGCCGTAAACGTTGAAAACCTTGACCGGGTCGCCGAGTTCGTTGTTGTCGCCGGGTGAATGGTGGCGGTGCTGGATTTCTTGAAACCACAGCGCGAAAGCTCTCTCTGCCTCTGTCATGCCCGGCGTGGCGGCCGAGGCAACGATCTCTTCGACGCTGCGGAAGCTGTTGCGCCCATTGGACAGCCACGGGTTGACGACGTCGGTCTCGCCCAGGTTTTCCATCCGGACCGACCGGTTGGACTCCCAAGCCTGGAGATAGGCTCCTTCTCGCGCAATGCCGCACCCCATGGGCAAACGGCAATTCCGGCCATCCATCGTGCCGCCCTGAACGATTTGATACGGGTGTGGACTGGTGGCCATGTCCTCGACGTGCGACCTTGACTTGTCCGTCGAGTGAGTATTGGTGGCCCAGGGCGGCAAGGCATCGTCCGCGCCGGCCACCAGCGCCCAAGCCGTCCCGAGGAGGAAACAAGCACGGTGCATGGCGATGGCTCCGGCGCGGCCCCAGGTTCCGCACACCCCGCTGAACGGCGGCTGCTTCATAGGCTTCGTGAATGGGTCCGTGGGACGACCGACAGGTTGGTAGGGCGCGTTGTCCTCAGCGCGCCGAAGACACCCTGGAAAACCAGGCCAGCCGCGCGCACAGGACTGCGCGCCCTACCGTGACAATGTCGTCCATCCCACAGGTTGGTGTTTAGCCTTCCCATATCAACAGCGTCGCTTCCCAACCCTCGTCAATGGCTCCACAAGTGGAGGACCGCGTCGCCGGCGAAGGGGGCTTGGAAAGTTCCCTCTCCGCCACCTGACACGGCTTCGGCGCGGGTGATCGTTCCTTCAGTCGGGTGCATCCACTCCACGTTCATCTTGCCCGAAGCGGCGGAGAGGTCAAGGGTCACTTCCCGCCCGAGGGGCAAATAAACCAGGTACTCCGTTCCCGGTTTGGCCAGGCAGTAGCGCGTAGAGGCCAGTCCCGGTTGCGGCGTCAGGGCAGCCAGGTTCATCCGCTCGGCGAGCCTGCGCGTGTGGCCCATCGCCCGGCGCGCCCCTTCCATTTCGAGTTCGGTGATCTTGAACCAATCCTCCTTCCGGAGCGGGTCCATGTAAATCGGCTGGTGACCGCGAGTGAAACTCTTCCAGACCCAGACCCGGTCCCCGCCCACGCCCCAGAGGTGATCCGTGTCGCTGATGATTACTTTGCGTCCGTCGTTGGCGGGTGGATCGTCCTGGTAATCGCCGGAACCGCCGTCGTTCTGGGGCGAAATCCAATCCGCCGGGCTGGCCAGGAGGGCGGCCATCGAACCTTCGCGGCCGCTGTCAAAGGCCGTGATCCCGACCGGGTGCTGCTTGGGTTTGGTCGCTTCATACTTCTTGATGAAGCGGATCATGTGGTACTGCCAGTCCTTGGACCAGATCCCGGTCTCATTCGTAATCTCGTAGAGGACATTGTCCAGGTCGTTGAGGGTGTCGCTGACCTTGCGCACGTAGGCTTCCTGCAACCGGGTCACGGCCGGCGCCTGGAGCGAATGGACCTCTTTGCCCTCGCCGTCCTTGTCAGCATCTCCGTCTATGCCGTTAACATTGTTCACCTTGTTGAACGGGTGGATCGGCCACGGGTTCCCATATCCATGGTTGTAGATGCTCCAGCCCTGAAACAGCATCACGGCCACGTAAATGCCCCGGTCCCGAGCGGCGAGCACCCGTGACCGCAGCCGCTGGAAATACTCCGGATTGAACCGCTCGAGATCGAACCTCGGCTTGCCATCGGCGGCGGCTCCGGGACCGGTCCGGGCCCAAAGCGCTGGTTCGTAATACAAGTCGTTTTCCCCAACCTCCCAGCACCACATCCGGATGAAGTTGTGGTGCCATCGAGCCAGCCACGCCAGGTAGCCGTCGTAATCGAATCGGTTCGTCAAGGGTTGCCCGAGTCTCGCGGAATCCAGCAGGTTGTTCCAATGGTGTGAGCCGGTCAGATAAACGGCTCGCACTGAGCCGTCGGGTCGCCTCGTGCCATCGGTGAAATAACGCGGGTTGGCTGGATGAACGCGCAGTGGTCCACGCGCTGGCGCCGCTCGCGGCGGCACTGCTGCCGTGGGCTCGACCGCAAAAAAGGCCAGCTCCAAGGCGGCAAGCGCCGCTGCTCGACTTAGGATACTGCGCCAGTTCATTGCTGACTTCCGGTTGGACTCCCCGGCACGGACAAAATTCAGTCGCAAAGGCAGCGCCGCCGTTTTGCTCTGCCACCGCACTCCAGAATCGCCGCGGCTGGCTGTTCGGCGGCGACTCACTTCAACGATCCTTGACTTCGCAGCCGCCAATGCCGCAATCTTCAGCGCCGTGAACGCATTACACCGGTCCAACCCTTTTGCCGGCGCCGGGCCGGAGAGGGATCCGGAGGCCTAATCCACTGCCCTGCCGAGCTTGTCCCAGAATCAAAACTCTGTGCCGAAATACTCCGGCACATAACTATCTGAGCTGACTTATGTTAAGTCGCCGCGTGTTTCTTCAGCAAGTGGTTGGCGGCGCGACCTGGATGGCGGCTGCGGGCCTGATCTCAGCCCGCCGGGTCTTGGGCGCCAACGACCGCATTCGCATCGCGCTTATCGGCGCCGGCAGCCGCGGCAAAGAGATTTTCCGCGCCGCGCTGCGCTGTCCCAACGTCGAGGCCGTTGCCGCGGCCGATGTCTATGCCCGGCGGCTGGACGAAGCCAAGGCGATCGCTCCGGCCATCCAGACCTACAAGGATTTCCGCCGGGTGCTCGACGACAAATCAATTGATGCCGTCCTGATTGCCACGCCGCAACACCAGCACGCCCTGAACTTTGTCCCCGCCATTCAAGCGGGTAAAGACGTTTATCAAGAGAAAACGATGGCGTTCACCCCCGAGCACGCCCGGCGCATGCGCAAGGCCCTGCAAGGCGCCGGACGCGTCGTCCAAATCGGTATGCAGATGAACAGCGGGCCGGGCATCGGCAAAGTCCAGGCCTTGGCCACGCCGGAGCGCGTCGGCGCGATCACCGCCATTCAAGCGCACCATTACCGCAACGCTCCCTATGGCGGATGGCTCAGGGAAATCCCCGCGGACTGTGACGGCCAGCACGTTGATTGGGCAGCTTTCGAGGGCGAGGCAAAGCACTACCCCTTCGATCCCCAGCGCTACATGAACTGGCGTTTCTACTGGGATTACTCCGGTGGCAACGTCTTCGAGAACATGGTCCACCAAGTCGGTTTCTGGTACGCGGTCTTGGGCCTGAGCATCCCGGAAACCGTCACCATGGCCGGCGCCAATTACCACTCGCCGAAAATGGAGGTTCCAGACACGATGACCGTTTCCATGAACCAACGGGAAAAGGTCCTCTTTACGTGGATTTCGATGTTTTCCAACGCTTATTTCGGCGAGACTCACGATTACCTCTTCGGCACCAAGGGCACAGTGATGCATGACGAGTCCGATCAGGTGCTTTTCCTGCCCCAAGGCAAGAGGCTCGCCCCAGGGCCGGAAAACGCCGATGGCGCGCCCGAGAAAACGTCCGAGCAGGCGGGCTACCTGGATTCGACGCCCCAGCACATGCAGAACTTCTTCGACTGCGTCCGCAGCCGCAAAGAGCCGATCTGCCCCTTTGAGATGGGATTCCGCGCCGCGATTGCCTGCCAGATGGCAATCACCTCCTACCGACAGCAGCGCACCGTCCGTTGGGACCCGCAAGCCGAAGACATCGTCTGACCAGTGGGGCCAAAGCTCGAGGTGGAACCGGCGGAAACGTGGCTGCAAGCTTGGCATAACCGCCGGGACGGACCAGAACATGAGGCGCGCTATGGACACGGGACAGGCCGGAGCGCGGAATTCATTCCGCTTCGCCATCCGTCGTTCCCCAGCGCTACGCGCGTTTTCCACCGGTCCAACTAGTCCGCTGAAGCGGAATGAATTCCGCGCTCCGTGCCACACGCTGAGGCCAGTCCCATTTTCATGGCTTGCGGTGCCATGCGGCCTTGCATGCGGCCTGGCCCATGTTGCGGGCCATGACGTGAACCCTTTTCGTCTAATCATGCTTCTTGCTTTGGCCGGTTTGTCCATCAGCGGCTTTTCCCAAACCTTCACGACCACTTTTGAAGGGACCGAGAATCCGCTTTCTGAGGATGGAAGGTGGACAAATAAGGGCGTTCACTGGACTCATATCCGGAAAGAGAACGGCATGGCTTGCGGAACTCAAACCGGAACCAACACGGGCATATATAAGTTCAATGATTCATTCGCTCATCTCTCTGGATTTCCACCGGACCAGGAAGCCTGGGGAGAAGCGCGCATTGCAAAACCTAACCCATGCTGCATTCAGGAACTCGAAATACTCCTGCGCTGGACCAGCTCGGCCCATCGCGCAACCGGCTACGAATGCTTTGCCAGGTGTCTTAGCAGCAGTTCATCCTATGTGCAGATTGTCAGATGGGAGGGCCCGCTAGGGAAGTTCACCTATCTGGCCGACAAGCGCGGCACTAATTACGGTCTGAAGAATGGTGATATACTCAAGGCGTCCATCGTCGGCAACGTTATCACCGTCTATATCAACGGGGTGGAGAAGGCCAGGGTGACGGATGATACTTATAGGACAGGCGATCCTGGAATCGGGGAGTTTCTTGCTTGCGACAGCGGTCAAGGGCTTGGCTCCAATTCTGATTTCGGGTTCGCCAGTTTTACGGCCAGAGGGCTTATGACCTCCGCTTCAGCGAGTCAGCCATACCCTTATAGTCCACTGATCGAGAGTATCACGTGGCATTGGGAAACTCACACGACCGGAGCTCTGGGAAGCGATCTTTGGCCAGTCGCCTGGGGACCCGACGATCACCTTTATGCCGCGTGGGGCGACGGTGGCGGGTTCGGTGGCTCGGATTCTGACGGACGCGTGGCGTTGGGCTTCGCCCGCATCGAAGGCGGCCCGGAACACTGGCGCGGCGTTAATGTGAATGGCGGGAAAGACCCGGAGCACCCGGTGTCCTTTCCCCAGAAAGGCAAGACCACCGGGGTCGCTTTTGTTGACGGCGTTCTCTATGCGACGGTCAACTTGCAGGACGGGACCTGGCCCGACGTGAACCATATACTGGCCTGGTCCACCGACCGGGGAGCAACCTGGACCAAGGCAAACTGGCTTTTCCCCAAAGGCGCGGGGAGCTTTCAGCCGGCCAAGTTCCTCACCTTCGGCCGGGATTACGGCGGTGTGCCTGAGCCGCTTGCGGGGTACGTGTATATCTACGGGCCGAAGCAATCAGCCGACCGGGGGTCCGGCAATCGGCTCTATCTGGCCCGCGCGCCCAAGACCAAGCTGCCCGAGCGCGCCGCCCATGAGTCCTTTCAGGGAGTTGACGCCGCGGGGACATCGGCATGGGTCGCGGATGGCGCCCTGGCCCAGCCCGTGTTTGCCGATCCCAACGGTGTAACACCGGGTTCAGTCGTCTATGATCCCGGGCTGAAACGCTTTTTGCTCACTTGTTTCCACGTTGGGCCTGGTCAATTGGGCGTGTTTGACGCGCCAAATCCGTGGGGTCCCTGGACCACCATCGCCTATTACGAGGACTGGGGAAAGATGGGCGCCGCCGGCGAGGGCCTCACCTGCGGTTTTCCACAGAAATGGATGAGCGCCGATGGCCTGACGCTCTGGAGCATTTTCAGCGTCTATGGCGACGGCGCAAAGCAAGGCATCAACGCCCACGACAGATTCAATGTGGTCAAAGCCACTCTGCAGCCGCGTGGCAAACCATGAATCGAGTCCACGACTATGAATGGCGTTCTACGACGATGAACAGCATCACTACAAGCCTGCTGTCACTTGTTCTGCTCCTGCCCTGGCCAGGCCGGGCGGAGCCGCAGAATCCCAACACCGATTGGTTCAAAGACGCCAAGTACGGTGTCTTCATGCATTTCCTTCCGGGGAATGACCAGGAATTGGCGCAAGTCCAGGAGTTCAACGTGGAGTTTCTGGCGGAGCAGTTGGCGGACGCCGGAGCCGGGTACTTCGTGATTACGTTGGGACAGAATTCCGGTTACTTCATCTCCCCCAATGCGGCCTATGATCGGTACACAGGCTATGCGCCGGGCGAGAAATGTTCCGCGCGAGACTTGCCCTTGGATTTGTTCGAGGTTCTCCAGCCAAGGGGCATCAAACTGATGCTGTATCTGCCGTGTCAGGTTCCCAACCAAGACGCCCGGGCCCAACGCGCGTTTGGGTTGCGCGAAGGCCCGCAGGACCAGCCGCTTTCCCTTGAGTTCGCCAGAAAATGGGCCGAGGTCATCCAAGAATGGGCCGACCGGTACGGCGAGAAAGTGGCCGGATGGTGGTTTGATGGCGGCTACCAGCACATTCACTTCAACGAGGCCATCGCGCAGGTTTACGCCACCGCGGCCAAGCATGGCACCCCGAAGGCTATCGTTGCTTTCAACCCCGGCGTCAAAGTCGTTCACTGGACCGACGCCGAGGACTACACGGCCGGCGAATTGAACGAACCGTTGACCGTCCTTCCGGATTCCCGCTGGTTAGGCGGCTCGCAGTGGCACGCCCTGACTTACCTGGGCTCCGCTTGGGCGCGCCGCGATACGCGGTATTCCACGCAGCAGTGGGTGGACTGGGCCAAGGCCGTGGTGGCACGCGGCGGAGTCGTGACTTTCGACGTGGGGCCGAACTGGAGCCAGGCCAAGGGTCCCATTGGTTCCTTGGCGCCGGAACAGTTGGCACACGTTCGGGGGATCAAGGCTGCGCTCCACGGGGCCTCTTCGGTGGCGGCTCGCGGGGATCGCATTGCCGTCCCGACCAATCACGGAACGATTCCTTGGGATACGAACGTTTTGTTCCGCGCCCCCAAGTGGCAGGAGCTGCAGCGTCCGAAGGCTGACGGGGTGACGGCCATCATGTTCGAGGGGCTGCCATTTCGAGGCAAGCCCACTCACGTTTTCGCCTGGCTGGGAGTGCCTGAAGCCGGGGCCGAAGACGGGTTGCCCGCAATGGTCCTGGTTCACGGCGGAGGCGGCACGGCGTTCGACGAGTGGGTCCGACTATGGGTCAAACGCGGCTACGCCGCCATTGCCATGGACACCTGCGGCCAGGTGCCGGTCGGCAACTACGGCCAATACGTCCATGACTCGCAAGGCGGGCCGCCCGGTTGGGGCGGCTTCGATCAGGTCGAGTGGCCGCGTCAAGATCAATGGACCTACCACGCGGTGGCCGACGCGGTCCTCGCGCACTCGCTGATTCGATCGCTGCCGAAGGTGGACCCCGAGCGGACGGGCGTGACGGGCATTTCCTGGGGTGGCTACCTCACCTGCATCGTCGCGGGCGTGGACCCACGATTCAAACTGGCGGCGCCAGTGTATGGTTGCGGCTTCTATCGCGACACCGCGTTCGAGGAGAAACTGAAACAGCTCAGCCCCGAAAGCGCCGACAAGTGGATGGCCTGGTGGGACCCATCCGTCTATTTGGGGCAGGCCCAAATGCCGCTGCTGTGGGTCACCGGCAGCAATGACTTCGCCTATACGATGAAGGCGTTGCAGCGCTCGTATCGGCTGCCCAAAGGCCCGCGCACGCTGTGCATCCGGCTGCGGATGCCCCACGGCCATGGCGGCGCTGGCGAGAATCCCGAGGAGATCCGCGTCTTTGCCGACAGCATTCTCAAGCGCGGAACGCCGCTTCCGGCGATCGCCGGTTCGGGGCGCGAGGGAGCAACGGTTTGGGCGACCTACTCCGCGCAGGCTCCGGTCGTGAAAGCCGAGTTGAACTTCACCAAGGACACCGGGCGCTGGCAGGACCGCAAGTGGGAATCGGTTCCCGCAGACTTGGCTGGTGACCGCGCCACAGCCAAGCTGCCGGAGGGAACGCAGGTGTATTACTTCAACCTGTTCGACCAGCGCGGCTGCGTCATAAGCACCGAGCACGTGGAAACAATCCGCCATGAATGATTCTCCATCCCCCATTTACTCTGAGCGTATGAACTCCTTCAGAGCTTGCCTGGCATTTCAGAGAAACAGACGGGATGTCGCGCGTCCTGCGGCTCGTCGCCGCCACGCACAGGTCTTGTTGCTCATGCTGGCGTGGGGCGCGGCAGCCCAGGGGACCTCGCCAGAGCAGCTATTGTTGAAGGATTTCAAGCCGCGCTCAATCTACCGTGTGCCGGCGACCAAAATCGAGCGGGCGCGGCACCCGGTCATTGACATGCACGCGCATGATTACGCCAAGACCGACGAGCAGCTCGCCGCCTGGGTGCGCACCATGGACGAGGTGGGGATCGAAAAGGCGGTCGTCCTCAGTCAGGCCCATGGCAAAGCGTTCGACGCCGTCATCGCCCGCTATCGGAAATACCCGGGCCGATTCTCCGTCTGGTGCGGCTTTGATTTCACGGGCTACGACCAGCCGGGCTTCGGACCGGCGGCGGTGACGGAGTTGGAGCGGTGCTTCAAGGCTGGCGCCGAAGGCGTTGGAGAAATGGGCGACAAAGGCAAAGGCCTCTCCTTCACGAGACCCGCCGCCTGGGGAATGCATTTCGACGATCCCCGCATGGACCCCTTGTTGGAGAAATGTGGCGAACTCGGCATGCCGGTGAACATCCACGTGGCTGATCCGATGTGGATGTACGAGCCAATGGATCAATTCAACGACGGGTTGATGAATGCCTATCAGTGGCGGCTGGACAACCAGACCAATGCCCTCTCGCACGCCGAGCTCATGGGCACGTTGGAGCGGGCGGCAAAGAAACATCCGCGCACGCTTTTCGTCGCCTGTCACTTCGCCAACTGCTGTTACGACCTCGCCCGGCTCGGCGCGATGTTCGACAGTTGCCCCAACCTCTACGCCGATATCAGCGCGCGGTTCGCCGAGACCGCCGCCATCCCCCGCGCCGCTGCGAGGTTCTACCGGAAATACCAGGACCGGCTCGTCTATGGCACCGACATGGGCCGCGGCAAGGAAATGTATCAGACTACGTTCCGGGTTCTGGAAACCGAAGACGAACACTTCTATGACTGGAACCTCTTCACTTACCATTGGCCCTTATATGGCCTTGGCTTGAGCGACGAAGTGCTCAGCAGAGTCTATCGGGAAAATGCCCAAACGGTTCTGCAAAAGGCGCGGGCAAATGCGCAATCGGCTCGCTGAACGGCTCCGGAAACGCCATTGAGAGCAGAATCTGGCCCAATCACCTGACCATGGTGGCGAGTTTTGTGGCTGGCGGGGACGCCAGTTTTGGCGCGCATGGCGGCCATGAATCAGGTAGGGCGGCGCTGCTGCGCCGCCCTGATTCTGGGCCGAGCGGCAGCTCGGCCTGGCCCAATCATCTGACCATGGTGGCGAGCTTTGTGGCTGGCGGGGACGCCAGTTTTGGCGCGCATGGCGGCCATGAATCAGGTAGGGCGGCGCTGCTGCGCCGCCCTGATTTTGGGCCGAGCGGCAGCTCGGCCCTACCAAGTTCATGTGTAGAGCTTGCCCGGCTGCATGGCGTGGCCCCAACTCAGGGTGTGGGCGTCGGGCAAGTCGCGTTTGGCCGCGGGCACCCGGCCAGCCTGAATCAACGTGCCGAACTGGAAATAGACCGCATCCATGTCGGAGTGCCACTTGGGATAATGGCCAAAGCCGCCGTCCTCGTTGCGACAACTCAGCGCCCAATCGGCCGCTTTCGCGATGGCTTTCGGCACCGGCTCGGACTCTCCTCCCAATTGCCGCAGGATAAACACCGCGTCGAAGCAAGCGTGCACGTCCCAATCGGGTTCCTTGATGTTCCAGCCGCCGTCGGGCTTCTGGTCCCGCAGGACCCGCGCCACCATCTGGCTGGCCTTGGGCGTCGGCTGCCCGAGCAAGCGAAAGTAGTGCGCCATGTGGAACGTGGCGGCCACGTGATCGCCCAGGTAGCCGTCTTCGGCCTGGCTGCGGACCTGCAAGCCCCGCAGCGCCTCGTCGTAGCGCGCGGGGAACGGCTTGCCCAAGGCGGCATAGAAGAGGGGGAAGAAGCTTGTGGTGTACCAGGGGAGTTTGCTGAACGCGTCACCGGCGAAGAGACGATCCAGGGCTTTAATCGGGTCAATCTTGGGACGCTGCCCCAAAGCCCGCAGCGCAACCACCCCCTGGACCGTGTTGTATAACACCGCCAGGTCCGACTTAGGGTCCATTTTGCCCGCCAGGTTGATGAACGAGCCGTCCGCCTGCTGATGACGCTGAATGAACTCGCTCGAGCGCTCCGAATGGGGCAATCGCCAGCCCATGGTTTTGGCCAAGGTCGCCGCGTAGGTTACGGCCGCCAAATCACTTGAACCGGTGTCCGAGTTGCCCGGATACGCCGGGTCTGGCGACGGTGCGTAGCCGCCATCGCGGCGGGCACAACGGCGAATGAAAGCGAAAGTCTCCTCGGCCACTCGTGGCGGCGTTCGCTCGGCAGCCGATGCCGGACGACGGACTCCAATCGCGGCCCAGGCTGCCGTGCAGACCAGTCCGCGAAACCACTCCCGGCGCGAAAGGCGCCCGCTTGCCACGCTCGGCGTCATTGTGTTCAGTGCTACCTGCATGGGTGTTGGAGCGTAGTGGACTTTGCCTTTCACGTCCAGGTTGAAGCGCGCCGGCCTTTGCCCGCGTTCCGCCCCGCCGCGCGTAAGACAGGATTCTTCGGGGGCGTCCGTTTCCCGCTGCAGGCCACCTCAGGAGTATATGCCGACCACCTTGCTGGGCGGTTCTCATTCACACCCCGCTTCAGCGGGTGGCACAGGCGCAGAGGAGAGGCCGCAACCGCTTCAGCGGTTTCTACCGCGCTGGCTTGGGCCTCTGGCATGGGAAACGGCTGAAGCGGTTGGCTACCCAAGGCGGCGCGGAGCACCCGCTGAAGCGGGGTGTGAATGAGAGTTGCGCAGGCGCCAGAAGAATTGTGTCGTGCGCCTAAATCGCGAAGGCTTGCTCAAAACCGCTCGACGCGCTCCCGAATCCTCGTCACACTGGCCACCGCGCAGTCGGAGCCGCCAGCGGCCTTTTCAAGCCAAAGCGTATGGCGCCGTGCGCCAGGGCGACTGGAGCTTCGCGCGACACAACCAGACAACGCATGAATGCCCAGAAAGTGACCTGGCCGGACCCGTTTCCTGGAGCCTACTGGCTGGACGGGCGGGAAGATCGGGTGGTTTTGGATGTCCTGCATCGGCGGGCCTTGTTCCGCTACTATGGTCTAAAGAAACCCAGATACGTCGCCGCGCTCGAACAGACGGCCTGCGAGTTCTACGGCGTCAAGCACGCCTTGGGGGTCAATAGCGGCACCGGCGCGCTGTTCACGGCGATGAGGGCCCTGGGCATCGGGCCGGGCTGCGAAATCATCGTGCCGGCGTTCTTCTGGGTGGCCACCGTCGGCGCGGTGGTCAGCGCCAACGCCATCCCCGTGCTTTGTGAAGTGGATGAGAGTTTCAGCATGGACCCGCGTGACCTGGAGCAGAAGATCACGCGGCGCACCAAACTCATTGTCCCCGTTCACATGGCCGGCGCGCCGTGCGACATGAAGGCCATCATGGCCATTGCCCGGCGCCACGGCGTCCCGGTGTTGGAGGATTGCGCCCAAGCCAACGGCGGCTCCTTCGCCGGCAAGATGGTGGGTGCCATCGGCACGCTGGGCATTTTCAGCTTGCAATGGAACAAGAACGCGACTGCGGGGGAAGGCGGGCTGCTGGTAACCAACGACGCCAAGCTTTACGAGAGCTGCGTTGCCGCGCATGACTTGGGTATTCCGTGGGTCAAGGGCGCGCCCTGTGAAACCGGCACGGTGACTTGGGGCGGGGGCCGGCGCATGAGCGAGTTGACCGGAGCGGTCGCCTCCGTCCAACTCAAGAAGCTGCCTCAAATCCTGCGCCACATGCGCGCCTCCAAGCGCCGGATCAAGGCCTTGCTGGCGGGAACGCCGGGGCTGGCGTTCCGCCGCTTGAACGACGCGGCGGGAGACACCGGCCCGTTCCTGATCCTGCTCCTGGAGAGCGAGGCGGCAGCCAAGACCGCGGTGCAGCGGATGCAGGCCGCCGGCTTGAGCACCGCCGTCCGGCTGGCGAATTACGGCCTGCACATCTACTCCAACGTTCCGCAACTGGTGAACAAGGCGCCCCTTTCACCGGCCGGCAACCCCTGGAATCTGCCCCAGAACCAGCAGAGCGTCTATGATTACCGGCCCGGCGCCTGCCCGCGGAGCGACAACCTGTTTGCGCGTTCGATCCTGGTGCCGATTCCCTCGCGCCTGACCCGGGCGCAAGAGGACGCCGCCGCGGCAATCATCAGAATGGCCGTGTCATGAACGCGAAGATCAATTGGCCCGGCGCGGTGAGCCGGGCCGCCGGCCAAATCCTGACCGTCCTGCTATGGGTGACCTGCCTCACCCTCCCGCGGCCCTTGCCCGCAGCGGCGCAAGACGTGCTGCGCGCCGGCGCGGCCCGCATCGAGATCACACCAACGCAGCCCGTGACCATGGCCGGCTACGCGAGCCGGACCAACGTGTCCCAAGGTGTCCACGACCAGCTCTCAGCCCGGGTGGTTGCCTTCGCGCACGGCGACCGCAAGCTCGTGCTCGTCTCGGTTGACAGTCTCGGCTTTTACGGCGGCACCGCCAACCCGCTGCGGCAGGCGGTCCTTGAGGCCAGCCGGCTCGAACCCGCCGAATTGTTCCTGTGTGCCATTCACACCCACAGCGCGCCGACGCTGACCCTGGACGCCCAGAAGGGCCACCCCAACAATGTCGCCTACACGAAGTGGCTCCAGGGCAGGCTGGTCGAGGTGGTCCGCCAGGCCCTGGACCGGCTCGCCCCGGTCCAGCTCGGCGTCGGCTCCGGCTCCTCGCCGGTGGGCGTCAACCGCCGCGAAGTGACCCAAGACAACGCCGGCAAGTCGCGGATCGTCCTGGGGCGCAATCCGTGGGCTGTGACCGATCGGGAGGTGCAGGTGCTCAAAGTGGCGCGCGCCGCCGGGAGCGAGCCGCTGGCCGTGCTCTTCGCCTACGCCACCCACAGCACGTCACTTGGCCCCGGCAACTACATCGTGAGCGGCGACGTCCACGGGCTGGCCGCGCAATTCCTGGAAAACTATCTCGGCCCCGAGGTTGTAGCACCGGCCTTTGCCGGGGCGTCCGGCAACATTGATCCCTGGGTGCGCGTCCTGCCCGACTTCCGGACCAACAACGGCTGGGTGCCGGAGCCGGTCTTGATGGGGACGATGCTGGGCGAAGAAGTTGGGCGCGTGCTCGAAAAGATTAAAAGCTCGGCCATGAACGGCCCGATCCGGTCCATTTTCAAATCCATCGAGCTGTCTGGCAAACCGCGCGGCGAGTCGGCGGCATCAGGTGCTGGCCGGTCCACGACGTTCAACCTTGCCGTCGGGCGCGTGGGCGACGTCGCTTTTGTGGGCCTGGGCGGCGAAGTGTTCAACGAGCTTGGCAAGGCCATCAAATCCGCCTCGCCGTTTCAAACCACTTTCCTGATGACCCACTGCAACGGCGCGGCCGGGTATGTGCCGACCCGTCCCAGTTACGACGAGGGCGGCTACGAAGTCCAAAGCAGCTCGTTTGCGCCGGGCGCGGGCGAACAACTCGTCGAGGAGGCGACGCGGATGCTGCGGGAACTGAAGGAAGCTCCGGATTGAAACTGGCGTCCTCTGGTGCCGCCCGGAGATGGTCACTAGACACCGAATGGACTTAGAAAGCGGCCTGTGGCATGGACTACACTATCACGGTAGGGCGCGCACTCCCGTGCGCGCAACCGCTTCCAAGCTCACGGAGATCTATCCCCAGCGAGGCGATGCGGGTAGGATGCACAGTCAAAAAACGGCTTGCTGCTCATGCCAACGCCTGGTCCCATGTCGGCGGCCAGTTTATGGTTTAACGGCGGCCCAACTTATGAGTGAAGTGACACGTTTGAGGGTCTGGGCGGTTATTCCCCAGCTAACACCACTCTTCACGATATGATTCGTTCACATTGGCTTCGCAGGGGGCGTATGGCTGAATTGCGGGCTGGATGTGTCGCGTTGTCGCTGTGCACGGCTCTATTCAGTTCAGGACAGGAGCTGCTCCAGGACCCGGGGTTTGAGTTGGACCTCGGGGACGGTTCTCCCCCCACCGCGGGGTTTTGGCAACTCGCCTACCTGGGACAGGGGGGTTCAATCGTCATCACCAACCTCGGAGTCACCGGCAACGCCCTGTACCTTTTCACGGGCGCTCCCACAAACGATTTCTGGACGGCGCCGTATCAGGACGTAACGGCCGTGGCGGGGCAGGTCTTCCAAGGGAGCGCTTTCATTCGCACGCCGGTTGGTAATACGCCGTGGGTAGCCGGTTCCAGCGCGCGCGTTCATCTGGCCTTTCTTGATGCGCATACGAACGTAATCAATTCGTTTGAAAGCCCCAGTTTGACGAATCTCAATTCGAGCTGGCAGCAATTTCGAGTGACCACTGAGGCCGCGCCCGGGGAAACCGCCTTCTTGCGCTTCATGTGCCTTCTCGAAAAGCCAAGAGGCCACACAGATCTTAGCGTGGCTATGTTTGACAACTGCTCGCTTCAGGCGGGGAGCTTCACCGGGCTTGAAGCCTGGCCCCGGGCAATCGGCATTCCGGTCAACTTATCCACCGCCGACTTGCACATCCGGAACACAGGCAACACCCCGGTCTCATGGGCTGCCACAGGCGCTCCCTCCTGGCTCACGGTGACTCCCAGCTCGGGAACCATCGCGCCGGCAACAGGCCAGACCGCGCACCTGACAGTGGACCGTTCAAGCCTGGCCGGCACCGAGTGCGTGCGCAGCGGGTTCCAAATCGCCTGGCAGAGCACGAACGCGCCAATCCGTCTGTTCGTCGAAATGCCCTCCTCGCCAGTGCCTATGCAGCCGGCCATGGTGCGCATTGAAGGCCGCCGCCTGGTAGTGCAGGACCGGCTGCCGGATGGGAGTTTGGCGCCGGCGCAGTTCTACACCGTCAAAGGCTCCACCTGGTCGCCTTCCTCGCGCGACACGCCCGATGTGTTTGATATCCGGCGCACCGAGTTCACCAACTGGTACGTAGCCGACATTCAACTCATGCGCGAGCTCAACGCCAACACCGTTTACACTTTTCTGGACTTTGGGACCAACAGCGCCGCCTTCCGTCTGCTCGATAATCTGTACAAGTACGGCATCAAGGCGCTCGTGACCGTGGACGAGAACGGCACCGGCAATACCAACAAACTCAACCAAATCGTCAGGGCATATAGGCAACATCCCGCCATCCTCGGCTGGGTCGTTGGGAATGAATGGAACATCAATTTGTATCACGGCCTGTTCCCGACGAACGGTTATTATGCCGCCGCCGCTTTTACCGAACAGATGGCGCAGATGGTCAGGCAAATCGATACCAACCACGTCGTCGTCTCCACGCACGGCGACATTTATCCGCCCGAGATGAGCGAACTGGTAAACATTCTCTGTCCAACGGTGGATGTCTGGGGCCTGAACGTTTACCGGGGCTCCAGCTTTACGACGTTATTTGATGACTGGGCCGGGATCACGGGAAAGCCGATGATGCTCTCGGAGTTTGGCACGGATGCCTATCGCAATCTCATGCTCAACGTCAATACCAACGGTGCTATTGTCTCAGCCGACGGAGCCGTGGACGAACCGATGCAAGCCAACTGGGAACGCGGTCTGTGGCGCGAAGCCGCCGGGCATCTCTCGGCGCTTACCCCCCAAGGGGTCTGCCTCGGGGCGACCGTGTTCGAGTGGTGTGACGAATGGTGGAAGGCTCAAGCCGCCTTCGGCGGAGAGGTGGGGCGGCATGACAACCTGGGATTTTACGCTGCATGGAATCCGGAAAGTCACCCCGACGGCGTCGCTAATGAGGAGTGGTGGGGATTGGTGTCCGTGGACCGAGTGCCCCGGATGAACTACCGCTTTTTCCAGGAAGACTTTGCGGCGACTCCGCTGGCCATTGAACTCGGCTCGGGCGGCCAGGTCCTGCTTTCCTGGCTCGCTCAATCGAATGTTGCTTACACCGTGTGCTACCACGACGGCGGATTGACCCCGGGCGCGTCTTTCTTGCCGCTGGTTCCGCTGACCAACCTGACCAGTCCCACCAACGGAATCCTCAAAGTAGCGGACCCTAATGGCCTCGTTGCTCCCGGGCGATTCTATAGCCTCAGTGCTCAGCCTCGGTGAGCCTCGGTTTGAGAGGTCACGCCCAAACCGCTCACCCTGCCATGCCCGAAGTGCGAATGAACCGTACCGAGTCCTCGTGACGTTTTGTGGAAGGCGTGACCAGTTCAACGACTTCGCGGCCGAGGGCACGCAACCACGGAACCGCCAAGGCTGGCGCTTCACGGAGCAGACGCTCGGAAGCGGCACTGGATAATCTCAGCAACTTGCTGTCTCGATTGGCGATTACATCATGAACATGAACTCAGGCAGGAGAACATGGAGTATTGGCTTGGCGTGGCTGTGTGCCGCCGGCTTGCTGGCACGGGTCGAGGCGGCGGAGCGCTACCGGGACGCCACGCTGCCCATCGCGCAGCGGGTGGAAGATTTGCTCGGCCGCATGACGCTCGAAGAGAAGGTCGGGCAGATGAACATGCCCTGCGTGTACGAATCGGGTTTGGGCAACAGCACCCCCGAAAAGACCGAGGCGGTTCAGAAATTCGCCGCCGGCACTTACATCAAAGGCTTTGGTCCAGGCGGGGGCTTCTTCACGCTCCCGAACACCATTTTACATGAAGGTCCGCGCCAGCAGGCCGAGTTCCTCAACCGCTTGCAGCGCATCGCCCTCGAACAAACGCGCCTGGGCATCCCGCTGCTGGAGACGGAGGAAGGAACCCACGGCTTGATGTGCCCCGGCGGCACTGTTTTCCCGGAAGGCCCGGCGCTGGGGAGCACTTGGAATATGGAACTGGTTTCCAAGGTTTACGCGACGGTCGCCCGCGAAGCCCGCGCCATCGGCGTGCACCAGAATTGCACCTTGGTCGTGGAACCGATCCGCGATCCGCGTCTTGGTCGCAACGAGGAGGCGTTCAGCGAGGACCCGTTTTTGTGCGCGCGCATTGCCGAGAGCATCGTGCGCTCCATGCAGGGCACCGACCTGGCCGCGCCCGACAAAGTGGTCGCCTGCCTCTGCCATTATCCGGGCCAAAGCCAGCCGGTGAGCGGCTTCGAGCGCGGGGCGATGGAGATTTCGGAGCGGACGCTGCGCGAGGTGTTTCTCTGGCCCTGGGAGGCGGGGATCAAAGGCTGTGGCGCGCTGGGCGTGATGGCGACCTATCCGGCGATTGACGCGGTGCCGACCCACGCCTCGGAAAAGATTCTCACGCGCATTCTCCGCCAGGAATTTGGCTTTGACGGATTGGTGTTGTCCGAAGGCGGCGGCATCGGGACCCTCGTCTATGAGGGGCTGGCCCCCACGCAGAAAGAGGCCGGCGCGCTGGCCCTGGCGGCCGGCGTGGATGTGGGCATTTCCTACGAATCCGGCTACATGGCGGACCTGTTGGCGAGCGTCCGGGAAGGCAAGGTGCCCATGCGCTTGGTGGACCGCGCGGTGCGGCGGATTCTCAAACAGAAATTCCGCCTCGGCTTGTTTGAGCGGCCTTATGTTGATGTGCAGCGCGCCGTTGCGGTGGTTCACCAGACCGCCCACCAAGAGTTGGCGCTGGCAGCGGCGCGGGAGGCCATTGTGCTGTTGAAAAACGAGAAAGACCTGCTGCCGCTCAAGAAAACCGTGCGCTCCATCGCCGTCATCGGCCCGAACGCCGACGAGCCGCGCAACCAACTCGGCGATTACGTCCCCGCGACCATCCCGCAACACATTGTCACCGTGCTGGAAGGCATCCGGCAAGCGGTGCCGTCAGACACGAAAGTGGCTTACGTCAAGGGTTGTGAGGTCATTGGCCCCGGCGCTGACGAGCTGGCCAAGGCCAGGGAGGCGGCGGTCGGCGCCGAGGTGGCTATCGTAGTCGTCGGCGAGAACGAACGGCACGCGCCCGGCCGCACCCCGACCAACGGCGAGGGTTTTGACGCCGCGACGCTCGAATTGACCGGGCACCAGGAAGAACTGGTGAAGGCCGTGCAGGCCACGGGGACGCCCACCGTCGTCGTGCTGATCAACGGCCGGGCACTGGCGGCGCGCTGGATCGCCGAGCACGTGCCCGCCCTCATCGAGGCCTGGCTCCCAGGCGAGCAAGGCGGCCGCGCGGTGGCCGAGGTGCTGTTCGGCGACGTAAACCCGAGCGGCCGGCTATCGGTGACGGTTCCGCGTCACGCCGGCCAACTGCCGGTCTATTACAACTTCAAGAAGTCCAAGCGCTACTGGGTAAAGAGCGGATGGGGGCACCCGTACGTTGATCTCGAACCGACGCCGCTCTATCCGTTCGGCTTTGGGCTGAGCTACACGCGCTTCGATTACAGCGACTTGGCATTGAGCGCCCAAGAGATCGCGCCCACAGAGGGAATCGAAGTCCGCCTGAATGTGAAAAACGTCGGCGACCGGGCCGGCGCGGAGGTGGTCCAACTTTACGTCGAGGACGTGATCAGCAGTGTCTCGACGCCGGTGCAGGAGCTGCGCGGTTTTGCCAAGATCACTCTCGAAGCGGGCGAGATGAAAGCCTGCTCCTTCAAGCTAACGCCGGCCGATCTGGCCCTGTATAACGCGAACCTCGAACGGGTCGTCGAGCCCGGCCAGTTTCGGGTGATGGTCGGGGCCTCCTCGGCGGACATCCGGTTGCGCGGCGAGTTCCGGGTGAAGCAGCCCTGAATCTGCCACTTGGCGCGAAGCGATTTTCCGCTTCCTTTGGCCCGGCTTCGGCGGTAGAGCGGGTCCGTCATGGATTCCACCCCTGATCGGGGAGCACCCGGCCAGGCGGAGGTCTTCGCGCCTGGCAGCCGGTTGGTGGCGCTGGTCTTCACCGACATCGTCGGCTCGACCGCGTTGAAGCACGCGCTGGGCGACCGCGCCGGCCCGGCGCTGATCCAGCAACACCATCAACTCCGGCGTGAAATCCTGGCGCGCCTGCCCGCCGCCGAGGAGATTGTGGCCGCCGGCGATTCGTTCCTGGTGATGTTCCACCGTGCCTCTGAGGCCGTCCAGTTTGCCCTCCAGCTTCAATCGCGCTTGCGGCAGTTCAACGCCGGCAGAGAGCTTCCGCTGGAAGACCGCGTCGGCATCCATCTGGGGGAAGTGGTGGTGGAGGAAAGTGGGGCGGGCGGAAAGCCCAGAGAGCTGCAGGGCCTCGCCATGGACACGTGCGCGCGGGTGATGGGGCTGACTGGCGGCGGGTGACGCCTCGGGAAAAGTCAATGTCTGGGATTGGCCGGCTCGCCAGCGCGTCGCCGATCTCCCAATTCCCTTCGAGTGGTTCGGA
>Ga0315268_10001174_pt1 | contig 30195 bp, 40 predicted proteins | sample C1_top_MG_FD_204535 | JGI IMG/M metagenome (GOLD analysis project Ga0315268, IMG submission 204535) | Sediment microbial communities from Yellowstone Lake, YNP, Wyoming, USA - C1_top | ecosystem: Environmental > Aquatic > Freshwater > Lake > Sediment | place: USA: Wyoming | collected 2017-08-01
TTTTTGAGGTGAGCGACATCGAAAAAGCGTTCAAAATCGCGAAGGCTGCACACGAGGCCGTGATAAAAGCCGGGGCCAAGCGCGTGCTCACCACGCTGCGGATCGACGAACGCCTCGACCAGCCGCGAAGCATGGAGGAGCGCGTGCAGCGGGTTGCGTCCAAAGTCAAGTGAACGAGGATGAAAATTTTGGAGGCGCTCACCAAACCAAGTTTAGAGGAGGCCCGCGAGCTGGTCGAACGAGCGACGAGAGAAAAGCTAGTTGTCATGCTCGTCGGCCAGTGCATCGTCAACTACGTCGGAAGGGCTGGATCGGTGCTACCCCAAGGAGCGCATCGTCATCATGAAGCCAGATGGCACACTGCTCGTCCACCGAAAGGATAAAAGGGAACCGGTGAACTGGAACCCACCGGGATGTAGGGCCACGGCGAAGCTCACAAAGGAAGGGCTACAAATTTTCTCGCACAGACCAAAACCAAAAGAGACCCTCCTCGTGCTATTCAAAGAATTGAAGCTGGCCGCGTCGTTCGACTTGATCGATGAGGAGGAGTTGTATCTCGTCGGTTCTGAGAAAGATCTCATCGATATTGTCTTCAACAATCCAAGCCTGATAGAGGAGGGCCTCAGACCGATCGAGCGGGAGAAGATGACGAGGTACGGCGCGATAGACCTGTACGGCATCGACCACGATGGGAACGGCGTGGTGGTAGAGTTCAAGCGCGGCAGGGCCGAGTTGGCTGGGGTGAGCCAGCTCAAACGCTATGTGGATGAGATAAAAGAAAAACGCGAACAGAAGGTCAGAGGCATACCCGTCGCACCCAACATCACCTCGAGCGCCCTGAAATTGTTGAAGGAATATGAGCTAGAATATGTGCGGATAAGCAAGCCCCCGACGCACACCTTCGAGCGAGCTATCACGCGCGACAAGAGCCAAAAAGCTCTGAAAGAATTCTAGTCTCGAAATTTTCCCGCTTTCAACTTCACCCACATGTCGTTCGTCAGCCTGCCTTCATCGTAAATGAGCCATATCAACCTTGGCGTCGCTGCTGACATCTCCTTTATTGCCGCAATCACTAGCTCGGCGTCTTCATCGCAGACTACTTTGGTAAAGCCACAAAATGTCTTGAGTTTATCCTCTATATCTGGCTCGATAAAAATTTTCATGCACCGCTCTACCCAACGCTGCGATGAATTGTATTTTTCTCGATACGTTTGAGCCGCTTGAGTTCTTCCGCACCCATCGATTGTCTTGTACGATAATGTAAGGTTCTTCCCATTTCCCATCAAGAGATTAGTTGAAGGCGCTTTATGAATAAAAAACAAACCCCACCAAGTTAACATCTATGTGAATTCTCCGGTGGCTCCACCTTCCGCTTCTCTTTTATCCCTCCTCCTTATTTTTCTTTCGGGGCGCTTGTGCAGACATCTATTCGCGGTCTCTGCCGCATTATGGTGTTTGCGCTCGGGGCCCTCAATCAGAACCTCGCGGTCGAAGCCGCAGTTAACTTATCGAGGTGCCCCCGCCCCTCAAGCGCGAAATTCTTCTTGATTTCTGAGCATCCAGTATATCGCCACTAGCAGTTTTCTCGCCGCCGCAACGGCAGCCACTTTTTTGCCTTTTCTCCTAACGATACGGTGGAAGAATCTTGTCAGCCAAGTATCGCAGCGCAAGTGAACCCACACGCACTCCAGAAGCACCCAGCGGAGCAATCCGCTTCCCTGTTTGGTTATCCTGCCGTATCGTCTAGTTGTTCCTGACTGGTGGACCGAAGGCACCAAGCCAGCGTAGCTACAGAGCTTTTCGGCGTCGCCGAATCTGGAGATGTCGCCTATCTCTGCTGAGATGGCCAGCGATGAGAAGTAGCCGACTCCTGGGATCGTCATCAGCAGCTTGGCATCTTCACTCTCGTGGGCCTTTTGCCTCAGCTCTACCGACACGTTCAGTATTTGTCTGTCCAGTGCCCCGATCATGCTGAGACATTTGCTAACCACTGGGATACCGAGCTCTTCCAGCAACGGGATTCTCCGCTTGGCGAATGGGCTCTTTGTGAACCTGATCCCTCGCTTCGCAAGTTCTGCCCGGATCTTGTTCTTGAACCTTGTCCTCTCGTGCACCAGATAGGTGCGAAGTCGTACTAACTCTCGCAACTCCCTGAGTTCTTTTGGCGGGACGTACGAAGTAGGCAACAGGTTGGCTCTCAATAGATGCGCGAGTGCTTCAGAATCCACAGCATCAGTTTTGATCTTAGCTTCAGCTATGAGTCGAGTCTTCAGCGGATGGGCCAAATTCACCTCGTAATCCATGTTTTCAATCAATTCGTAGACGGGCTGCCAGCAATAACACGCTTCCATTGCAACCTTCGCATCGTCGATGCCTTTGAAAATCCTTTCAAGCTCCATCCGTTCGTTCGGGAACTTCTCTTGCCTTAGTATTCTCCCCTGTTCATCCATTACCGTGGCATGGCACGTTCGCAAGTGCACGTCCAATCCTACGTATGTTGTCATGTTTTTTTCTCACCTCCCATTTGATGGTTTGGGAGGTGGAACCTAAACTAAAGCGGAGAATTCAACATGCCATCAGAACCCGCCAACGATAGTTTTATAAGGCGCACCTCCCCTAAAACGTTCAATTAATTTTGGTGATCATATGGAATTCTGTCCAAAATGTGGAGGCATGTTGATGCCCAAGAAAGCCGGGCGCAAATCCCTGCTCGTATGCCAACGCTGCGGTCGCAAGATGAAGCTGAAAGTTCCTACTTCATACAAAATCAGTGAAAAAGGCAAGGAAGTCAAAAAGATCGCCGTCATCGTCGAAAAGAAAAAAAAGAAGAAAAAACCGGTCGAGCGCGAATACGAATCTGAGGGTATAGAATATTACGAGGAACTGTTCGAGGAGTAACTAAACTTTAACCATCGCACCCTCGAGCGCCTTGCCACACGTACATCCACGAACCGCCGGAATTTTTGGGATCGCCGCAAGCATCAGTTTTTTTACCCGCCCTATGTTGTCCGCCATGAGCTCGGCGACCTCGGCGTGCGTCAACTTCACCTTGGAGATGCCCGCCGCGAAATTTGTCACGACGGAGATTGCCGAATAGCATATCTCCGCCTCCCTCGCCAAAACGCACTCGGGCACGTTAGTCATTCCAACCAAATCGCAGCCTAGACGACGCACAGCTTTTATCTCCGCCGCCGTTTCAAATCGCGGCCCCTCAGAACAACAATACACCCCGCGTGGATGTAACTTGATCTTGAGCTCGCGAGCAGTTTTAATGAGCGTGGCACGAAGCTCTGGACAGTATGGTTGGGCGACATCTATGTGCACTACGCCATTTTTTCCACCTTCATAAAAAGTGGTCGGGCGACACTTCGTGAAATCTATGAACTGGTCTAGCAGGACAAGTTCTCCTGGGTGCATCCGTGGATTCAGCGAACCGACTGCCGTAGTCGCCAGCACGCGCGTAGCTCCAAGTTCTTTTATGGCCCAGATGTTCGCACGATAGTTGACCAAGTGAGGAGGCACCGTATGCCCCTTGCCGTGGCGTGGAAGAAAAGCCAGCCTTAGCCCATCCAACTTGCCTATCACTATCTCCGGAGATTTTCCAAACGGCGTGTCGATCGTAACGGTCTCTGGATTCTTGAGCAGGTCAAGCGCGTAGACGCCGGAGCCCCCTATGATGGTGACATCAGCCTTCACTTCCCAAACCTCCGCTCCCTGCTCTGGTAAGTTCGTATCGCGCGCAGAAAATCCGTCTTGTTGAACGCTGGCCAGTAGGCCTCACAGAAGTAGAGTTCGCTGTACGCGGACTGCCAGAGGAGGAAACCGCTCAACCTCTCCTCTCCGCTCGTTCGGATGACCAAGCTGGGGTCGGGGGTGCCAGCTGTATAGAGATGCTTGACGATCACTTGCTCATCTACCTCATCTGGTTTTATCTCACCCTTTTCGACGCTTTTACATATTTTTCGGACTGCATCGACCAACTCTGCCCTTCCGCCATAACCCATCGCGATGTTGATGAAAAAATCACCATAATTTTGTGTCACCTCTTCAAGTTCATCTATGGCCTCAACGACGCGCGCTGGGAGGTAGTTACGATCTCCTATTACTCGCACTTTTATCTTGTTCTTATGGACGCGCTCATCGCTCGCCATCTTTTTTAGCTTTTCTGCAAAAAGGTCCATGAGAGCTTCAACTTCTGCAGGTGGGCGATTGAAGTTCTCCGTTGAAAAAGCATAAACCGTTACATGTTTGATCCCAAGTTCCCTACACCAATCCAAAACTTCCTCGAGCTTCTGCGCTCCACGAGCATGGCCAACGAAAATTGGCACACCTACCTCTCGAGCGAACCTGCGGTTCCCATCTAAAATGATGGCCACATGCTCTGGCACCCCGCCATCACTTTTTATATCGTTGAGCAGACGCTGCTGGTAGAACCTGGCCGCCAATTTCGCTAGCTCATTGAAGCCAGGTATCTTTTCTATAGCCATCGTGCCCCCCTATAATTCTATATATCTGATTTAAACTCTTTAGCTACAGTTGGATGTGATAGAATGCGCGTAGCTGTCGGCTCGACAAATCCCGTGAAGATAAAGGCGGTGAAAAACACTCTCAAGTGCTTCTCGATTAAAGCGAGCGTGAAGGGCGTTAAAGTAGATTCGAACGCACCACCACAACCTATCGGCCAGAATTCTATAATCAAGGGCGCAATCAGCAGAGCACGGCGTGCATTGCGCTCAGGCGATTTTGACCTAGGTGTAGGAATAGAGGCTGGACTTGTGAACGTCGCACACGTACAATCTAGATTTTTAGACGTCGAATGGTGCGCAATAGTCGATAAGCGTGGGGCTGTAACATTGGGTCATAGCTCCGGCTTCGAATATCCCCGTGTGGTGATTGAAGCCGTAATGAAAGAAAAAGAGGAAATAGCAAAAATTATGGAACGACTCACTGGAATTAAAAATATTGGCAGGCGCATGGGCGCGATCGGCTATTTGTCGCGCGGTAAACTTAATCGAGTCAAATTCACAGAGCAAGCAGTATTCATGGCGATGCTGCCGCACATCCGTGAAGAACTCTACGGGTTGATAAACCAAAAAACAAAGCAAAAATAGAGCTAATAAATAAAAAAATAGCTAAATTTGGGCTTAAAAAGCGAAACAGAAAATTTTTAAGCTAGAAAAACTACTAATTAAAAGAGGTTGGCCGAGGAGTCGTGGGGCGAACAGCAAAAAGGTTGAGAAAGTGGTGCACGTAACTCGGCTCGAGATGCGAGGGTTCAAATCGTTTGGAAATTCCAAGGTAAGTTTACCCCTTGCACCAGGATTGACCGCCATCGTCGGACCAAACGGCCACGGCAAGAGCAACATCGTCGAGGCTTTTCGTTTCGTCCTGGGCGACATGAGCGCTAAGACAATGCGCGCGGAGAGGTTTTCTGATATGCTCTTCAACGGCGGAAAAGGTGGCAGGCCAGCGTCGATCGCCGAGGTGTCGCTTCACTTCGACAACGCTGACAAAGTTTTTCCAGTCGATTCAAATGTCCTAACTATAACAAGGATAGTAAATCGCTCTGGCACCTGCGTCTATAAAATAAACAAAAAGCGAGCTTCACGACAAGAGGTCGTAGATCTTCTAGCTCCAGTCATCTCGAGCCTTGGCGGTTACAACTTCATCATGCAAGGCGACGTCGAAAGATTCATAAAAATGGATCCTCTCGACCGAAGAAAAATAATCGATGACCTCGCGGGCGTGGCAGAATACGATGAAAAGAAGGAGAAAGCACTTGGGCAATTACAACAGGTAGAGACGAACTTGGGAACTCTGAGTGCCACACTCAATGAGATTAAGGTACAAATGGAAAAACTCCGAGAGGAGCGAGATCATGCCCTGCGTCATCGTGAGCTAGACGCGAAAATTAAACAATCCCGCGCGATGCTGCTACAAATTCAGCAGGACACGTTCAAGCAAAAATTAGCCGAAACCAAGGGGCACATTCAAACTCGCACAAAACAAAAGCAAGAACTCTCAGAAAAACTTGGCCAAGTTGAAGAAGAGATAAAAAACCATGAAAGAAAAGTTAAAGAACTCAACAAACTCATCGAGCAGAGCCAGAGCTCAGGAGCTATAGCCGTCGCCAGCGGGCTCCGGGAACGTATAGGCGCGCTTACCGAGCTCATGTCTCCAGCGAAAAGAGATTACGAACGAATTGAAAAAGATCTCAACGATACCCAAAAGGAGCTGGAAAAAATCAGCGGCCCAGCTGGCAAAGAGCCCATGAAGGAATTCGCACGGCTGTCGTCTGAATTTGACAAACTCAGGCAGGAATTCAGCATCCTGCTTCAAGATTTAAAGGGCATCAAATCGCCTACAAAAGCCAATGAACTCCTTGGAAAAATGCAGAGCGTGCTCAATAAGATCAACAACACAGTTTCTGAGTTCGACGCGTGTATAAAACAGATAATTGAATCACCAAAAGAAACAAAAAAACTGGAAATTTCACCTTTCCAACTCAGGACTCGACTTGCGACACTCGATGGGCAACGCCAGCAGCTCGGTCAGAGGCTCAAAGAATACCAGCAAAAGATATCCGAAGCTCAAAAATCGTTGGAATCTGCGACCCAGCAAGAGAGCGAGCTGTTGAAGTCCATTCAAAACGCGCGCAAGGAGAGAGACCAGCTGGAAAGTAAAGCCAGAAGTCTGGGGAGAAAAGCCAAGCACCTCGATGGAGAAATCAAAGCACTTGATAGCGAGATTCAGGGATACCAAATCGAGGAAAGGGGGCTTCAAGTGCAGCTCCAAACCGCTGAAAAAGAACTCCAACGCTTTGGGGTGCGCGCAAAAGTTCAACAAGGCATAAACCAAACCAAATTAGAAGAAGATATATCAAAGCTCGAGGCTGAAATCAACGCCCTCGGGCCGATAAATGCGCGCGCAGTGAGGGATTTTAGAAACACTGAACGCCGCTACAACGCTCAAAATACCCAATTCAACAAGCTGGTCAATGAAAAGCAGACAATTTTGGATCTCATCGCTAACATCGACAAGAAGAAGGGAGAAATATTCATGCACACCTTTGATCAAATCTCAAAGAACTTCAGCGAGATATTCAGCGAGCTGTCGCCTGGAGGCACGGCGAAATTTATACTCGAGAACCCAGAGCATCCCCTCGACGGTGGACTGGTGATAGAAGCGAAGCCTGCTGGAAAAGACGTATTTTCCAGAGCGATGTCGGGGGGCGAGAGAGCCTTGACCGCGCTCGCGTTCATCTTTGCAATCCAGCGGGCTAAACCGACCGCTCTGTACATCCTCGATGAGATAGATGCACACCTCGACCCAGATAACCGTCAACGCGTAGCGCAGATGCTCCACCGTTCGTCAAAACAATCTCAAATAATTCTCGTGACGCTGCACGATGCCATGATGGCCGTGGCCGACCGCCTCTTCGGCGTGAGCATGGACGACTCGGGAGTATCCCGTATGTTATCGGTGGAATTAAGCGGGTATGCCGCCTAAGGTGATATGATGACAGTAGTCCTAGATCAGCCGTTCCAAATCCTGCTTGGGCTTGTGCAGGAGCATAAGATTGACCCGTGGGATGTCGACATAGAAAAGCTAGCTGAAGTCTTCGTCAAGCGCATAAGGGAGATGGAGGAGCTGGATCTCCGTGCCTCTGGTAGAACCGTCCTCTCAGCCTCTGTCCTGCTACGGATGAAGTCCGACTATGTCCTCAACGGGAATGGTAACGGCAACGTCGCAGAGGAAGAACTCCAAGATGTCCTCGACATCGGCCTGCCGGAACTCGGCCCAGTCATGCTGATCCATCACTCACCTCGAAAGATAACAATCGCTGACCTTCTTGGCGCACTTCAAGAGGCGCTGCAGGACGAACCCAACATTAAACACCCAGTCAGACGTGGCTTGGAGAAGATAATGAAAGTGCTCAGCGAATACGACATCAACATCGAAAAATACCTCGAAAAGATGTACCATCAAATAACAGAGCTCGCAAAAGATGGCCACAATGTAACCTTCTCGGAGCTGATCACCGAAAAGACAAGGATCGCTGTCGCACGAACACTCCTATTGCTCTTGATCCTATGTGGGCGAAAGACGGTAACTCTCGCTCAGGATGATTTATTCGGGGAAATTTTTATCTCTCTGGTGAAACCTGCTGGTGCGTAAGATGGGGGTCAAAGAGGACCGCACAGTCATAGAAGCATCGCTATACGCCGCAGATAGGCCCCTCAACCTCAAGGAATTTTGTAAGGTCATCGACACCAGATCAGAAACATACGTGCGCAAGCTCGTCGATGCCATAAAAAGTGATTACGATAAACGCGGCGGTGCTCTCGCGCTACACGAAACTGCCAAGGATACTTTCGCCCTGCGGCTTCGCGATGAACTCGTGCCCAAATTGGAGGGCATCATACCAAAAACCAAGCTCTCGCGGGGAGCACTCAAGACGCTTGCCCTCATAGCCTACAAGCAACCCGTCCAACAGGCGAAGCTTGTCGAGCTGAGAGGTGGGCGCGCCTACGAATACGTCAAACAACTCGCAGCCCTAGGATTTGTGGAATCAAAACCGTTCGGCCGCACTCGCATACTTCGAACGTCAAAGAAGTTTGCCGGCTACTTCGGCTTTGAGGACGACATGGAAAGGATAAGAGAGCGAATCGACGAGATGGCCCGGTAGGCTAGAAAACGCTTTTAACTGTCCGGTTAAAACAGTAGGTAAGTGGTTCAATGGCTAGATGGCAAGGCAGATCCCTCACAAAGTCCACAGGCGGGCGGATATGGGCTAGGCGAAAGAAGCGAAAACGTGAGATGGGCAGCGAGTTCGTGGAAGCTGGGCTCGGCCCTACGAAGCGAGTCGAACTTCGAACTACGGGTGGCGAAAGAAAATTCAAGATTTTGAGCACCGACATCGCAAATATCACAGACCCGAAAACTGGGCAGACAAAAAAGGCGAAGATACTCACCGTCGTTGAGAATCCTGCTGACCCTCACTTCGTACGCCGAAACGTGCTGACGCGGGGAGCCATCATAAACACAGAGCTTGGGCGGGCGCGAGTCACCGGTAGGCCTGGTCAGGAGGGTGCCATCAGCGCCGTGCTCATCGAAGCCAAAAAGGAGCCCGTCGCTGAAACTGCAGCTCCAACGCAAGAAAGCGCAAAACCATAACTTTCTAAAGCTGATGCGAATGCCTCAAGCCCAAATTACTCTAACGCCGACGGAGTCTAAGCGGTTGATAGCCAAAGCGGTTGCAAAGTTGCCGGAAGTTTTGAACGCTCTTCGCAACGGCATCGTGATTGTGACGGTAGGCACCACCAACGCGTTTGTGGCCGAGGAATTGCTCGGGTGCAAAATCGATAAAGAAAAATTCGCCGCGGGAATCGTCCTACCAAAAGGCACATGCGTTCTGCCAGCGGAGAAGCGCACGAAGGAAATCATAATCCGCAAGGGGAAAGTCGTCGATGACAAAATGGAAGATGTGCTGCTCGACATGACTTCGAACGATGTCTTCATAAAAGGGGCGAACGCGCTGGATCCGAGCTGGATGGCCGGCGTCTTCCTCGCGAGCCGCAGGGGTGGAACGGTTGGGAAAATTTGGGGTATAGTGACCTCACGTGGCGTGAACCTCATCGTCGCAGTTGGGCTAGAAAAATTTATTCCAAGTAAAATCACAGATCTAACCCGGCTAGCTGGCATCGACAAAGCGTCTTTTTCTACGGGGGTGCCACTCGGTATCTCCCCATTGCCCGGGAAGGTGATCACGGAGTTGGAGGCCATAGATATCCTCACTGGGGCGGAGGCCATTGTTCTGGGCAAGGGCGGCGTATCTGGGGCCGAGGGCAGCGTCACCCTACTTGTGAGAGGTGCGACGCAGCAGCTCGCGAGGGTCAAGCAGCTCGTGACTGCCATAAAAGGCGAGAAATACCCAGTGATTGAGGTGGATTAATTTATTTTGCAATCGTCAAACCCGCCAGCTAAAGAAAATGTGGCCAGAAGTTTGCCTATTTACCTTTGCGCCTGATTTTGGGCTCGGCACCCTTGAGTTTCCCCATAAAATCTATGACGAGCTGCAGGTCGGTCGGGAGAACTTCCTTTAACACCTCAGTTTGATTGGTCTCGATTTTTATGCCCTTTGGATATTGTATAGCATAAATCAGCTTGACTCGCGCGAACCCCGCGAGCATGATCCCAATGGTGCCAAGCAGAAGTCTAACTACAGATGAACCTCCTGTATAGTTAACGATTATCTCATCCTTCTTGATATCGATTTTCTGCAGGATTTGTCTGATTATCTTTGAAACAAATTTCGGATTGAAAACATCACATTTGCAAAAAATTACTTTGGTGCCCATCTTTTTCGCTACATCCTTCAAGACTCTCTCGTTCGTTTTATTGTAACCTGCCTGGGCTGCGATGTGCTTGAGCTGAAAGTCAGAGCAGACGATGTAGGTGAGATCTGGCTTTTCTCTCTTGAGCACCAGCTCTACCGTCGCAGGCACTTCACCAAGGCCTTGGATAGCTACCTTCATATGTTCCCCGTTCTATATTTATCCGAAGTTTATAAATGGCAACCACTGCTATATCGATCACTATTCGACGAAGCCTTGAATATTTTCCTCGCTGCGAAAAACCTCACTTTTATATATTACGAAAGGCTTATTAATCACTAATAGAACTGGATTTAAATTTTTGGAGTTTAAAAATGCGTCTGCTCGGAGAGGTATCGCACGTCACAAAAAGGGGGCTAGTTTTGCGCGTCCCCGAGGCACCCAAGGAAAGCACTCCAGTCTACGACGGGGCCAAAAGGCGGGTCGGCAGCATCATCGACATCTTCGGGCCTACGAGCATGCCATACATCTGTGTAAGACCTGCTACAGGGGTCAAGGACGATACCGCCTCGCTGGTGGGTAAGGAGCTCTATATTATGGAGGAGGGAGAGCGTGGAGAGGGTAGAAAAAGAACGGAAATGCCCAGAATGTGGAAGCGTCAAGCTCGTGCGCAACTATGAGCACGCCGAGCTGATATGCGCGGGCTGTGGCCGGGTCATCCACGATAGAATCATGGACATGGGGCCAGAGTGGCGCGCCTTCGACCAAGAGCAGAGGGAGAAGCGCGGCCGAGTTGGAGCCCCGATGACCTTCACCATACACGATAAGGGATTGTCCACGATGATAGACTGGCGCGATCGAGATTCCCACGGCAAAGACCTGACGCCGAAGAAGAGGGCGCAGATATACCGCCTTCGCAAGTGGCAGCGCAGGATCCGTGTTTCCGACGCCACGGAGCGCAACTTGGCATTTGCCCTTTCCGAGCTCGACCGTATGGCCTCGCACTTGAGCCTACCGCGAAATGTCCGCGAAGCCGCAGCTGTTATCTACAGGCGCGCTGTTGAAGAGCGGCTCATCCGGGGCCGCTCGATCGAGGGTGTCGCTGCTGCTTCACTGTACGCTGCATGCAGGGAGTGCAAGGTTCCTAGGACGCTCGACGAGATCGCGGAAGTTTCTCGAGTCGGCAAGAAGGAGATCGGACGCAGCTACCGCTTCATAGCACGTGAGCTACTCATCCACTTGAGGCCCACCAGCCCAATAGACTACGTCTCACGGTTCGCGAGCGAGCTTGGGCTCACCGGCGAGGTCCAGACGAAGGCGATCGAGTTGCTGAAGGAGGCGACGAAGAAGGGGCTGACATCAGGGCGCGGGCCGACGGGGGTGGCGGCTGCAGCGGTCTACATTGCCAGCGTTCTCTGTGGAGAAAGGCGGACGCAGCGGGACGTGGCAGAAATTGCCCGCGTTACCGAAGTTACGGTGAGAAACAGGTACAAAGAACTCTGCGAGAAATTAGGGCTAGATGTTGAGCTCTAGCGGCTTTATTTTTCCTCCTTTTTCAATTTCGACCAAGAATTTTGCTTTTTAGCCTGAATACTTTCGGTGCCCTCTCTCTGTGGAAAAGCGGTTTAAAAATAGCCCAGAAACATTGCGGGGGGGCTGAAAATTTGCTTATCGATATCGCACAAATTGTACCCGCCAAAACACCGCTCGGACGCGAGATCGTTATGTCGGCAGATTCCGACAAGGTAATTACATATATTCCACCTTCACACAAGTGGGGAGGGGGTAGAGAATCCAAAAAAGTTATTATCAATCGCTTCATGCTGCTAGACGACTTGTTCTTTGAAGGGCTTGGACTTTGGGTGGGTGAAGAGGGAAAAACAAGGGTTTGTACTTTGGCAACTCCGAACCAAGGCTTTTGTTACGGTTTATAACATTCGTTGAAGAAAAACTTGGTTTAAGCAGGACCGAATTCAAAGTCACGCTCAATGCACCGAAATCTGAAGTGAATTTAAGGGAAAAATGGTCGAAGATTTTGGGAATCCCATTGAAGAACTTTGCCAATATATGCGTTGACGCCAGAATCAACAAAGAATACGCGCAGTTATACTTCAATTCGATAATCATTTCAGAATCGATGAAAAACTTGCAAGAAAAATTTGAATCAGCTGGACTCTCTACCGAATATGCCGCGCCGTTTCTTAGGGGGATGTTTGCAGCTGAAGGACAAGTAGCGCTAAGAAAGCCCAGTTCCTTCCATGTCACTTTCGCATCTACAGACTCGACACTAGTTTTGTTTCTCAAGGAGTGCCTACAAACGCTTGGCATCAACTCGGGCAAATACATGTCCAACGGTAGAAAATTCCCAATCTACGGCTGGCGGAACCTCAACCACTTTAGGGAACTCAACATCCACACCCTCCACCCTGAGAAGCGTGAGAAGTTCGAACGCGGGTTCGCGAGCTACAAGCGTACAAACGTGCTCGATGGTGATGAGGCCCGGGCACTCGTCCTCCAGCAACTCGCCTCCGGCCCGAAGACCTACGACGACCTCGCAGCAGCGCTGGGGAAGGCCCGCACCACAATCCAAGCCCACCACATCCCGATACTCGAGCGAGAGGGCAAGGTAAAGCGCGCCGGGAAGCGCGGACAGGCGTGGTTGTGGGCCCTTGCGGAAGGCAAAAGTAGCGCCACCGCCAAAGTTTAATCGAGGCCCATGCGCGGAACATATGTGCTTCTCATCCACGTGCCATACCAAGTCCAGCTGAGCGTCGGCGAGCTCGGGAACCTCGAACTAAAGGCCGGCTACTACGCATACGTCGGCTCTGCCCTCGGCGGCCTCGAAAAACGTGTTGAGCGCCATTTGGCGAGCGATAAAAAAATCCACTGGCACATCGACTACCTCCTCACAAGGGGGAGGGTCATTGACATCGTGCATGGCGAAACCAAAGAACGAAAGGAGTGCGCCATCGCGGGGGAGTTGGCAAAACATCTGGCTTCGGTGGCGGATTTCGGCTCGAGCGATTGCAAGTGCGAGAGTCACCTCTTTTACAGCCCCGACTTCAACGCGCTCCGGAGGCTCGTGCTCGGAGGCTTCAAAGAGCATAACATGAAGCCAGTAAAAAAACAGCTGAGTTGACCGACCAGAACCAATTGAAAACTGCAGAGTATCTATTTAGCTGACCCGTCCCTGCCGACTTCACGGCCGTACATACCTTGCGGCGTAATACTATGACAGCTGAACTTCGACTAAACACGTACACTGCAGAAAACTAAAATAGCACGGTGCCGAATATAAATTGACTTCCATGAAATTTGAAGATGTCGTCCAGGCGCGCAAGAGCGTCCGAAAGTATGCCGACAGGCCAGTTGAGGAGGAGAAGATCGCGAAGTGCCTTGAGGCCGCCAGGCTCGCGCCATCGTGGGAGAACAAGCAGTGCTGGCGATTCATCGTCGTCCGCGACAAGGAAGTCATCGCCAAGCTGGCCAAGGGATTCAATTTCTGGGCCAAGTCCGCGCCGGTTTTCATCGTGGCATGCGGCGACCCGAAACAAAGCGGAACCCGCCGCGGACAAGATTATTATTTGGTCGATGTGGCCATTGCGATGGAGCATCTCGTGCTCGAGGCCGCCAACATTGGATTGGGCACGTGTTGGCTCGGATTCTTCGACGAAAAAGAAATCAAGGAACTCTTGGAGATACCGAAGGAAATTCGGGTAGTGGCTCTAACTCCGCTCGGATATCCCCACCCGAGCGAAGGCGTCTGGGGAAAAGTCGTCAAGATGGCCGTCGGAAGCAAGAAGCGGAAACCTCTCGGCGAAATCGCTCACGATGGGAAGTGGGGGAAACCCTTCGGCAAGCCTTGAAAGGTAGGAGGCAGCGAGTTTGGGCAGGCGATGGCAACGCGAACGCAAGCGCGAACACTTCTACCGCATGGCGAAGCGCGATGGCTGGCGCAGCAGGGCGGCATTTAAACTCATGCAGTTGAACAAGCGCTACGATCTAATGCGCGGCGGAGATGTCGTCGTGGACTTGGGCGCGGCCCCTGGTGGCTGGCTACAGGCGGCGAGAGGGATAGTAGGCGGAGAGGGCTTCGTGCTCGGCGTCGACCTGCAACCTATCTCGAAGTTACACTACAATAATGTCGCGACCATCGTTGCCGATATCACAAACATGGGGACGCCAGACGCCATCAAAGAAAAACTTCCGCGCGACGCCGATGTGATAACTTCAGATGCCTCTCCTTCAATTTCAGGGGTGTGGGACGTCGACCACGCGCGTTCGATGGAGCTCGCGAAGGCGGCACTTTCTATCGCGGAAAAAGTTTTGGCGCCGGGCGGAGGGCTCCTCATCAAAGTTTTCCAAGGAGATTTGCTCGATGATTTTTTGGATGAGGTTCGGCAGAAGTTCGAGTTCGTGAAGATGTCCAAGCCAGCGGCCTCGCGCAAGGGGAGCGCTGAGATCTACATCATTGGAAAGGGGCTTAAACCAATCTCCGTTGTCTAACGTAGGACACTTAAATTTAAACCCCAAACCCAAACTAGCTCGACGATCTCGCTTAACATGATGAACCATGAACTACACACCACCAAACACAAATAAAAGGCGTTGTGTTCGCAAACCTTCAATTTTTAGTTCACCTAGTTCATTTTTGAGCCGTCAAAACTGAACCTACGACGCAGGGTAAAAAGGCGGTGCGATCATCGCGTCTTCATGTTTTATGCCGCTTCAGAACAACGCGCTTGATTATCTTGGCTGTGGGATCTATAAATGATCTAACGAGCAGTTTTAGAGATTCGTGCTTGGAAACTTGCTCGGCGATTGGTGGAGAGTGAGCATAGTAAAAGTAAACAAATCTGCGCCCGGCACGATTGCGTATCAATAACCTATCCCTAAAGCGCCGTAAGACAACTATTTCGCACGCAGACTTCGTCCCATACGCCGCGGTTGCTATGAAGCAACCTGGCCCCTCTTTTTTCTCCCCTTCCCTTTTCTTCCACCATTTTCTTTTTCGTGCTTCTTCCAATCTTCGACTTTCTTCCTGTTCGCTTTGCCGTTCTCTTACCAGTTCCCTTTCCATTTCTATACAATCTCTCCAATTAAGAGGCAACTCCTCCCAAGTCAACGAACCTTTCTTTGGCAAAAGAATAATTTTTGGCGTCAAGACGAAGTGAGATATCGCCAGACATACCCTGAAAGCAAAGTTTAGATCGAGATAAGAGGTACTGTATTTACTTCTCACATTTTCCAGAGCCTCGCTCACTAAGGATGGCAGAAACGCACCTCCAGGATAGTATTCCAGACGTCTGTGGTACTCATCGGAGCAGATAGCACTAAAAACTTCAAACATTCCATCATTTCTTCTATCTTTCAGTTCTTCCTCTACTCCCAATTTATTCTCTACTAATTTCCCTTCTACCAATTCTTCTGAGAGATACAACTTCCACTGCTGAAAGTCAAGTTTCTGAGAAATTGTACATAGGCTCTCAAGAAGAGCCAAATAGCGATTTTTGATTTTGGTTGGTATCGCCGCATTTTCAATGTGTTTCTAGACACTTTTGTCCGATTCTATATCTTGGCCTTCTATCTCTTGTTCCCAAGCAGTATGTTTATCTCTTGCGCGTGGGCGGAGAGTCCATCTGTCCGCCGTGTAATGGAGGGCCTCTCCAAGCTTGACAAAGGCTTCATCGTCTCCTTTCAAAAATAAAGCCCTCGCGTCGAGAATTTTTTCCAGGGTTAACAACGTTTTACCTCTGTGGTGAGGAAAATCTTCAAACATGTCGGGCCTCGTTGAGCCCTGTTTAAGTAGCTCGGTTTGTGCCTTCGTCAGCTTCAGCCTTTTGCCGATTTCCTCAGCGATCCTGATATGAGTTTCTCCTAGCACAGTTTATCACTCCTCCGCGTCCAGGTCGTCCTCGGCCTCCATTGTCTCCTCGCAGTCCGAGCACAGGCCGATCGCCCTCATCGAATCGTCGGCGCACTCCTCGCAGCACGTCTTCCCGCACTCGCTGCACACGAGCAGTTTCCCCGCGGGGACATCTTTACCGCAGATCGAACACGTGGGCATGCTCCCGGTACAATCTTTTCCATTCTTATATGTAAATCTACTCGACCTTCACCTGCGCCCCCAGCCCTCTCATGTCCCCCACGAAACCGGGATAAGAGACGGGGATGCTCTCCGCCCCGTCCACGACCGTCTCCCCTTGGCGACCAACCCGTCCACGCGCGGCCCGCGATCGCTCATCACAGTTGGGCTGGAATGAGAGCGCGGATTGCCATGTTTACTCATCATGTGGGTTGTAAAGCCCTTTGCGCGCCGCCCCAGAGATGGTGTATCCGAAATGGGCAAGTACAACATACCAACTAATTTATGGGGTAGGAAATGATGGGGATAAAAACTAAAATCCAAAATATCGTGCTCTCGGTCACATACGAGGGCACAGAGTTTAACCTTAACAAGTTGGCTAGGTCGTTGGACGGCGCACAATACGATCCAGAAAGCTTTCCCGGCGTGGTCTATAAATCAGAGTATCCTCGAGCATCATTTCTCATCTTCGCCTCAGGTAAGATGAACTGCGTGGGCGCAAGTAGTATGAACGATGCCAAGCTTGCGATAAAGAAGCTTACCCGAAAGATCAGGGAAGCGCACATAAAGGTGAAATCCGCGCCGAAGGTCAAGGTCCAAAACATCGTGGCATCCGTTAATTTCGGCAGGAAGTTCGATCTCGAGCATATAGCTAGCAGATTCGAGAACACCGAGTACGAGCCGGAGGTCTTTCCAGGCCTCGTGTTCAGGCTCGACGATCCTAAGGCGGTGTTGTTGCTCTTCGGATCGGGCAAGGGTGTATGCGCCGGGGTGAAGAGCATTAGAGATGTAAACAGAGCAGCACAAAAGATAAACAGAATCCTCTCCTGACATTAGCGACATTTTTTAATTACGTAAGCCCTTTGCGCGCCGGTTTGGGTTTGGGGCTTAAATTTAAACAGTACCTTTTTGTCTAACGTATGACAGAAAAGCCTCTAAACACCTGCAAAAGCTCCTCAAACGGCGTGTCAGTTCGCAACCCAGTGTCCGAGAAATGGGTGCGCGATGCGAAGTATCCCATCCCGCGAAGCTTCGATAGAACCTTCAAACGCTTGGGCGCTGAAACCCCCGCGCGCCTAGATAAATCATGCAAGTCGTAGAACGTCGGCGGACCACCTGCCTCCTCGGCGCAGCGGTCGAGCAATACTAGCTCTTGGTATCCAAGCTTGAAGTTCCGATTAGCTAAATCTGTGTATATTTTCCTGACAAACTTCCCGTCCACAAGTTGCCCCAGCCACATCGGGCCGGCATGATCAAATTTTTCCCCACATCCACAAGCGCTTGACAATGCTGAAACTATTCCATGTGTCACGACCCTGCGCCCGCATGATCGGCAATGCGACACGTACCCCTGCTGACTCAAAATCTCATCGGCACGCTGGGCGCCACCTGCTGCCCGAAGGTAAATTCTAAAGTAGTGCTCGGTGCTGTGCGCCATGACCGGGACGAGTGCGAGTTCATGCTTGCCCGCGACGCGCTGAGCGAAGCCAATCAAAATTCGTACGCCAAGCTCATGATGATACTCTGTTTTCAGGGGGCGAGCCCCATACCTCCTCACGCAGGCCTTCACATGAGCGCCAGAAAGCGGGGCTGTATCCGTGGCGGTCAGTGCGAGGATACCATCCCGAGCGATAGCCGCGCACGCCGCATCGACGAACGGCGCTGGGGAACCAAATGGGTCTATGTCCACAAAATGAAATCGCTCCCTCCTGTGGCCCCAGAGCAAAACGTTCGCGTCTTCGTTACACACCTCGACATTGTCAAGCCCATTGAGCTCGACGTTGCGTCCGATGAACTCGACCGCTTCCTGCGAGTAGTCGTTGATAACAACTTTTTCCACGCGGCTCACCTCTTTTGCGTATCTTACTCCCCGCGCGCCCACTCCTGCCAGCGGGTCACAGACGAGGATGCTACCGAGCTCGTTCGCCAGCACCCGAACAACGGAAACCGAGATATCGCGGCAAAGCTCCATGCGCGGGTTGTAGAAAACGTGGGTCAGCGATGGGGCGTAGTCCCCTGCGGGTGTCCTGAATCGCGAGAGCTCTGGCACCTCAAGCCTGATTGCGCCCTCGGTTACGAGTTGGGTGGACATCGTTGCTCCCATAATTTGAGCGCACGCCAAGTCAAATAAGTGAGCGTTGTTTGGAGTAGTTAGGCAATCGTGACCCTTGACCGGTAATTTTCGTTTTTTAATGGGCACAGGATCTGAAATAGTGGGCAACTAAACAAACTCGAAGTCGGCGAAATATTTTCCTCAACGCCTCGGTGCGATCCTCCACCATCCTCACATTTCCCGGGTATTCTATGGCACAAACGATCTTGGTTCGCATCGGCCTTGAGAGCACCACGCCCGTCATGCCGAGAACCGATTTCACGTCCGCCGAACCGCCTGCATAGTTATGATGATTTCGTCGTCGCCCGTTAACGTTGCTAATATTGTTCATAAACGTTTCCAGCTAGGCCAGCTATTGGCAAGACTCAACCCGATAACCGAGTTTCCTCGCAGCAAAATCTACCGCGGGCTAGATCACGGCTTCCTTCTTCAGCCGCTTTTTCATGCTGTTGAACTCACCAAAACTGAGCGCTGGAAAAGATCGCTTGATCGCACCGTAATCACTGAACACTGCAGCCAAAACGTCTCTGATGGTCGCTGGGGCCACGCGCTCACGAACTGCCCCCCAGTTTACCGCGTCCAGTTGCGCATGTAGCAGGGCAAATGTGTCAGTCAGGTCCTTCATGCCTTTTGCGCTTCGTCTCTCCAGCCCCCTCTCCTTTGCGGCGATGAGCTTCGTTATCAGCAAGATAGTCGGGTCTGCCACGTTGATTTTTTCACCACCCATTTCCGCTACCTGCCATAACCGATTCCTGAAAATGTGTTCAACTTCTACGGGACCTATCTTGTCGTCGTAAACTTCGACATCGATACCTCCTCAGACGTCTTTACTGTGAGGCCTTTTTTCGCCAGCCTTCCTCTCGTTTCCGTGAAGCCCAAAGTTTGTAAAAATTTCTTAAGCCGCCAATACTTCTCCCGCTTGATCACTAAATCCACATCCTTCGATTCTAAATAGGGATTGTAATGCCAAATCGTCCAGCCACCGATCAATACGAAAGTGAAACCGTGAGTCCGCTGCCCCCTTGCCAGTTCTAGGAGATACCTTCGCGCTTGGTCGTATATGCTCATCCTAGCACCAGTTTGTACTTGGCGGCAAGCATTTTTGCTACCTCAGCACCAACGCCGCCGAACGCGACTAAATCGACGTAATTTTGAACTGGTGAGACGAGGCTCAACCCGTTGATTTTCTCCGCGCCCTCGGCCACGAAGCAATCGTAGGGGTAAGCGATCAACGTTGCTCCACTTCCCTGAGAGAAATGTCTGATAACGGCACCAACAACCTCCGGCTTGGCGCAGAGTTCCACCCCCGCTGGCCGGTAGTGAGGCACCCGATGCCAGGCAGCGCGAAACAGCGTCATAAAATAACTATTTTGCTCCCGCAAAACATCCTCCACGCTTTCGGGCGAGGTGGCTAGCGAGCAACTTCGTGCTTTTGGCAGCCTTCGCTGGGCGGCCCAGTTCGAGACGAGCCTCGAGCGGTCCAGAACGTAAAATTTTTGGTAGTATGAGGCCCTCACGAGGATCCCCTCTAACATCAACCACTTGACCACTTTGTTGACCAGCCCAAGGGAAACGTTGGCGCTGTGGGCTAGCTCCCGCTGGGTCCACCTCTTATCTTGGTGGATCAAGAGCAGCCTAACTATCCGCTCTGTTTTCCCCCCGATTACTATTCGTTTCGGCAACATCCCCATCCTCAAAATGTTCATTATATAGTGAACATTTTTAGGTTGCTGTTTAACCGTTCAGGAGAGCAAAAACTTGACCAATCACACAGGGGTGAGAATGACCGGCTCCCTTCGCTGTAATCACATAAACACATATCCACTTTGAGCTCTGTAAGTAAGAGAAACGAAATCTGCAAGGCGCGTCCGATATTCGGCCCAAGTAGTAAAGTAGCGCCGCGGCGTCTGCGGAACCCGCCCGGAAGTTACGCTTACCACCATCATCTAGGTTTTCTCCCCGAGTTGATCTGGCGAAATAGGGTTGCTAAATAGCTTCTAACCTAACGATATCTCGGACGCCATCGAAACCTTTATCGAATGAAAAAATTTGTTGGATGCCAAGATCTATCATTATTGCCACGCTGGCGGCATCCGTAAAACTGAGTTCTGGGTATCTCTCGAACATATGATATGCGGCATTGAAGACATGCTCATCGATGTATATGATTTCAACGTGTTCTGAATCAATCAACATTCTCGCAACCTCAATCGATTGTTTTCGGCCGACCTTTCGCCTGATGTAGGTGACCACTTCGCTGAAGATGAGGTCTGTGATGAGGACTTTCCCCAGCTCCCCCTTCAAAATTACTTTCAGCACTGCCGCGGCCTCCCGGTGGCGGGTATCCTTTGGATTAGCGGCCCCAATCCACACGCCCGAGTCTACAAGGTACATCGTCTTACCGTCCTAAATTTCCGCATCATTCTGTATCGTAGAAATTTGCGGCAATTTTTCTGGCTCCGCAGGCAGTTTCGCCGTGGCCACAAGCCACTCCGCTACCCGCTGCATCTGCCAGCAGTCGGCGGGGACGTGCCTCGCTCCATCTTTAGCTATGTTCCAGCTCGCCACGAGGTGGCGGCTGGCCTCGAAACCGCAACCTTTGCGCACGTAGGCGTGCCCATTCGGCCTGTTGTATCGGCCACATATCGGGCAGTCCTTCGACTTGTGGTAGTTGCTCACCTCTACCGTCGGCAGGCCTTGCCGTGTCACTTTGTACTCCACGTATGACTGGAGCTTGCGGAACGGCCACTGGTTGAGCCGCCTGCGCATGTCTTTCCGCAGACCCCTGCCGTTCTCCGACTTCCGCTTCGAGCGCATCACCCCTCGAATTCCTTTGATGCCCTCGAACGCGACTGCGACGCGCTCGCGCTCGGCAATCTCGGCGATCTGTTTGCTGACGATGTGTAGAATCTGGTTCGTGCGGTTGCGCTCCCGTCGCCAATATTTCGCTCGAAGCCTCCGCTTCTGCACGGGTCGCTGCGGGGTACGTCGAGCTTCTCCTGGATCGATTTCCGCTTGAGCTGGGGGGCGTGCCTTATCGCTGGGAGCTTCGAGACATCGAGCTTGATGTGTTTGAGTTGCTCGTTTGGCTTCAGGATGGTCAAATCGACGCTGCGCTCGTTGATGTCGATGCCACAGATGCCCTCGGCAGGCTTGGGCTTGACTTCTTGCTTGAAGGATACGTAAACATTCGCTCGGCTTCTAAACATCGAAATGGTTATTTCCCCGACGCTGGTTTTTCCCTCGCGCCAGTCGCGCAGGTAGCGGAGTTCGTGGTGCTCGGTCACGACGAGGGGGAGCCAGAGATACTCTCCGTGACGAATGCGGACTTGAACCGCATCGCCCTTAAACCTGCAGATCCCTGCTGAATTCTTATCTGCCCAGAGTTCGAGATGCATCGTCCTCGCCTTGTAGACTGGTGGCTTGTCCGGATCCGCTTGTCCTTGGCGGCGGAGCTTCCGCCAAGAGCGTAATGTTTGAGTCGCCACCTGCCCAGCCGAGTGGAACCAGTGGGTCGCAGGGTTGAACTTCGACTTCCACCTCTCGTAGGCGACGCGGTGAAGCAAGGCGCGTGAGGTGAGGTTGCGTTCAAGGCAATGCTGGATGCAGAAGTTTACGGAGGCTACGAACTGGTCGAGCAGTTCACACAACAGCCCTCGCTTCCGCGCAGTCAGCGGCGGTGTTACAAAGCGGGCCGAGCTAACAGACTGCATTTTTCAAACCTCGGCGCTTATTCTCGCGATCTCTTTAAGCCAATTTTTGGGAGAGAGGTCATCGAAAGTATTCGGTCGAATGGCACAGTTTGATACGATTTTATGTAGCAGTTACGTCACCCATAAATCACTTCGTCTATCTCTGCTGTTGCATCGGCTCTGGTTTTAGTCGGGAATGCGCCAATAATTTTTGATAGAGGATCCTCCCCGCCTTTCTTCCTGACCCTTACAAATATTTCATTTCCGATCACGGTCCACACTACTTCGTCGCCCGGGCCCACACCAAATTTTTCCCTTATCTCCGCGGGCAAAACTGTCTGGAATCCGCTCGATACTTTAGTCTTGATTTTTACCGCCATTTCCATGCCTCACAATAAATTTGTAAATCTCAAAGTATTTAATGGTTTCTCAAAGATCAGCTTGACAGTGCCTTTTGTACCTCTTCCGCGAGCCGGCTCGGCAGCTCCGCCCGGGTGTCAAGCATTACCTCGAAAATCTTGACATCCCCGCGAGCTTTGACCCCACCTATGAACCCCGTCGTCGTGCGTTGGTGAATGATCGCCAGAAGCGGCTTGTCTGAATCGAGCGCAGCCGCCACCGCGCGTTTGAATCCCTCGCTGTACATCTCCATGGGCGCAATCTCATCGATGACCACAAAATCCGCCTCTCGAAGCGCACGTCCGATCGCCGCTTCGCTCATTTCATCCACGTTTTTTACGTTCACGCGATACTTGCTCACTTGAGGGCCCTCGCGCTGGTCAACATGGGCCAAGATGCGCTCCTCTCCTGTCATGAGGTCAATTATCTTGAAACCGAGCCGAACTCCGCCTTCTCGGATCTCTGGGCAATAAAGCCCACCTGGTTTGAGGCCGTGCCCCTGAAGGACTTTGATGGCGTTCTCGATGACCGACGTTTTGCCGCTGCCTGGGCGCCCTGTGACCAAAAAATTGTTTGGCATGCCGCCACCGAGCCGCCAATTTTGCCCTATGCGACCTGCGCAACCAGAATAACATCCTTCGTCGCGGACTCGTGCAACTCGTACTCCAAAATAAGCTTGCCAGCGTCCTCGGTAACCCGCACCATGTAAATCACAGATGCCGTGAAATTCCCGAGACCCGCATTTTGAGCGCGAGTCAAGACATCATTGACGTAGTCCTGCCAACCTACCGTCTCCGCATCAGCATCCCCCGCAGCCGCGGCTTTGATGGCCTCCCATACGTCCGTCGAGTACGAGTACGAGGTGCTACCATCCGTTAGAGTCCATGATATGGTGGCGAGGTCTGTAGTGGAATATATCACGCTGCGAACCGTCGCGTTCCCATATAAGGATACCATGTTTTCGGTCGTTGAATCATAAACGTAGATGTTGACCACGGAATTCGCTCTGATGGTCGGGGTTCGGCTGAATGTGTCGGTGACTGGCACCTCGACGTAAACGGTATTTTCAAAGTCCATTTTACGCAGGGTTGACCAAGTAGAACTCCCAACAAGCGCGAGCGCGTTATCCCTCGACATGGCTTCCCAATACGTTGAGCTGTTGCATCGCTTCATTACGACGTCCTCCCTCATGCCTTGGATGAGCCCCGTGAAATAGCTCCGCCACGCGGAGGTGGCCTGAGTATCGATCGTGCCTGAGAGTTCGTAGTCCTGCAGCTCGGTGAGGGTCGTCTTGGCGTTTATCTCTCCCCTGAGGGTTGTAGCGAGAGTTGTGAATGCCGCTACATCGGCAGTCGAGCGATAGACGCCGGTGACGGTCGTTGTGACTGTATCGAGCAGACTCTTTCTCTTCACTTCGCGCTGGTAGACCGCGGCCGCCTCCACTTGTATCGCTCTCACTTCGCTCTTCGAGGATGCGGCCTGGATCTGCGCGTTAAAGCTCGAAAGGGCCGACAAGGCCTGCTCCGTGCCTACAGAACCGAGTGTTTGGCTTATGCTGCTTGCCGCCTCCGTTTTGACTTGCTCTAGTTCCGCCGCGGCGGGCCTCGCAAAGCCGATGTAATAGACGCCGAAAACTGCTGCACCAATTATCGTGAACACGACCACCGCGCCAACCACTGCATGAACATCAACGACATCTGAAATCTCAACCACTCTCCGATCACAAAAATTAATGGGAGCCCAATATATAAAGCCAGCGTGGGTAAATTCTACCGAGCGATGCATTTAAACAGATGTTGGCCTTGCTGGGGGAAAAGTGTGATAGCTGGTGTTGACGAGGCCGGGCGCGGCCCCGTGTTGGGAAATATGGTTCTTTGCGGTGCGATGTTTGAGCCAAAAACACTCGACGAACTCAAAACGGCTGGTGTCAAAGACTCAAAACTCCTAAGCCCCAGCAGGCGCGAAACGCTCGCCAAGCTGATAACTGAAAAAGCGCTGAAAATTGAAATTATCGAGATCTCCCCCGCTGAAATAGACGAGCTCCGATTGGTCAAAAAAATCAACCTCAACGAAGCCGAGGCCATGAACTTTGCAAAAATCATCGACCGCCTGAAGCCAAAAATCGCGTACATAGACTCAACCGACCCAAACCCCAAGATGTTTACAGAGAGGCTCCAGCGACACATGAAAACGAAGCCGAAGCTGGTAGTCGAAAACTACGCCGATCGCAAATATGTGGCAGTATCAGCCGCTTCGATTGTCGCAAAAGTCAGGCGAGACCAGCGTATCGCGGAACTGCACCGACGCTACGGCGACTTTGGTTCGGGCTACAGCTCTGACCCGCGAACGATCACCTTCCTCGAACGATGGGTGCGCGAACATGGCGAGCTGCCGGAGTTCGCGAGGAAGTCTTGGGAGACGGCGCGACGCGTTGAAACGAGGAAAAAGCAGGCACGGCTTATTTAACGTTGCCACTAATTTTAATTGGGGCTTGGGATGGAAGCAAAGCTTGATGTTAAGAAAATCGTTGACGATTATGTGAAACAAGCGCGCTGGGAGATAAGGGAAAACGCAAATTTGTCTTATTCCTTTTCCTCTGTATTTTTTAGGCTCGCTGGTGAAGCTGTTTCTGCTTACACTTTATCAAGAGTTTATCCTGCGCAAATAGCCAAGGCCCATGTAAATGGCGACTTCCACATCCACAACCTCTACATGGGGTTGGTCGGATACTGTGCCGGGTGGTCGTTGAAGAAGCTTCTAACCGAAGGATTCAATGAGATACCTGGGAAAATAGAATCCCGCCCGCCAAAACACCTCGACGCTGCCCTTTTGCAGATGGCTAATTTCATGGGTACTATACAGAATGAATGGTCGGGTGCGCAGGCTTTCAATTCAGTCGACACTTACCTTGCACCATTTATCAGAAAAGATAGGCTGGGCTACCCAAAAGTTAAGCAAGCCATCCAAACGTTCGTCTACAACATGAACATCGCCTCTCGCTGGGGAGGCCAAAGTCCCTTTACTAATGTCACGCTTGACTGGTTCGTCCCGAAAAACATGAGAGACGAGCGAGTGGTGGTCGGAGGAAAGTTGCTGGACGAAACGTACGGCGAATACCGGCATGAACTTGACCTCATCAATCGTGCGTTCATCGAGGTTTATTCGGAGGGGGATATGCGCAACAGGCCCTTCACATTCCCGATACCGACATACAACCTGACCAAAGATTTCAACTGGAAGTCCGAGAACGCCACCCTGCTCTTCGACATGACTGCAAAGTATGGGCTCCCATATTTTGCCAATTTCATCAACTCAGACATGAAGCCAGACGACATACGCTCGATGTGCTGTCATTTGAGGCTCGATCTGCGCGAACTCAAGCGAAATATCACTGGTGGCCTCTTCGGCTCCGCCGACCAGACGGGAAGCATCGGCGTAGTCACGATAAACATGCCTAGGCTCGGATACGTTTCAAAAGGCGAGGGCGAGTTCTTCGAGCGCTTGGAGCGCCTCATGGACCTTGCCAAAAAATCATTGGAGATCAAACGCAAAGTAGTTGTTAAAAACATGAAAATGGGCCTGATGCCGTACAGCAAGCGCTACCTCGGCACGATCGAAAACCACTTCTCCACCATCGGCTTGGTTGGGATGAACGAGGCCTGCCTCAATTTGCTTGGCGAAGATATCTCCGCGCCGAGCTCTAGGGACTTTGCGATCAAGGTCTTGAAATTCATGCGAGATAGGCTCCGAGAATACCAGCGCGAGACCGGCAACCTCTACAACTTGGAGGCGACGCCAGCCGAGGGCTGCAGCCACAGGCTCGCGAAGTTGGATAAGAAAAAGTATCCAAAGATCAAAACAGCCGGCAAAAAAGTGCCTTACTATACCAACTCAACGCTACTGCCTGTCGACAAGACGACAGATGTCATCTACGCGATAGAACACCAAGAGGCGCTTCAGACGCTCTACACTGGTGGAACTGTATTCCATGTATTCTTGGGCGAGCGCATGAGTTCAGGCGAGGCATGCAAGCTCTTCGTCGAAAAGGTCATGCGCAATACTCGTATGCCGTACATCACCATCACCCCCACATACTCAATCTGCAGAAATCATGGCTACATCTCTGGCGAACACCCCAAGTGCCCCAAATGCGGCGATGCGGCAGAGGTGTACTCGCGGGTCGTCGGGTATTACCGGCCCATAGCAAATTGGCATGTTGGCAAACAAGAAGAGTTCAAGCAACGCGCGGAGTACGACGAAAAGATCGCGCTGACAAAGGACTTCCAAAGATAGGCGAGTCGATGGAGCTCAAGGGTCTTCTTCCACTTTCGTTGATCGAGTACCCTGGAAAAGTTGTGGCAGTCGTCCATACGGGTGGTTGTAACTTCAGGTGCCCTTGGTGCTATAATCGAGACCTTGTGTTAAAACCAAAATTGCTGCCTTCTATCTCCGAACGAAACGTGCTGAATTTTCTCTCAAGCAGAAAAAAATGGCTTGATGGTCTTGCAATCACCGGCGGAGAACCAACAATACATGCTGAGCTGCCAAAATTCATCAAAAAAGTGAAGAAACTCGGATTCTCGGTGGCACTTGAAACAAACGGCTCTAATCCAGAGATGCTGGAGAGGTTAATCGAGAAAAAGCTTGTCGACTACGTTGCGCTCGATATCAAAGCCCCACTTACATGGGAAAAATACAAACGTGTGACCAATATCAAAAATCGCGCGACGTTTGAAAAAATTCTCAAAAGCATCGAGCTGCTCAAGCGCAGAAAAGTTGATTATGAATTCCGAACGACTTTTGTGCCCAAATTGATGACAGGCAACTACATCGCAGCCATCGCCAAACAGCTCAAAGGGGCAAAGCTATACGCACTTCAGCAATTCATTCCCCGCACAACCGTCGACAAGCGGTTCGAACGTGCAAAGCCTTATAAACAAGAGGTGTTGGAAAAACTAGGAAAAGAAATTAGAGGCATGTTCCAGAGCTTTGAGCTGAGAAACGTGAGCTCCTAGTGACCGAGCTCACATACATCGTTATTAATTGTTGCAAGTCAAGGTCTGGTGTGGTAGTCGTATGCGCCGAATTGTTTTAGCATCTGGCAAAGGGGGCGTTGGACGCAGCATGCTGACAGCCAATCTCGGCCTCGCCATTGCTAAAATGAAGAAGGTAACAGTAGTTCTCGACGCAAGTTTAATGACGCCAAACCTTGGGCTGATGTTTAAACTCGAAAAAGTGCTCTTCACCCTCAATGATGTACTCGCCGGAGAAGCTTCGTTGGGCGACGCTATCTACGATGGACCGTTTGGTTTAAAGATAATACCTGCTGGCGTTACGCTAGAACAGATTAAAAAAGCACAGCCCAGCCGTTTGCCTGGAGTATTGCGCGAGCTACCAGTAAAAGCTGATTTTCTGCTGATAGACGCTCCAGGGGGACTGAGGAGTGAGACAATAGCTGCGCTTCGCACTGGGCATGAAGTATTGCTCATAACAGTTCTAGAAATCACGTCAATCTCAAACGCCATGAAAACACGTCTGATCGCTGAATTTCTAGGTTTGAAACCAATAGGTATCGTGACCAATCGCGTGCACAATGAGGAATTTGAACTCACGAGCAATGAAATCGGCCGTTTGTCGAATCTACCAATACTCGCCGAGATACCTGAGGACGACATCGTTAGAAAAGCGCTGACCCGCGGAAAAAATGTGGTTGATGCCTACCCAAATTCACCTTCTTCAAAAGCGATAAATGAGTTGGCCGGAAAAATCTTGAAAATGAAGATCTAGGGACTCACTTCTCTATTATCTCCCCCACACGCCTCAGTATCACCCTCTCGTACTCAGATAGCAGCGCCTTCCGAACGCGTTCCAAACGCTTGATTTCCGCAACAAACTTGCGTATGAATACCGCGATTATTATAACTGGAACTGCCGCTGCAAGAACAAGAAGTGGCCAAGCGATGGATGCCGACGTCCCACTAAGTAGCCTAGAATCATAGATAGTTAAAACTGAGAAAAACGCAGATACTCCAAATATCCAAGAAGCAAAACCAAACTTTAGCATGCGTTTAGCGTACATCCACTGAAATTCTGTGATGCGCTTGAGTTCTCTCTCTGCTATTTCCAACTCTCGTTTTATCGTTGCGCCAGTTCTTGCTTTCTTTGATGTTTTTGGCATAATCTATTGTTAGAGACATTAGTTTAAAACTTATTGGCTCGCTTGAGAATCAATTTTTTGCTTGACGAGTTTTCCTGCCAATTCTTTAAATGCATTTGCAGCCAGGGATTTTGGCGAACGAATTACTACGGACTCGCCAAGGGCTGCCGCATGCCTGACCTCTACATCTTCTTGTATGACTTCGAGCACTGGCAGATCCAGAGTCGTTCCTATTTCTTTAGGAGAAATATCCGAGCGATCCCCCCTCGCACGGTTGATTACCACTCCAATCGGTTTGACATGTAAGCGTTCCGCCACAACCTTTACTTTTATCGCCTCAAAAACAGAAACAAAATCTGGGTTCACGACTAAAATAACCTCTTGAGCAAGGGTCAACGCAGTTATCGAATCGTAATCCATGCCAGATGGGGAATCTACCAGCAGAAAATCTGTTTTCTCAGCGAGCTTTTCTACCACTTTTTTCAATCGCTCAAGTCTAGCCTCACGAACTTTATTCAACGACATGCTACATGGCACAACTTTCAAGCCAGCTGGACCGATGCAAATTGCCTGCTCTATTTTCCCCTCACCAGACAGCAAATTGTTCAATGTCACTTTTTTATCTGTGAGACCAAGAACCAACCCCAAGTTTGCCATGGTTACGTCGGCGTCTATGGCAATCGTCCTTTTGCCGAGCTGCGCGATCGCTACCCCTAGATTCGCAACCACAATGGTTTTCCCAGTTCCGCCCTTCCCCGATACAAATGATATGATCCGCGCCATGCTACCAGATAATGGTTTTCTCCTGCGATTTAAAACTCTGCCACGCGCGATATGTTAACAGGTTTAATACTTAAAAACAAAACTGATGTTGAGGGGAAACTTGAGAGGCCAGTTCAGCGTTGAGTTCATGATTGTCATCAGTTGCCTACTCATGGTACTGGGCTCCGTTTCCATACCTCTCTATAATCGTTCACGCAACGATGCCCAGCGATTGGTGGACACCTCCGACGCTAGAGAAGCTGCGACCACGTTAGCGAATGCCCTAAACACTATCTACGCCGATGGGATCGGATCGAGACAAACTGTGGAATACTGGCTACCGAGAGGTGTCGTGGCGTTTCGCGTATGCGGCTACGAAAACGTCGATGTGGATGGGGTAGATACCAATGACACAGATGTTCCTGTGAACGGCCGCGCAGATGTCCAAGTTCTATTTGACTTTGACGGCGACGGCATGTGGGACAATAAACGCGAGTCAGTTGTAATAGTTGACACGATTTTGCCAAGCAGGTGGGATGAAAATGGTAACGAGCGAGAAATTGAATGGGTGAGAGAAAATTGTGTTCACGTCGAAGACAAAAACCTCAAATTCAATCCAAACAGCCGAACGCGCCACCGAGTAACTTTGG
>Ga0315268_10001176_pt1 | contig 30164 bp, 41 predicted proteins | sample C1_top_MG_FD_204535 | JGI IMG/M metagenome (GOLD analysis project Ga0315268, IMG submission 204535) | Sediment microbial communities from Yellowstone Lake, YNP, Wyoming, USA - C1_top | ecosystem: Environmental > Aquatic > Freshwater > Lake > Sediment | place: USA: Wyoming | collected 2017-08-01
CAAGGTTCTCTTCCTTACCCGTTTTATGAAGAAAACCAGCAACGGCGTTTCGCACTTTACGATTGCGCTGAGTAAAAAGCATCCGAACCAACTCATGAAACACTCCGTCACTCTTCACATGAAACGGCGGCACACTTCGCGGCTTCAAACGCACTATAGAGGCATCCACCTCGGGCGGAGGAAAAAAAGCCTCTTTAGGCACAGTTTCTAACAGTTCCACTTCGGCACGGTAATAAGTCTCGACAGTCAATCGGCTGTAATCCCTACTTCCCACATCCGCCACAAGCCGTTCAGCAAACTCTTTCTGAAAAGTCAAAACCGCCAAATCAAAACTCCTCTCCAGTAGCCAGAAGAGAATTGGCGAAGAAATGTGAAACGGAGGATTCGCAACAACCTTATTAAACTTAGGAATGACTGTCTCAAGCACGTCGCCTTCAATCACGACAACATTGCCAAACCCTGCAAATTCCCTCCCCAAAACCTCAAAAAGCCTACGGTCAACCTCCACCGCGATAACCTTGCCACAAAGAGAAGAAAGAACCTTCGTGAGCACACCAAAGCCCGCGCCGATTTCTAAAACAACATCCTTCCTACTAAGAGAAGCAAAAGAAGCCAGAGAATACAAGTAACTCTCATCAACCATGAAATTCTGTCCCAAACGCTTAGACGGAAAGATTCTTTGGCGTTTGAGAAGCTTCTTCGTTCTTTCGGCTAGGCTCATCAGTCTTTCACTACGGAGCACGAGTAAAAAGGCGATATTTGCTCTCGCCCTCCAGCTCTTCGAGCACTCTCTTAGCCGCAAGCTTCGCTGGATTGGGAATGTTGGCACGAGTCTGCAGGTCACTGAAGCTCTCGAAGGGTTTCCGCTCTCTCTCATTAATTATCTGCCACATATACTTCTTCCCAATGCCTGGAATCAGTTCCAAAGCATGCATGCGCGGCGTTATAGCCTGAGCGGTGTTGAAGAAGTTGATGAACCACTTTTCTCGATTCAAGATTATCGTCTCCACGACGTTTGGAAGCTCAATTTTGGCTGTTGTGGTGAGTTCTTCGAACCCTATTCTGCCCATGATATAGGTGATTTCGGTTCTCTGCTCTTTCCCGACGTACAGCCTGTCGCCCGTCTTAGTGGTTAACCCTTCCCTTAAAATAGCCTCTAAGAGCGTAAAGTACTCTTCGCCTACAAGCTGCACTAAGGCTCCCGCTCTGTACGCCGCCCTCGCGCCCGGTCGTCCGTGCGGCAAAAAGTCTAACACGTAGCCGTGTTCCTCGTACCTCTTCTCCGCGCTCACTCTTTTTCATTTGCCTCCAAGAGACAAAACAAACAGTGTAGGTATAGAGAGTAAAACGCTTATTACTTTTTGCGGTACTCGTTCAAAAGCGATAAGATTGCCTCTATCTTTGTTGTTTCAATAATTTTTTTCCCGCCGCCCAAGAAAACACGAATCTCCTCCACGCTTTCTGGCATACAATTGACTATCTCGACGGCTTCGTTGAGTTCCAGCTCAAATTCCTTTATCAGTTTCTGTACCAGCGTTTCTGCGTCTTTGGACGTTGTTTTGGAGAACTTGGCTGTATAGTCAAGTGTTCGGCGCTGAAACTGGTCCAAATGTTCTTCACCCATAGATTCCAGAAGTTGCTTTACCTGCGGCACCGTTAAGGGTTTGTCTTCCGTTGGCTTTTTAGACATGTTTACCCTCCGACAAAGGTGACAGATGCTCCGGGCGAACGATTATTTCCTTAGCCGTTTCTCCTTGAGTTACATTCACTGTATATGCTCTACCTCTTTTGTCCACTATGACGCCTATTTTTCCATGGAAGCGACGATGCGGCATTCCCTTCTGAATTGTCGAATTTATCTTTATCACAACCTTTTCGCCCGGTTGATAATCATGCAGCAGTTTGCTCAGTCCAATCTTGCCTTTTTGTCTAGGCTCACGAGTAAGCAACGAACGCGTCTTCGCGCGGTAACCCTGCGAACGTTTCATTCTTTATTCCCTCACGTCAAGTACGTCTAATTCTGACGGTGTGGCTTTTGCGCCAAGGATTTCTGCCACGCTTGGTTTGGTTCTTCCTTCATCGCCTGTGACAAGTTCTTTAACGTACAGGCCCCCTTGACACCTGACTCTAAGCCGCACACGATTAGGCGTCAACCTTTTTACTTTAGCCTCATATATGTACTTTTCCCGTACACGGTCAGCACGCCTATGTAAAACGCGCTGGGGCGTCTGTTGATAGACAGTCAATCCTTTAAGCGAGTTTTCAAGTTTCTTCAGTTCATCACCAGAGACAGGGTGGTCAAAATCCACAACGACGTTATACATTTTTTGCGAAGTTTCAGCTTTCTTCAAACGTCTGACCAATTCCTTATCGGCAAAACGAAGACCCCTCACTTCAACCTTAGCCGATGCACGTTCATTGATAGTTTTCTCCAGTTTTTTCAAATCGATGAAACGCTTTCTGGGGGCTTTCACTTCAATCACGAAGGGTCGACCGCTGCCCAGCATTCGTGCATCTACGTCTTCTCGTCCTGCCCCGTGCAAAATCGCCGTTTCGCCCTTCGTCAGTTCTAAAGTGGGCGTTGCGACGAATTCTTCAACGGATTCGGCGTACATTTTTCCGGTCCAGTTGCACTTTTTGCAGCCTTTTCCATGGCAGTTTCTGCAAAGCCAGCGGGACTGGGAGATCCCTCTTTCCAGTTTTTTATATCTGCCCGCGATGTGAAGCGGATTAACTTGCAAAGCGACATTTTCAGTGAAGGGATTAGCAATGACGGCTATGTCAGGTCTTTTAAAGTCTACCTCTTTTCCAGTTGACTCTGAGACTGCTTTACCAATGGTTCGACTGAATTCGTTGCGCATGCTTTCGCTAAAGTTAAGGTCAAATTTGGCTTTCAACTCGTCTTCTCGCTCTACAACATCGGCGGGTAGCTTAATTCCGATGAGAAATGTTGAAAACTCGTACTCAGCCAATAGTTTTGCTATTTTATCGGCAAGTTCTTTTGTATTCCTTGTTTTTCCTTCGCAAAGATAACACTGTTTTGCTTTAGCAACGCGTCGTTTTTGCGTTTGTAAAATCTCTAATGCTGTTGGGAAAGCGCCGTTTGTAGCCAAAGTTTTAAGCAGGACAAGACCAGATTTTTCGTTTGCAAGCATCATTTCATGTGCTTTCATAGTTAAGAGAAGTTTAATCGCTTCGCCACGAGTCGGGTTTTCCAGTCCGTGTCCTAACATGGCGAATTGTCTGCCCAAGCAGTTATCGCACAGCGCACACTGTTCAAGCAGTTTCTGTGCTTTTTCGAGAATTTCCATTGTTTTTACCTTGTTCGATGCGTATCTGTGTTTTAGCCCATTTGCAGTTTTTGTCCTTTCTGTCCTCCGAACATGGGTAGACGCTTGCGTCGCAGAGTTTTCATCATTCGTTTCATCATGGCGTACTGTTTAAGGAGTTCTTTTACTTCTTTCTCCGAAGTGCCAGAGCCTCGGGCAACGCGTCTAATGCGGGATGAAGAAAACATTTTCGGGTTGTCGCGTTCCTTCGGGGTCATGGACTGTATTATGACCCGCCAAGTTTCCAGTTTACCCTGCGCCGCTTCCATGGCATCGTCGGGAATGTTGTAGCCCATTCCAGGAAACATTTTCAATAAGCGCTTGAAGGGACCCATGCCCTTTAGGGCTTCGAATTGTTCGTACATGTCCGTGAGAGTGAATTTGCCGCTCAGAATCTGTTTTGCCTTCTTCTCAGGCACTTTGATTTCGGCTTCCTTCACCTTTTCCAGTAGTGTTTCCAAGTCGCCCATACCGAGCAGTCTGCCAACAAACCGTGACGGTACAAAGGCTTCGATGTCTTCGACCTTTTCGCCCGTACTGATGAACTTAATCGGCGCACCCGTAGTAGCAACTGCCGACAGTGCTCCTCCACCCCTTGCCGAGCCATCTAGTTTGGCGACGAGAATCGACCCTATTGGTGTGGCTTCGTGGAAAGCTTTTGCCTGAATAGCCGCCTGTTGTCCTATTGTACCGTCTATGACCAGCATGACTTCGTCGGGTTTGATGGCTTTCTCCAACTGTTTCATTTCTTCGATCAGGCTTTTTTCTTCCTTGTGCCTACCAGAAGTGTCCACAATAACGAAGTCTTTGTCAGCAAACCGCTTCAAACCCTCTGAGGCAACCTTCACAGCGTCTTTAACGTTGGGGTCACCGTATGTTGGCACATTAATCCTGCTCGCCAACTGTTGCATCTGCGCATAAGCGCCTGGGCGAAAAGTGTCTGCGCATATGAGGGCGGTTTTTATGCCGCGCTTCTGAAAATACCGCGCCAATTTCGCCGAGGCAGTGGTCTTGCCCGAACCCTGAATTCCCACGAGCATGAGTACCTTTCGCTTTCCTGGCTCCACTCGCAATGGCACTGGTTTTTCGCCGAGAAACCGTGTCAATTCTTCATAGACAACTTTAATCACGTGCTCATGCCGAGAAATTCCCGGCGGAACTTTCTCTTTCAGGGCACGATCTTCGATGCGTTTTGAGATGTCCAACACCAGTTGCACGTTAACGTCTGCTTGTAGCAGAGCGCGTTGGATGTCGCGGACGAGTTCCTTCACCGTTGCCTCGTCCACCACAGAGGCTCGGAAAACCTTGCGTAACGCTTGATAGAGAGAAGAGCCTAAGCCTTCAATTGACATTTTTAGTCAGTCGCCCTCACGTTTATCTTTGTATATTCAGCATAATCTTTTTTACTTTCAATATTTAACCTATTGTGAAGGGAACCTTGTTGAACTCTGCTAAGATTATCGAGAAGAATAGTGTTCCATCGGAAGCTTTTCTGGTTCACGGCATGCCCGACGTCGGTTTAGTCGGCGTCATCGCAGCCTCCCACCTAATTACAGAATACAAAATGGTTGAAATGGCGTACATGGACTCAGAATCCCTGCCACCCGTGGCGGTGCTGCATGAAGGATTACCTTACGCACCAATCCGTGTTTTTGGCAACGGCAGTCTACTAATCACGATTTCAGAGATGGCCATTCCCGCCGACAGCATTCAACTGTTCATGCGCACACTCCTCGACTGGGGACAATCCAAGAACCCTAAGCTAACCATATCCATCAGCGGCATGCCCGTGCAAAACCGTCAAGACATTGAGAAACCCAAAGTTTATGGCGTAGCCTCCAACGCTGCTTTACTGAAGATGTTGGAAGATAAGGGAATAGAAGTACTGCGCGAAGGCTACCTAGTTGGTCCACAAGCGCTCATCCTACGCTACTGCGCAGAAAAAAATCTGCCAGCCATCGCGTTCCTTGCACAATCCTTCTTTAACTACCCAGACCCAGAAGCGGCTGCTGAAGCGTTGAAAGAGTTTGCAAATGTCACGGGCAAAAAAATCGACGTGACCACATTGCTGGCGAAGGGCGAGGAGATACGGCTCAGGGCAAGGGACATCATGAAACGAACGCAGCAGGAAATGACAAAGATGAAGAAGGGGCAGGAATATGACCTGCCTTTGTACGTTTAAATGGAGGCTACTGCATGGAAAACAAAAAGAAGAAACAATCAATCTACGACATGATCAAAGAATACTTAGACGAAGTGGAAAGACTGAAAGAAGGCATACCCACAATCGAGCGTCCAAGCTGGGATTTGCAAGCATGCACACTCGAGCCGTTGAGCAGCATATTCGTAACGCCTAAAGAAGTTATAATCACGGCAGACCTCCCATACGTGCAGCCTCACAGCGTCAAAGTGGAATCAATAAACAGCGACAGACTCGAAATTACGGCGGAAATGAAACGCAAAGTAAAGTTCAAGGAAATGGGCATGGTTCATCACGAAGGCGAATTTTCCTCGTTCAGTTGCCAAACCCGAATCCCAGTGGCGGTAGACATGCAGCATCTGAAAACAAACTTCAAACGCGGAGTGCTCGAAATAAGAATACCCAGAAAACGCAGCTACAAAATCCCGGCAAAATGAAAAAACGCGTGCTTAGTAGAGAAAATTTTAACCGCACTTCAGCCTATTAGACTGCAGTTTGAGGTTGAAAGGTTGGCGGCGCAAAAAGTCATCTACTTCATAATCTTCTTCCTATTCCTCATCGGCGCTTGCGGGTTAAGCGCGTATGCATTCAATCAGTCAATTGATGGCGGAATCACTAATCCGCTGTTCTACGCTGCTACTGCCATCACTTGGGGCGTTATTCTATTGGTTCTCTATTTGGTCTTCGAACGACAAGACTGGGAATGGTGGACCTAAAGCCTATCCAAAGCAGCAGCGACGATTAGAGGAAACGCTATCGTAGCATCGCACACCACAGTAACGGCTCCGCCTTTCGGTCGCACCTTGCTCCAGCTTATCGCTTCCTCCAAAGAAGCCCCACTTAGACCGCCAGGCTCTGGCCTGTCCATAGTAATCTGCACCGCAGAGTCGACACCTTCGCGAAAAGTATTGGCGAACAAAGTGAAATGTTTGGGCCATCCACCTCCGAGAATGATTATGCCCGCTTTCTTGGCGTCATAAACAATGTCCACAAGCTTTTTCACGTCTAAGAGCGAGTCCATCACGAGTCTTTTGTCTTGACTGAGCATCCACAACTGAAAACCCGCAATAGAGTCAACCAAACCAGGACAAATCACGGGCACATTATGCTTGGCAGCGTTGGCAAGAATAGAACCCTTGTCTTTAATGCGCTTTCCGATCTCGTAAAGAATCGCAGAAGGCGCTATTCGCTGTCTTTCATTTTCGGATATATCGTTTATGACTTTGCCCAACCATTTCTCTAATGCCTGAAAAGCCTGTTGCTGAATGTAAATATCACCGATTCTACCGATTTTCTCCTCTTTCAGAATCACATCCTCCGCCTGAAATGTGCCAATGTAATGATTATAGCCTAAGGCTTCCACCATGTCATGAACCATGTTCGCACCCGTCGTCACCAACACGTTTACGTATTCTTCACGAATCAAATCAGCAATGACGCTGCGAAGTCCACCTGGCACAAGCGCACCCGCCAACGTGAGGAAAACCGTATAATCAGGGTCGTCAAACATTTTTGCCGTCAATTCTGCTGCTTTGCCGATTTTTCCAGCGCCTAGCACTCCGCACTGTCGCATTTGCTCAACGAGTTCGTCGACGCTTAAGCCCTTCCGAACCTGCATATGTTTAACTTTTTTCAATACAGTCCCACATGAAAGCATGAAAAATTAAATCCGTGCTAAAGGGATAAATGAAGGCTGTTAGCCTTTAGTGCGCACGATTTTTATTTTGCCCAAAATTCGCCAGTACTCAACCTCTATGCCCGAAGCCAGTTTATTCTTCAGTTCCTCCTCTTCAGGCATAGGCGCTTCTAGAACTTCATAGTTTTCGAGGTCCATGACCTGCACAGATGATGGTAGTAACGCGATTACTTGTCCAGCGCGTTTTTCGATTATCGGCACTTCGCACTGAGCATCTACAGGCTTTACAAGAGTTCTTTTGGTGTTGTCAAACACTCCAACCGCGACTATTCGCGCCTTCGCCGAGCCGTGCTTGCCAGGTTTAGACTTTGCGAGGTCTACCACGCGGCAGGGTTCGCCGTCGATTATGATGTATCCGCCCACACGAATGCTTCCCACGTCAGTAGGCTTGCTCAACCATCTTCGCCTCTTTTTTACACAGCAATTCTTAACAACTTAGATATATAAATTAAGGTCATTAAGCGGTGGAAGCAGTGTTCAACAGCATAGGCATAGTGTCACGAACCGACAGAAAAGACGCATTACAGTTAGCCAAAAAAATCACAACTCATCTTAGAACTAAAAAATTACTCACACTTCTCGAGCCTGAACTAGCCACAAGCATTAAAGAAACCGCTTTGGCAATGCCTTTGGCAAAAATGCGACCAGACATGCTAATCACTATAGGCGGCGATGGCACAATTCTCAGAACATGCTTGGAAATTCCGAAGCCAGAGCCGCCCATTCTCGCAGTAGACATCGGAGTGAGAGGCTTTTTGACAGAAGTGAAACCGAACAGGGCTATAAAAGCAATAGACGACTGCTTGCACGGTCAGTTCATACTGGAAAAATACACGAAACTTGCTTCCACAGTCGAAGGTGAACGCCTTCCAGATGCACTGAATGAAGTCCTCATCACACCCGATGCGCCAGTGAAGCTTTTGTACGCAAAAATTAATGTAGATAAAACTCCTGTGGGAAAGTGCCGTGCAGACGCGGTTATGGTGGCTTCACAAGTCGGCTCGACTGGCTACTCGCTCACAGCAGGCGGTCCTGTATTGGACCCGCGTATGGATGCGTTTGTTTTGACGCCTGTTTGCCCTCTTGCGGTTTTTCATCCTATGGTTTTTCCTGCTTCTTCGGTAGTGTCGATTGAGGTGACGAAACCGCAGAAGACTTTTGTCGTGGTCGATGGGCAGCATCGTAAGGCGTTGAAGACCGAAAATCCGTGCTTAACGGTTTCTAAATCTAGGCATCAGACCACGTTTATTCGTTTTAGAAGGAATTTTTATCGGCGTTTAGAGGCGAGAATGCTGTTCTATCGGGGAGGATAAGAGTTAACTGAGCCAAAGAAAACTCGAGTTATAGTGCTAGACACTTCTGCTTTGATTGCGGGATTTGATCCGCTCATGGTTTCTGAAGAGCAGTACAGTGTGCCCACGGTGCGTGAAGAGTTGATTGCCGATTCGTTGCCGTGGGTGAGGTTTAACGCTGCAGTTGAAAGTGGAAAATTAAAGGTCAAAATGCCCGAAGAACAAAGCATCCTGAAGGTTAAGGAGTCATCCAAGGCTGTTGGCGACGTGCTTTACCTTTCCGAAGCTGATCTACATGTTTTGGCTTTAGCGTTAGAGCTGAAAAACGCGGGCTATTTTCCTTCCATTGTTACTGATGATTATTCGATTCAGAACGTTGCGCATCAAATCGGCGTGGGTTTCACTTCGTTGATGACTTTTGGGATACGTTTCCGTTTGTACTGGATTCTTTATTGTCCTGCGTGTCACCGCAAGTATCCTGCAGATTACAGGTTGAAAAAGTGCAAGATATGCGGGACAGCGCTCAAACGCAAGCCGTTGACTAAAAAATCTGTGAGTGTTCGCTAGTAAGGTTTTTCTTTATGACTTGAGTCTTTTGGTAGCTATGTGGTTCCTTGGTTTCCTGTTTCACGAGATGGCGTTTGGTTTATTGTCGATTTTTCTGCCGTTGTACGTTGTTAACGCTTTGGGCGGAAGCTTAACCGATGTTGGCATTATGATTGCCGTGGCGAATTTTGCGGCTGTGCCTTTTTCGTTTTTTTGGGGATACTTGTGCGATAAAACGAGGCGTTATCGTTTGTTTATTCTTGTTTCGTTTGCTGGTATGAGCGTGTTGTTTTATGTGTTTTCTTTGACGAGTAGTGTTTGGCTGCTTGTGGTTTTGTATGGTTTGATTTCGGTTTTTCATGTGGCTCATGAGGCGCCGAAGAATGTTTTGATCGCTGAGTATTATTCGCGTGAGGATTGGGAGCGTAGCTTTGCTTCTTACGAGGCTTTGACTGAAGTTGGTTGGCTTGCGGGGTTAGTGCTTGGGTTTGTGCTTTCTGGCGTTGGCTTAGCGAGTGTTTGGTTTATTCTGTTTGTGAGTTTGTTGAATGTGATGGCGTTTGTGGCTTCGCTTTTGTTGATTCGTGATCCGTTGTTTATTTTTGAGCGTAGGCTTGTTGCTATTGAGAGAGTGTTTGATTTTGCGCACAGGGGTTTTGCTGTGGCTTCTCGTGCGTTTGAAGGCGCTAAGATTAAGGAGAGTTTGAAAGAAGAAAGTGTGGTGTTGTTCTGTTCAGGGTTGTTGTTGTTTTCTTTTGCGACTAGCATGTTGTTTACGCCTTTGCCCGTGTTCTTTTCGAAGGATTTAGGCTTGGCGCAGAGTGTGGTGTTTGTGGTTTTCATTTTCAACACGATAGGCACAACATCAGGTTATTTTTTGGCTGGCGGAAGAGCAGAAGTCATGGATGAACATGGCATTATGAGGCGTGCGAATTTGGTTAGGGCTTTGTTGAGTTTGCTGTTGGTTGTTGTGGCTGTTTCTGCTTCGGTTTTCATTTTGCCTTTGGCAGTTTTAATTCTCGTGATGATGGGTTTGGTTTACGGCTTCTTTCTGATTTCTAGTTTATCGCTAAGTATGGAGTTGATTCCTGAAGGAAAGGCGGGCGTTTTTTACGCTTTGGTGGGCTTAGGCGGCGCTTTGGGATGCTTCATAGGCACATTCATTGCGGAAAGCTACGGGTTTCCCATACTGTTTGTAGCGGTTAGTGTGGGTTTCTTTCTGAGTTACTTAGCCTTCAAAACATACGCGTAACAGAAGAATTCTCAGTGCGTACTTCTGCGTCATACGCCCCTAGAGCCGGCTCACTATATGATACTACTAGGATCCAAATATGCTACAAATATGACCAGAGAATTAACGGTTCACTTTTTTATAAGCGGTTCTCTTCGCATAGTTAAACTATCCATTTCTAATAGTCTATCATTTGCTCCGATGCTTTTGAATACAACAGAAAAGAAAGAGCAAACGCCGTTGCCAACATAACCGCATACAGCAAAACTGGCACCTCTAAAATCGCCAGAAAATTGACCGAAGAATGGAAAAACACGGCTAGCAAATAAAACGGCGCCGAATGTTTCGCCGCAATGCCATAAGCTATAATCGAAGTCAACGCTGCGTGAAAGCCTATTCCCGGCAGCCTAACATACCATGGGACGCCCAACAAAAACACATAAGCAAAAAACTCGGTAATCCCGAAGCCAAAGCCTACGAGAAGACCCATCGTGAATAAAGATTTTTGGCTCTCACCGTGACGATAAAACAGCGGATACGCTTTGGCAAACTCTTCTACGATGGGTGCCAGAACGGCGACCGATAAGATTTCAGCCTCAATCTCGGGAAAAAAATTGCTCAAAAAAGATGCAGATGGTTCAAAAAACAAAGCCATAGGAATGCTCACGATTACGCCAGAGCCGAGAAAGAAGAGCATTTCACCTAAGCCGGGTCTGTGAAACTGCGTCAACGCTTCGCCATCCTTGGGTTGTTAGCTTTTCATGACCGTTTATTTAAGCTTGTGTGCGCAGTGCGTTGTAAACCTTATATGTGGTTAAGCGCGATACCTCTGAATCTGGGAATCTGTTTGGTTAAAGCCAGCAAACTGAACGGAAAAAAGTCGTCACCACGAACGCTTTTGTCGTGGGCGAAGTCGAAGGAGCCGAGCTTGACATGAATAATTGGCAGATAACGCATCTGCACGTTGGCTTACAAACGAGGCACTTAACCAGTTAGGCTTCAAGAAACCACTCTTAGGCGGCGTCACCGTATGCCTGCCTGTTAGCTACGTTCAGGCAGTTCATGACGTAATAACGCTAAACAAGTCATTCCAAGAACTCAAAGAAACAAAAGAATGCAAATACCAGTAAAAGATGTTGCTGCTTCGTCACAGTCACACGCGCTTATTAACGAGTGTTCTAGAAGTAAACCCAGAGACGAGTTAAGCATGACAGCCGAGCCCATAGAGAAGAAGAAAGTCGAAGTAGGCGACAAAGCACCAGACTTTACGCTTCCAGACCAGTCAGGAGCCATGACAAGCCTCAAGGACTTTATCGGCAACAAAATCATAGTCTTGTACTTCTATCCCCGAGACTTTTCCAGAGGCTGCACCGCCGAAGCCTGCGCCTTCAGAGACAGCTACGACGTGTTCGTCCAAGCAGGCGCACAAGTGATAGGCATAAGCTCACAGTCCATAGAATCGCACAATAAATTCGCCGTGTTCTACAAGCTCCCTTTCATCTTATTGAGCGACGAGGGCGGAAAAAGTAGACAACTCTACGGCGTGCCGTCAACCCTTGGAATATTTGCAGGAAGAGCCACTTACATCATCGACAAGAAAGGCATAGTCAGACACGTATTCTCTTCACAGTCCCAGCCCAAGAAGCACATAGAAGAAGCCCTCAGAATCGTGAAAGAAATCAACAAAGAATAGTATGCCTAGAGCAGTGTTTTCAGAGCACCGAAGGTTATTGTTTCCGCTATTTCTTCGACGAACTTGATGTGTTCTGAGTTGTCGGATGCGATCGAGCCTTTCAGTATTATGGGTGCGAAGTCATAGTCTTGGGCGCCCTTATATGTGGATAGAACGCAGAACTCTGCACAAAAACCTGTTACGATGACAGTGTCGACGTCTAATTCTTTTAGTTTTTCTGCGAGTCCTGTTTTGGTAAAAGAATTACTATAAGTCTTTACGATGCGTATGTCCTGAGACTCAAGTTTCACGCTCTCTGGCATGTCGAAACCTGGTTTGCCTGGCACAAGGTTTTCCTCTTCACTCTTGTGTTGTATGACAACGATTGGAAGGTTCTTTTTTCTGAAAAGATCTATTGCCGCGTTTATATACTGGATAGCCGACTTCAAGGAATCCGAACAGGCTTGATTATAGCTGAAGAATTCATTCTGCACGTCTATAACGAGTAAAGCTGGCTTCACTCTCACATTTCTCCCTTTTTTGCCATGCAATCCAAATCTTATTGCCATCGTTACTACTGTAAGAGGTAAATATTGTTTTCCAAATGCCTGTTTATGTTGGCGCCGGGGAGTAGGTTTACATCTCGGTTTAAATTCTCGGTTTCTATATATCTTTCTTTATGGAGCTTAGAGCTTCTTTGTAGTTCTTTTGTTAAATAAGCATACCCTTTGACGCTTTTGCAAAGAAACGTTTATATGATTAGGATATCCCATCCCCCAGTAGGGGATATTGAATGAGCATGCACAAAAAGCGTGAGGATGTGATTAAGCGGTTAGCTAGGATCGAGGGGCATGTGCGTGGAGTGAGGCGAATGGTAGAGGAGGGCAAGAGCTGCCCAGAGGTTCTTCTCCAACTTGCTGCAGTCCGCGCTGCGTTGAGCAGAGTTGGTCGAATGGTCTTTGAAGATCATGTTGAAACTTGTGTTTCTAAGGCAATAAAGGAAGGCGCTGGTGAAAGCGCAGTAGCCGAATTAAAGGAGGCTCTTGCGAGGTTTCTATAATAAGAGGATTGGCAAATTGATGAGGCTCCTAAGTCGCAGTACCTTTATCTTCATCCTTAGTTTGGTTATGACCATTACGAGTTGGGCATTATCTTATCTCAACTTACTTCCAAGCCAGATAACCGCTGGATTAATTCTCTTTGCAGTAGCCATCTTGGGTGCCCCTATTGTTTTCGGCGCAATAAAAGCAGTTCTCTCCAAAAATTTCAATGTGGACTTCCTTGCAAGTATAGCCATCGTTGCATCAGTCCTTGTGCGTGAGTATATAGCCGCTGCAATTGTGGCCATTATGTTAACTGGAGGCGAAATACTAGAAAATTATGCCTCAGAAAAAGCTACCACAGCCATTGAAAAGCTGATTAGGTCAGCTCCTCAAAAAGCAAGAGTACGTCGGAACGGGAGCGAAATTGAAGTACCAATCGAAGAGGTCCAGTTAGGAGACATCGTAATTGTAAAACCTGGAGAGAAAATCCCTGTCGATGGATTAGTCATTAAAGGGACGGCAACTGTCAACCAAGCAACAATAACTGGCGAATCGATGCCTGTGGACAAAATCCCGAGCGATGAAGTCTTTGGCAACACCCTCTTAGAGTTAGGTGCCTTGGAGGTTAAAGTAACCAGAGTTGGGGAGGATACAACCTTTGCCCACATCATCAAACTTGTTAGAGAGGCACAAGCTCGTAAAGCGCTTATCGAGAGAATAGCTGATCGCTATGCACGGTGGTTCACACCGATAATTCTAACTATAGCTAGTTTGGTCTTCCTTGTAACCGGTGACGCGTTAAGGGTGATTACTATTTTCCTTATTGCGTGCCCGTGTGCTTTAACCATCGCTACTCCTACGGCGGTGATCGCGGGAATTGGAAACGCAGCTAAAAAGGGCATTCTAATGAGAGGTGGAACCATCCTAGAGAAAACAGCCAAAATCAACATGGTGGTTATAGACAAAACAGGAACGCTGACAACAGGAAATCCTGAGGTTGTTACGATAAAAGGAGTAAACGGAAGAAAAGAGACAGATGTCCTTTTTCTCGCTGCTCTTGCAGAAAGATATTCTGAACATCCTTTGGCTAAGGCTGTGCTGAAAAAGGCAGGTTCGTTAGGTATAGACATTGCGGATCCTTCTGACTTTATTGTCTTGCCCGGTTACGGCGTGGTGACTAAATTTGATGGTAAGGAAATCACTGTTGGAAACAGAAGACTCTTAGAGAACAAAGGAATCAAAATCGACAAAGCCTCTGAGAATTATTTAACAACGCTAGAGGAAGATGGACAAACTACACTTTTAATTGCTGAATGCCGAGAACTTGTGGGAATACTTGGTGTCGCCGACTCACTACGCGAAAAGATTCCTCAAGCTACTGAGAAAATGAGAAGAGTTGGCATCAAGAAAATTGTCATGCTTACAGGTGACACTTCACGTATAGCCAAGGTCGTGGCAAAACAAGCTGGTGTGGATGAAGTCAAGGCAGAGTTGCTTCCAGAAGATAAGGTCCTTTATGTTGAAAAATTTAGAGCCACTCATAAAGTGGCTATGGTTGGCGATGGGATTAATGACGCACCTGCATTAGCTTCGGCAGACGTTGGAATAGCTATGGGTGCCGCTGGAACTGACATTGCTATAGAAACCGCAGGTATCGTCTTGACCACCAATGAATTAGGTAAAGTACCTGAAGCCATCGGTTTAAGCAAAAGGACATTAAACGTTATAAAACAGAACATTGTGTTTGCACTTGCAATTAACGTTCTAGGCGTCATTATATCAACAACTGGAATAATGCATCCGATTTTAGCAGCAGCGATTCACGAAGGCAACGCCTTATCAGTAGTTCTAAACTCAGTTCGCTTGATTAGAGCATAATGACCCATAACCAGAATGTTGTAACCTTCAAAAATTAATGCCAAGCATTCAACTTATGGCAAGGGTTAGGAAAACCGAGAATTTAAATGTTAATCATGACATTTGGCGCCGGGAGTGGGATTTGAACCCACGCGACCCAGAGGGTCACAAGCTATTAGGCGCTTTTAGGGCAGCGTTTCCAGGCTTGCTCCCTACCTGGCTAGGAGACCCCGGCACTGCTGGGCAATAATTAGGCTTAGCATGTGCTTAAGGTTTTTTTGACAACAAAACTCGATAACCACTTTGCCTAGCCAAAACCTCGACGTTCCCAAAGGATTCTTCCATGACGCTCGAAAGACGCTTGCCACCAATCTTCGAACGCACCACCATCTGAAAAGACCCGCCACTTATGAGATGCGCAGGCGCCTGTTCAATGATGGGCAAAACAACCTTTAACCCGGCGCTCACGGGCGGGTTAGAAAGAATAGCATCAAACTGCACATCTTTTACTGGCTCATAGAGGAAACCGCTTCGCAGCACCACGTTGTCAACTCTGTTTCTTTTGGCGTTCTGTCTCGCAAGTTGAACTGCCCTCTCGTTGACGTCTACCAAGAACACGCACAAACGCGGATGCAAAGCAGCCGCTACAACGCCAACCACACCATAACCACATCCCAAGTCAAGCGTGTTGCCGCTCTTGGACAAAACCATAGATTCTACGAGAAGGCGTGTGCCCAGATCAACGCGCTTCTTTGAAAACACACCAGAAGCAGTTAGAAACTCAAAAGGCCTACCCCGCAGATTGACGCGGATGAGCCCATAATTCGGCTTCGTAGAAGGTTTTGGAGAAAAATAATGATTCTGTGCCATCGTCATTCACTGCGCCACATCTTCGGATAAGTGCCCCTCTCCATCAACACCCGCATAGTCTGAGACACGAGTCCATGCTCCTTTGCCAGAATCTCTTCGGTAGACGCCAAAGCCTTAGCATACACCACCGCCTCGCCCTTCAGCGAAAAAACAGCTACCACATCCCCACGCTTGACATCGGCTTCCAGAGAAAGAACCCCAGGCGCCGCCAGGTTCGCACCATGACAGAGCGCGTCAACGGCAGAGTCACGCACAAAAACTCTCGGCAGCAACGCCAACGCCCGTTCCATGGGAAATATGAACCTGCGGAGCGCACTCTCGTCGCCTTTTTCCTTCCATTGATCATAGAAGTAGGAAACATCGTAGAGGCTCACTAACCCGTCATTCTCAGTGAATGGTCCAGCCCTTGTCCTGCGTAGTTCTTGCATGTGTGCGCCCGTGCCGAGGGCCTCGCCTAAGTCATAGCAGAGTTTGCGAATGTACGTTCCACCCTCGCAGCCCACCCAGAAAAGCACGTTCTTTCCCTCCATCTCGAGAAAATCTAGATAGTAAATTTTCCTTGTCCTGAGCCTGTGCTTAACTGAAGCCCGCAACGGCGGACGCTGATAAATCTCGCCCTGAAACTCCTCTAACACAGCCCTCACACGGCCTTCAGATGCTTCACTGTGCAACCGCATAACACAGACATACTCTTTCCCGCTTAGCAGCAAAGCCTGAACAACCCTGGTAGCGTCCTCCAAAGCAACGGGCAACACGCCTGTCACCTTAGGATCCAAGGTTCCACCGTGACCAGCATGCCCTACGCTTAGGATGCGCTTGACCCACGCCGTGACTTCGTGACTCGACGGGCCAGAGGGCTTGTCCAAGTTTATCACGCCAAATCGTATATAGTCTTGAACAGGCCGTTCTTCGGGCTTATGGCCATAACGGGGGTCAGTGTCTTCTTTGGCTTTGACCACCAGTTTGCGTTCTCTTTCCCAAGGTGCAGTCATCCGTGGCATAGCGTATTCTCCTAGCACCCTGTGATTATGATTAAGAAGTTAAAAAAGAGTTGGGCACGCTATTTCAGAGAAATTTGAACAGTTTTAGCCATGTCCTCAAGCTTACCAACAGACTTCAAAGCTTCCACGATTTCTTCGTCAGTCGCACCGCGTTTGATTTCGATTTTATCCTGAGTAGGCTCGATGTGATTGACGTTGGCTTTTCTTCGTTTTAGCTTGTTTACGCTCTTGGGTCCCGTGACTAAGACAAAGTTTTTGTCGACGACATCTACTATGACGCATTTTTTGCCTGCTTCTCGTCCGTAGGTTTTGACGCAGATTCTTCCAATTTCGATGGCTGTCAACGCTATTGCCTCTTGACTTTTGAAAAAGAGTGCAACCACTTATATATAATCTCACTGGTTAAGCGCAGCTTCTTTTGAACAAAACGCGGTCAAGAACGACGGAAACCGTGTGAAACACCTCATCCTCGTTTAGCCTTTCGGTGTCTATGATTAAATCGAAAGGAGAGAAGTCTTCTCCAAGATGAAACCCGTAGAGTTTAGAGTAAATCGTCTTAGTAGCCTTTTCTTTTTTTTCCAAAACCTTAATCGCTTTTCCAAGAATCATGCTATCTCTTTTGGCTAAGCGTTTCGCTCGGACTTTTTTGGAGGCGTCTATCCAGATTTTGTAGCCTCGTTTGAACAGCCATGGCATGGTCCAACTATCCAGAACGACGTTTCCTTTCTTGGCTTGTTCCAATAGTTTCTTGTCGACTTTCTTGTCAAAATCGGGGTCGCGTAATCTTTGTTGCAGGAATCTTAAGCCCTCTTCGGATTCCCACCAGCCGCGGTCTAACGGTTTGTAGCCCATCTCGATAGCGAGGGTTTTCAATGCATCCCCACCCGAGAAAAGTCTTAACCTATATTTTTCGGCGATTCTTCGGGCAACAGTGCTTTTGCCACTGGCCGTCATCCCGCAAACGCATATAACTATGGTTCTTCGCGGTTTTTTTTCCTCTTCATGGCGTCTGGCCAAATTTTTCAGTCCACAAATCTAAGTTTGTGCTGTTTTAATGGTTTGTTTTATCAGTTGGCGTAGGCAATTGTGGCAAAGCTGTCCGCCGAAAGGACGTTCTATTTTTCTTTTTGTTGGGGAAAGCTTGCTCAATTCCGTGGGTGACAGGCGTGGCAAGCCTGCAAGATATTGTCCACAGTGGACGCAATGCGCGCGTTTTATTTTGTCCTTTTTATAACGCACCGCTGTGCGATTCCCAGGTAGACGAACCAGAACATGTTTTTGGGTTCTGCCTCTCAACGAGTGCCTCGGCATTATTCCTCAGTCGCCCCCAATCCTATACCGAGAATATGAGAGAATATTGTTCCGAAAGCTAACGAGCAGAGTAGATACCAGTAGAAGACGTTTAATCCACCAAAGCCAGGCAGAAAGGCTACTGTTACTGCCACTCCATTTTGAGTGTACACGGCGTTTAGCCATGTCCAGAATAGAAAGAACGGTACTATGAAAATGAGAGTAACCTTCATCTGTTGAGTGAACATTTTAGATTGAATCTGCATAATTTGTTTCTGTTTGCGCATGACTTTTTCCAATTCCTTCTTGTCGCCACTTTTTCTTGCTTCGTTAAATTCCTTTTGCCATTCGGAGACCTGTTTTCTCCACCCGGCGAGTTGTTCACGGTTGGTAAGAAGTCGATTTGCCAATGAAGTGATGAATGTTAGGAGTATGGCTAGGAATACGACAAAGATAGTTGAAACGGGCATATTTGTGGGTGGCTGCCAAGACATGGTTTCACTTCTCCAAGAGCTATTTTTACTCTGCTCTCATTTCACATTACAGATTCTTAACTGTTTTCATAGAACAACGCTTTCTTATCCACCGAGAACACGACGGAAGGCTGGGAACATTTCTGCAGCGCGTTCTTGTATGAGCAGTTGATAGTACTGATAGATTATGCCCACTGATAGCAGGATGCCCATGCCACTGCCGAAGACACCGAAAAAGTCAGCCATCCCCGCGATTATTCCGACGATTATTCCTCCGAGGATAGTCACAGGCGTGATGTAACGCTTCAACAGCACCTCTATCGGCTTACCTGACCTTCTGTACCCAGGAATGTGCATGCCAGAGTCTACCAATTGCTGTGCCACTGCGGACGGACCTAGCCCGCCGACTTCGAGCCACGTGAGCGAGAATACGACACAGAAGACTACTAGTATCGACACGTAAACAGCCGCTCTAACAGGATCTGCTTGCACTTCAAGAAGACTTCTGGGCGCTAATACATAATGAACCAGTCCACCAACGGGTTGAGGCTGAGTCGACCCAGTCGGAGTCGTGAACTGTCCTAGAATGTCAAGCCACGGATTCTGCCCAGGCGATGGTCGACCATTCATACTCCAGAATAGTTGAGCAAAGAAGTACACGTTAGCGAAAAGAGCCGAAGCGAAAATTACAGGAAGATTAGACACGTACAGAAGCTTTATGGGATATCTACTACGGAAACCTCTATAGTCAGCATGCGAGATTGGAAGCTCAACCCTCACGCCCTCAGCGTAGATTACTATGAAAAAGACGACAAGCGTTGCAAAAAAGCCTACAATCCCGGGATACGCGGTGCCGAGAGCGCCCGTTTCCGAATTGACTGACTGACGAATCAACAAAGAGGTAATGTTACCCCCGGCTAACAATCTTTGCGCAAGAGTAACGAAAATGCCCACACTTTCGCCCTGCCCCAATGGAGCGGGAGAAAACATGTCCCAAAGAATACCTTGCGCTACGCCTGCAAGGATGAAAAGACTGATGCCACTGCCGAATCCCCAGCCCTTTTGCACCATTTCATCGAGCAACATGACTATCACACCTGCTGAAAGAAGTTCGAGGAAAACGATGAGCGAAGTAGCAGGAACTAGCTGTCCATATACGCCGCCGATTAGATATGCGGATGCCTGAATCCCAGTCAGCACTATGGAGAAGAATTTGCTGGCACCCGTGAATAAGCCTCTGTCTTCTGGGTCGTTCATATCTAGTTCGATTATTCCAGAGCCGCCTAAGAGCTGTAGAATAATCCCCGCAGTCACGATTGGGCCAATGCCAAGTTCCATAAGTGTGCCCCTGTTGGAGGCAAATATCACTCGAAGCGCTGTAAGGTCCCAACCCTGGCTTGCTCCAATTCCATATAGTGGGATTTCAGCCATGACAAGGTATATGGCGAGAGCCAGTAAAGTCCAGAAGACTTTCTCGTTGAAACCCACTTTACGCTCTGGAGCCTTGATTTCTGGCATAAACCGTGAAATGGGTCTGAACGCTCTTAGGAATCTTCCAGCCATTTACTGTCTCCTTCTATTCATAAGCCTGTGTTTCATTGTTTTTCCGTTGCTTCTTTTGATTCGGCTAATATTTGTCCGCCTGCCTCTTCTATCTTTTTCGTCGCAGACGAAGAGTGGGCAGAGACTTTTACGAGCATTGGTTCAATAATATTGCCTGTGCCTAACAGTTTGGTGAACCCGAGCTTATTCAAGTCTAAAAGAATTTTTCCATCTTTGCGTTCAAGCTGGTTTTGCGCCTCAAGCTTTTCCACAAGAGAGCCAAGGTTTCCCACATTAATCACATTAACTTTACGATGTAAACTCTGGACTGAACGGAAACCTTTTTTGCCCCAGTAGTCTGGCTTGTATCTTAAAACGTACGTCCACCCGCCCTTGTGCCGACCAGCCTTTCTTTCGCCCTTCTGAGAAGTCTTTCGATGCTGACCTTGTCTACCGTAGCCAAACGTTCTGGAACCCCGAAGTTTACTGGTTTTCTTGAGCTTGCGAGTCATAGAGATTCCCAGCGAATAATCTTCACACTATTAAAATGTCGATAAATAAATCCTTTCTGATAATTAAACTCCCGAAGTCAAATGTTTCCCCATGCTAATTAGCCTTCTATCAGCCTTTCTCAAATGAACCTCCAACACTCCGTTTTTATAGCTCGTTTGCATGGAACCCGCATGCACTTTTGCTGGCAAGCATAGATTCTTGTAGAAACTTCTTTCAGGCGTATCCACAGAAATTTTCAAAGAAGATTCAGATGCGTCGAGTTTTATGTCTTTCTTATCCACACCAGGCAACTCGACAACGACTACGATTTCTTTCCTGCAGTCCAAAACATCCACCAACGGTTCACTCTCTTTTTCTACCTCCGCGCCTTGCAGAGGAGACTGAAGAGAACCAAACCTATGCACCTGTGGCCTGCCATCTGGACCTAGGGATACTGAGAAACCGAAAACGTATGGGTTAGGAAACTTCTTCTCCTCCTTCTCAGCAAAAAAGTCTTTCGCAGAATCATTCGCTAGGTCGTCAACCATTTTTTCGAGTTTGTCGAATTCCTTGAAAAATTCGTCCCATTCGGAGCGTTTTTTCCATCGCCACCATTTATCGGTCAAACTGGAGCCTTCCTTGTAACGTCCTTGACGTCTATGCTTAATATGACATGCAGGTTCTTGTTGTTAAATCATTCGTTTTATCAAGCCGTTTATAGCTTCGCCTCGATAGCCCGTGGCACCACCCATCATGTAGCTTTTCTTCACCTTACCCTTATAACCCTTAGAAGGCGGATGCAAACGAAAAACAGGCTTTACATCTTTAAGGTTTTTGTACTCCACTTCCACTTTGTGAATAGCTTCTGCCAAATCGTCCAACGTTTTGTAACCGACCCTCTGCGCGTATTCATCGGTCAATTTCTTGTCGCCTATAACACGCCCTTTTTCCTTTATAAGAGCTGAAATAGTCTCTTTGGTGATTTCGCCCCAAGTTATGTAGTGTTGCGCTGTCCTGAGCATGCCGATGTACGCTGGTCTGTCATCTACGAGCGTAGCGTGGCTCGTTCTGCACAGATGAAGCATCTCAAGTGTCCTTCGCACATCTGACGAAGCTGTCGGAATACCACGAACTCGAACCACAGCGAGGCATTTTCGCTTTTCTTCCGTCATTCTACCTCACCCAATCTTGGGGCGTGACAAGCCCGTATGTACTTTTAAGAGCATCAAAAATCGCACATGCAAAAGACGGAATAGTACGCGTGGCGCCGAAGCTTCGTGTCCAGACATCTTTCACGCCTGCAAGTCCGAGAATTACTTTGGCCACTTCTCCCGCAACCAAGCCCAAACCACGAGGTCCTGGAACGAGCACGCACCTTACTCCGCCGCATTTGCCCTCAATCTGAAAAGGCAAGGAGTGCTGTTGCCCACAACCGCATTCCCAACTGCCGCAACCGCGACGAACAAAAACTATGTTAAGCCTTGCGTTTGCTGCGGCTTTTTCTATTGCCGTGCGCACCTGGCTAGCTTTTCCGCCGCCCAAGCCTATGTACCCGTTACGGTTGCCCACAGCGACGATGGCTTTGAAGCGTGACTTTTCTCCAGCGTCGGTTTGTTTCTGCACCAAGTTTACGTTGATGACTTCTTCTTGCAGGTCGGGTAGGAGTGTGTCTACGATTTCGGGTTCACGAATCTTTAGTCCTTCCATGAATATTTCTTCGACAGAAGTGATGCGACCTTCTTGAATCATCTTGCCTAGTCTGGTTCTGGGAACCCATGCTTCGGCTCTTTCTCGCGAGCCTCGCGTTTCCCTCGCTGCTCCTCTTCTTTGCGGTCTCATTCTTTCTTCTCCTCGGTTTTCTTTTTGCGCGGTTTTCTGGCGGTTTTCGGTTTGGCTTTAGCCTTGGGCTTGGTCTTTGGTTTGGCTTTTGCCTCGGGTTCTTTTTTCTTTTCTTCTTTTGATTTGAACGACTCTATGATTTTTTCTTTTGTTTCGGAAAAATGCATTGGAAGTTGTTCTGGTTGGAGCTTTTCTTTTATGTATTTGGAGAACTGTTTCTGGTATGCTGTTTGCTCGCCAGTGGACAGTTGTTTTGCGTATTCTGCAATGTGTTGTCCCGACACACGGTTCTCATCTGGGAGTTTTTCTTTGTCACACGGTATTTCTACACCAGCGTCCACTGCACCTTTGAGAGCGGCAAAGATTCTCGACCCTTTCGCGGGGGAAAACAAACCGATGTCCAAAATTGCCTTCTTAACGCCTTTCCCCACAGCTCTTAAACCGCATAGGAAACCCGTGAGATAAGCAGACGGCAAGTTGCTACAGCTTCCTTGCCAACCAAAGGTCTTGATTAATTCGCGCGAATTCGCCGATGTTAACACCTTGTCGCCGTTTGGTTGGGCTTCGGCTATCTGCACCGTCATGTGCTTCAGCGAGCCGCGAACGATAAAGCGCGGAATCTTGGACAAGACGAGTGTCCTTCTGGCTTTATAATCAGTTTTACCTTCTCTTCGTCTTCGATACGGAACACGGTAATTTGGACCTAGCGGCATCATCGTTTCCTCCATTGACCCTCCGCTTTTATGTGGCGCTCCAAATCTGCCACTGACTTAAAAACGCCGCTTCCAGCCATGTTGTATAATTGACGATAATTTGCTTGTGTGATTATGCGACGAGTTTTCAATTCTCGTAAACGTTTCCGCAAAGCACGAATTTTCGTCATCCAAATTTCTTTCTTAGAAATCCTAGCAGTAGATGGACCTTTCCGTGTGCCTGGACCTCGACGCAGACCTTTCTTTTTCTTTTCATGAATAATCCGTGCTCTGCCTCTGCTGATGCCTGTTGCTGGTATGCGTTTGATAGCGCCTTCATGGATGAGCTTTCTGATTTCTTCTCTTGAAATGGCGATTTCGACGTCCTCAGTTCTGTCTGGGTCTATCCAGACTCTGCTCTCGCCGATTTTCAGGATTTCGGAGGCCAATCTGCGTTGACTTCTGAGGCTCACATTGTTCACCTTGTTTCCTTGTCATTGGCTTCTTCTTCGGCGACAGTTTCACTTTCAATTTCCTCTTCGCCTGCTTCTGTCTCTTCCTTTCCTTTTTCGGTCTCTGCGACTTCTTTTAAGGTTTCTTCTTTGGCTTCTTTCAGTTCGCGCGGATTGAGTACGTGCAGTCCTTTTTCTTTGGCTTTGGTCAATATTTCCATTCGTTTCTTTCCGCCGACCGTGTGAGCGATTCTGACTGCTTGTGTTTCAGCGCTGAGTCCTTCGATTTCGCTCAAGTTGTGAACCAGAACCTCTTCATAGCCAGAAGGATGCAGAAACTTAGCGGCTTTAGGTCCGCCGTAACCGACGTTCACGGTTTTTGGCCAGCCCTTTACGTTTTGTCGCATCTTGCTATCGACTCCTCTTGGTCTTCGCCAGCGGTCTCTGATGCGTTTGTATCGCCAGACTTCTTGTCCCTGAAACTCGGGTTTGTTTGCCTTGACACGTTTTCGTAGTTTCACTTTGGCTTTTTGAGCCTGATGTGCTGCGTTTGTCTCTGGCTCGGTCATCCTTCCATGCCCTCCGTGCGTTCATATATGTAGATGCCGTCGAGAAAGATTCGCGGGTCTTTCCGTCTGACCTTAGTCGCACGCTCCATGTTCGCAGCGGTTTGACTGACATCTTCCAAGTTTAAGCCTTGAACGATAACATCGTCGCCCTTGACTGTTACCTTGACGTCTCCTTGAATCTTCGCGATTCTAGGGCTCCGTTCACCCGTGAAGTTTTCGATTATTATAGTGTCGTCCTTCACCTTAACAGTCACAGGAAAGTGAGCAAAAACCACCTTCACTTTATACGTAAAGCCTTTTGTCACGCCAGTAATCAAGTTGTTGATGTGAGAGTGAACCGTACCGACAAGGGAAGCTTCCTTTTTGCGAGGCCACGTAGTTTCGACAGAAATTTCGTCGCCCTTAAGCTGTATGCTCACCGGGGCATCTGAGAAACTCCGCGTTAATGTTCCCTTCGATCCCTTTACAGTAACGACTCGCCCATTTACCGAAGCCTCCACGCCTTGAGGAATTTTTATTGTTTTAGTCACTTCAACCGCACGCATCGTTTATGCACCCTTAGTAGACGTAGGCTACGAGTTTACCTCCGATTCCTTTTTCTTTAGCTTCCTTGTGTGGCATGACGCCTTTAGATGTAGAGACGATGAGCATTCCTATGTCTCTTGATGGAAGGAAGCGTTTCTCCCACATTTCAAATTCGTTCATCTTCACTGAGAAGTGTGGTTTAATCGCGCCGCACTTGTTCACTCTTCCTAAAAGTTGAACCCTGAACTTGCCCGTTCTTCCGTCGTCGATGAACTCGAACTCTCCAATATAACCGTTCAGCTGCATCACTCTGAAGATTCGGCCCAAGAGTTTAGAGGCAGGGCTAATCACACACTCACGCTTGTTGCGCAGCTCATTGTTCACTATGGACGTCAAACCGTTCGAAAGCACATCAACAGCAGGCACGCATCATACACCTCACTCATATTTTTTAAAGCCCAAACTCTTGGCTATCTCCCGAAAACAGTGCCGACACACATATAAATTATAACGCCGAATGACAGGACCATAAGAACCACAGCGTTTACAAGGTCTGCTGCCTTTGCCAAATTTTCGCTCTCTTTTCAGCGGTTGTTTTCTTCTACTCACTCATATCACCTATACTATTTCTACTCCCAGCGTTTCTTTCACAAATGGAACAGTGATTTCAGGCGTCAGCATATGCTTCTTGCCAACGTTAGACGTGTGGCGACGACGCATCTTTACCCGTTTCCCCGGTCTAACAATGAAGACTGAGACGTCCATGCCTACGATTCCGAGTTCAGGCGCGTACTTTGTGCCTGGAATCTCGATGTGGCTCTTTATGCCAAAAGAGAAGTTGCCGTAATTGTCAAAACTGTTTCTCGAGACTTTGTTGTCCACTGCTTGAAGCGTTTTCTTGAGGAACGCTATGGCGTTTTCTCTACGTAATGTCACCATGCAGGCGATTGGCTCACCTTTCCTAATGCCAAAGTCTCTAACGGTCTTTTTGGCTATTTTCTTGCATGGTTCCTGCCCTGTTAATTGCTTTAGAATTCTTGTCGCCTTGTCGAGGGGTTCACCTGATTTTCCTACAGCAATGTTGACTGTGACCTTGTCGATTCGCGGCCGCAACATGGGATTCGCGCTTGGCTTTGTACTGACCACTTCGCTCATGCTACTTCACCTCAGGCAACGATATCAAAGGCGAGGATTCTCCGACAGCGAAAACAAAGCTTATGGTTGTCTGGAAACGGTTTCCGTTCTTGTCTTCCACTGTGACCAGTTGCTCTCTGCGTTTTTGTCCCTTACCTTCTTCGATTTCAACTATTTTTCCGTGTTTGCCAACGTTTTTCCCGCCCACAACTAAGACGGGAACGCCTCTGGCGAGTTTTATGTAACCTTGAATGTCACTTTCCTTAAGCCCTATCTTCAAAGTGTCTAAGACATGAAAAGTGTCTTCAGTGGGCTTTTTCGAGTCAGCCACACGAATCAGCATGTTTGTGCCGTCGTGCAAATCGAGCTGTATGTGTCCATTTTTGACCGTTGTCTTGTTCTCAATCCTGCACAGCTTAAAACCCGCCTCTTCTCTCTCAACAGAATGTAGAATTAATCCCTTGGGCGAAGGCAGTACACGGTATGAACGATCACTGTCAGGAAAAGTTATAACGTCCATCAATCCTGCAGGATACGATTCATCTCGGCGAATTTTCCCATCAACGTAAACCTTACCTTGAGAAACAATGGTTTTTGCTTCTTTGGCTGTCTTTGCAACACCGAGAAGGTCGCGGAGACCCAAAGTAATCGTTACACACTGGTCCATTCGATGAGGACCAGGAGAGGGTTTGCCTATCCATGTGTATTGCTTTCGCTCGATACTCCATACTCTCGGTGCGGGTTTGCGTTTCAGATGCCTGCTTCCACCTTTCTTTCCCATGCTTATTCGCCTTCAGTTTCCTTCTCCTTTTCTTTTACAGTTTTTTCCTTGGGTTTGCGTTTGGCTTTCTTTTTTTCAGGTTTCTCTTCCATTTCTGCTGCTTTTTTGCGGGCTTTCGGTTTCTTCGCCCTCTTTTTCTTGGGTTTCTTCTCTTCAACTTCTTCGATTTTCTCTGCAGCTTCGCCTTTTGCTTTTTGTTTCTTGCGGTCGAGTAGGTCTCTCCGCCATTTGTCGTCCAAGTTTAGGTTGATAATCATAACTTTAGACGGATGAATTAACACTGGGATGGCTGTGCCGTCAACTTTCTCTCTGGTCACGCCCTCAACAGAAATTCTGTACTTCTTGCGGTCAACCTTGCTCACCTTTCCCTCGATGCCTTTCCGGTCGCCCCGCATTATTCTGACCGTGTCGCCTTTGCGTAAAGGAAGAGAGTTAAAGCCATGCGATCTCTTCAATTCAGGAGAAAGCGGCGCTGCAAACTGCTTGTAACGCAGGTGTAATGGCGCTTGGAAGAGCCGTTTGCGCTGAAGCCCTGGCTTGGTGACAACTACCACAAACATTTCCTCCTAAACAATAATGCTCGCCGCACTAGCAATCCGTGGCCACCTTTCCGCGGCTTCTCTGGCTACTGGCCCGCGAACCTCCGAACCTTTCATCTCGCCTTCCGGAGTCATCAAAACAGCAGCATTGTCCTCAAACTGCACCCAAATCCCCTCGGGACGACAAAAGGGTCTTCTCTGACGCACCAGAACGGCTTGAAAGATTTTTTTCCGCAGGTCGGGTGTTCCCCTACGAACAGAAACAACCACCATGTCGCCGATCGCCGCCGAAGGAACGCGTCTGAGCCTTCCCTTGCTGCCCATAACCTGAATTAACCTGAGCTCACGTGCGCCAGTATTATCGGCACATTTTAGCATGCAACCATTTGGCAAGCCTCTTGCGATTTTGGGTCTCTGGCCAGCTGCGCCTTTCGTTGCGAGACCTCTCGCCTTTGCTTTCGCAGCCAACTAAGATTCCTCCGCCTTTTCAACGACTACAAAGGAGACCGTTTTGCTGATTGGACGACACTCTGCGATTTTTACGCGGTCGCCTTCCTTCACTTCCAAACAGGGCGGACTGTGCGCTGGCACGTGTCCGTGTCTACGTTCATAACGCTTGTACTTAGGCACATAGTGCAGATAATCTCGTCGCACAACGACCGTTTTGTCCATTTTGGCGCTGACCACATTCCCTTCTAAAACTCGCCCTCTCACTGACAGTTCGCCATGAAAAGGACAGTTTTTGTCGTCGCACGATTTTTTAGGCGGCTTAAAAGAACGAGCGGCCACTACCACAACCTCCGTATGCGCTTCTTAACGCGGTCTTCAGGTTTGCCCAGCAAAAGTCTACCGTTAATCTCGACGACGGTTCCATCCGGCATGGTAAAATGAAAGACCGATATCTCTTTCGGAATGATTTTTTGTTTGCCTTCGTGAAGAATTATGAAAGTGTTCCTCGTTTCGTCAATTACTTTTCCCTTCATCTTCACAAAACTTTGATTACTACTTTTGGCGATTTTGGCGTCGAGTCCTATAAACTCGCCCTGAATGATGGCAGGCGTTATTTTCACGGTTTTTTCCCTTCCTTTGTCTCTGCTCTTTTCGCTTCGCTCTCCACTGTCAACAGTCTCGCAATAGCTCTGCGAAGCTCACGTATTCTCGCTGGATTCTCTACAGCACCACCCGCCTTTATCATAGTTCGCAGCCTGCTGAGCTCGGTTCTCAACTCATCTAACCTTTTCCTTCTGTCTTCAGTCGACATGGAACGAGAGTCTTTCAGCCTCAAAACGGGCATCAGGGCTTCTCCTCCGTTGTTTTTGGTGCTTTGGGAGTTTTCTCCTTTCTCTCGCGTTTAGACTTCGCTTTAGGTTTCGCCGCAGTCTTCGAGGACTTTTTGGGTTTTGTATGTTTTTCTTCAGGTTTTTCTTGTTTCTCTTCAGCAGGTTTCTCTTGTGGTGCTTCTTGTGGAATTTCCTTAGAGGCTTCTTTTGGTGCTTCTAATGCTTCAGGTGGTTTTTCGGGTTCTGCTTTGGCTTCTTGTTTCTCTTCCGTAGGCTTTGGTTCTTCTATTTTTGGAACATTTTCGAGTATTACCACTTTATCAGGAAACTCGATGTTAGGAGGCATAATTTTCACTTTCACGCCAAAAATTCCAGGCTTTAGCTGTACATGCATCTCAGCAGTCTGCAAATACTTAAGCGGAGGCTCTCCGCTCTTGGGCAAATAGCCAGCTCGAAACTTTTCATAACGTGCACGCTCAGTGCGCAGTTTGCCGCTAACGATTATCTCTGCGCCCAAAGCGCCCGCATTCATAACTTGGCCTAACGCCCAAAACCCTGCTCTCCGGAAATGGACGCCGCGCTGCAGCGCTGATGCTACACGAGACGCGACCACGTAAGCGTTAAACTCTGGAACCTCAATCTCAGCCACAGAAATCTGCGGGTTTGGAAGTTGAAACTTTTCTTCCAAAGCCTTGGCGAGTTCTCTTATAGTCTCGCCTCCGCGACCTATGATTAAGCCCGGGCGCATGGCATAAATGACAACGTGTGTTCCCAACGGAGTCTTTGCTACGTCTACTCCACCGTAGCCCGCTCTTTCAAACTCGTTCCGCAAAAACTCGTCAATCTCGGTTTTTTTCAGTGATTCACTGATAAAATGCTTAACAACAGACAGCTATTCTTCCTCCGCTGCGGGTTTCTCAGTTTGCTCCAAAACCACTTCTACATGCGTTAAGTATTCAAACTTCGGCGTGGAACGACCTTGAGCCCGCTCCACATAATTTTTGAGCTTCATACCGTAATAAGCCGACGCGTGAATAATCCGAAGGTTTTCCACATCCAAGCCCTTAAATTCCGCATTCGCCTCGGCACCTTGAAGAAGTTTAAGAATTTTCCCAGCCGCCTTTACTGGATATCTTCCTGCATAAAACTTTTGAGCCCCATGCCTGTGCGCGACCTGCTTTTTGTATCGCCGAAAAGGAACTGGAGTTTTCTTGGCGATTACTTGTTCCAAAAAGGCTTTCGCCTTATCGAGCTTCATGCCTTTTATAGTGCGGCATATTTCACCTGCATGTTTAGGGGATATTCTAAGCTCTCGACCCGCTACTTTGGCGGTTTTTTCTAGGTCTAGGTCTGTGATTGAATAACCCCATTTTGGCACGATTCATTTCACCATTTGTGCAAAACAACTGAAGTAGAGCGACTTATATGCTTTTTTGTGTCGATTAACCGAATTAAAGAGAAAAATAGAGGCTTTTTCAAAAAATTTCTAAAGATTAAGTAATGATGTTGACTACCTTCAGTTTTTCTTCAACGTCTTGAAGCCCGAGCCTTTTGAGCGTTTCTGGCTTGGGAACTCCCCGTTTATCCCAACCCACGGCTTCGTAATATTCTTGTTTGGAATCTTCGAAGGCTTTTCTGTCCGTAGTTTTACCTGCATATGGTCCTGTGGGTAAAGGCTCATAAAATCTCGGCGGATTTTCATCGTCTTTTTCTGGGTTCCATTTGGCATCTATTCCGCCAAGCAGAAGCATAGCGCGTTGGATTTGCAGTATTCTTAAACCTATGCTCTTGTACCATGCTCCCCGCGTGATTTTCCAGC